>ENA-OPCY01001241-OPCY01001241.1-human-gut-metagenome-genome-assembly--contig:-NODE-1241-length-15134-cov-3.153591_pt1 | contig 15134 bp, 6 predicted proteins | sample MGYA00241568_ERZ501487 | MGnify/ENA primary metagenome ERZ501487 (study PRJEB25962, sample SAMEA2042574) | human gut metagenome | biome: human gut; feature: human-associated habitat; material: faeces... | reverse complement strand
CTCGTCGGAGTTTTTCAGCAGCTCGCAGGCGAACTGTATGCGATATTTGTTGACGAATGAGGCGAAATCCATGTCGAAATTCCTGTTGAAGAAAGAGGACAGGTAGCTGTAATCGTAGCCGAATTCCTTTGCTATATCCTGAAGCTTCAGCTTTTTGGTGAAATTGTTTTGAATATACATTGAGAGGGAGTTAGTGAGTGCGAAATAGGACTCATCGATTTTTTCTATCTCGCTCTGTTCAAACACGGCGGCGCAAAGTCTGTAAAGAACAGCCTGCTTTGCAAAAATACTTCTGCTCTCGTCCGTCAAAATATCAATGTCGTCTCTGCCGTCGAACAAGAACCGCGTGTTTGAAAACGACTTCATTTTTGTTTTCTCGTAAAACAGGGAAACAAGGTCGGTTGAAAAAACGCAGAGATAATCCTCGCTCTCCTCGGGCGTGGAGTAAGAATGAATATACCCCGGCAGTATGAGCATTCCCTCGCCGTTGTGCAATTCATATTTTGTGTTGCCCACCTCGCACACAAGGCAGCCGCCCAGGCAAAACACTATTTCGTAGTTGCAGTGCGTGTGCTTTTGAAAGTTCAGATTTTTGTCCACCTGATTATAAAGATACTCGCCTTTTACGCTTCTGTGCCCTTCGTAAATAACCATAAATCAACCACCGCACAAATATATTTCCACTATTATAAAACATATTTTTGTTATTATCAAGGTGCATCTTGTTTAATGAACATGGAACAAAAGGAAAATGGGGGGATATTGCCGGCGCAAAAAAGATATGAATATGTAATCATTTATTGCTTCGTCGTAACAACGGATAATATTCAAATATTCACCTTTAACAATACCGGTTTGTCCCTCTTTGAAATTTGAATTGCGGTAATGCGACTGCTTACATCTTTGCAATTTGAATATACACTGTTAAAACGAAATCCGACTTTTTGTAAGAGTAGTTTAGCAATAACTTTCCAAGAATAATATGAACGATGTCTCGCGAATTCGGACGGTCGAAAAAATGTGCTGTCCGGCGCGTAAAAGACATAATAAAGAAAAAACTCCCAATAGCCAAAATCGGAAGTTTACTGTTATCTTTTATATGTGATTTATTAAAGGAAAATAAACCTAATGATAAATACCTTCGTAATTCACACGCGGTTTTTTATGGCTTTCAAGGTTTTGTTCGCTGTTGCTTTTTTGCAATTAGCAGTGTATACTTATACTTGTATAATTGCGAATAAGAAAGAGGTGCCGCATGTGTCTACAATGTCGGAAATGGAATATACAAAAGTGCTCATGTCGGTTCACGACGAACTCGGAGATGAGTTCAAGCAGCTTTGGATGCGTGATGAACTTGAAAGCCTTCGCAACGAACTTATCACTGCGGTAAACAACGCAAAAAAAGGAGATAAGTACGGTTCACTGTTTAATGAAGTGCTCATAAAGATTAACGACTATGTTAGCAGAGCCATGCCGAGCCAAGACATCATTCCTGCGCTGCCGGGCGAATACGATCAAAAGAAATATGAACAATTGCTCGAAAATTTGAACCGTGCTTTATCACAACTTAAGACCCAAGAAGAGGCTGACAGGTCCTTTTTTAAGCTGCTTTCTGAAAAATATACCGAGTATAAAAGTTCGGTGGATTATATCAGAAGAGTTGTTGTAAAAAGACTTTACAAAATATCTCCGGAGTTTGTTTGCAAAAAAAATTCCGAAGGACATATTGTTTGCAATTCAGAAGGTAAACCGAAGATTCTTGAAGATATAATGCAAAAGGACGTGAACGGTAAATACGCCATTTCTACGCGTCTTCTGATATTGAAGCAGTTTATTAAGCAATTTGGATGGTGTGAAGGCGTTATCCATGACAAGGACGCGCGCGGAGAAGGATACAGATGTGAAAAACTTCGTAAAGAAATAAGCGAATACCGCGACCGCTTAGAGGCGGCCGGCGAACTTTTTGATGCCCGGGGAAAGGAAAAAAATGTTATTTCGGAGTTCGCGGCTACTGTTGACGAGTCAATCTTTGACAGGTTCGATTATAACGCCAGAGGACGTATAAAAAGCTATAACTTTAGAATGCTGAAAGTTGCGGATTCCATTGCAAAAGGCTTTTTTGCCAGCAAGAATCCTACCAGAGAAGACTTGTATGTTTTTTCGATAGCGTTTGAGATGACTTTCTCCATGGTTATACCCGACAAGGATACAAACCCCGACGAATACGAAACGGATATTCGTAAAAATCTTTTCTTTGATTATTATAGTGATAACTTGGTAAATGCCGTTCTTAATGCTCAAGATGTTGAAAAAAAAGAGGAGAGTGCCGCAAGGGAAAAATATATTAGTGGCTATGGCATTAATTATAAAAATTATTTGGAAGTAATCTATTTGTTCTTCATTTCACAAAACAACATGACTGCTTTGGAAAAATTTGTTAATGCAAGACTTATGATCAGCGAATGTAATAAATCCGAAGAAGCTTTATCCGAAGAAGAAGTTGTAAATCAAATTGAGGCCGGAACCGAGCAGTACCGATTATGGTTTGACGAATTTGCGCACAAAGGTGTAAATGATTTTAAGGATATGATTCTCAGAAGGTATGCTTGCAAAAAAGACAGCATTACCGTCTGCCTTGATTTGAGCGAAGCCCTTAGCGGTGAAAAGCCCAATAAACGTTTTACCGAGGTGCTCAGGATTGCGGCTATGGAAATAGCGTTAAAGGAATGTGATGACCCGGGAGAAGTAGATCAATATGCCGACGGTATTGTTTTGGATTTAACAGAGTTTTTTAATAATGCAAATTCCGTTTGGTGTGAAATACAAGAGCTTAACTGCAAGCAAAACAGAAGTGATTCGGAGGAAAAAAAGCTTAAAGAGCTGAGGTCTCTTATTATGAAAACCTCATTAGAAAATATAAATTTAGACAACAGTTACATCAGCTATGACGGAATAGCTAATACATGCAGCTTGGTAATCGGAAGTCGTGAAATGAATACAAATATATATTCTGAAACAAAGACCGCTCAATATATTGTCGGCGAGCTGCTTTCTCCTTTCTATCATACAGAGTACGTATATATTGACGATAATGGCCGGCCGACAAAACGGGAAACAGCTCGGATGAAAGAAAAAGTTGTTGTAGACTATTTCGATACGGTTAGCGGTTTTAGATTCCGCGATGAATACGGAAGGCAATTACAGCAGGATGATTTTATTGCAAGAAACGGGATTGGACACTTTAGAGTTTACGACGGCAAAAAAGAGCTTTCGAAGGATGACGTAGAGCAGCTGATCTCAGAGCGAACCGGAATTGCATATAAAACCGGATTAATGATGCCTATAGACGAGTTTGAAAAAAGATTTCGTTATCTCATGGCACCTACGGGTACCGAGTTTTTTCGTAGCGATGGCACCCCATTGTCGCGCAATGAAATAAATGCGACAAAGAAAAATTCATCATACTCGATGATTGGAAAAAAAGAATACGACAATATTTTTATCTTTGACGGGAATAGTGAACCGATCTCTATAGACAGATTAAAGTCAACAAAACGATTGATTAAAAAGAAATTTAGAATAGTGTTTGATTCCGAAGAAAAAAATGGCAAGTGCTTGGAAAAACGAGATGTTTGTATTGATGAGATCGCTTCAATGTTTGTTTACGACAATTATGTCAACCCCGTTATTGGCTATGATGCGGGATTGCTTCGCGCTTGTTGGAATTTTGACGATATCTTAAAAGCCGAAAAGACTTTCCGAAATTATTACAAGGAGAAGAATAAAAGGCTTGCGTTTGGGATTAAGAACAACGGCTCGCTGATTGTTACAAGAGCCAATTTGATGATTGCTGCTTGCAATTATATTTTGAACGAAAAAATTATCTCAAATAAAAAAGGCTTAGAAAAACCGTTTAATGATTTTTCGCAGTTCTATACCTATGCACAAGAGAAACATCGTTTTAAGCTTGGAGAGAAAAGCTATAGAGGGCTGAATGATTTGCTCATAGACGGTGGCTTTATGGAAGTAAATCATAAGAATTTATTCGACATAATACTGCTTTATTTCACATATAGAAATCTGTGGAAAACGTATCGCTTTTCTATGATGTAAGCTTTCGAGGAGGGAAAAACAATTAATTTGCAGTCGATAGAGTATTCAAAGACGGGTGAATACCACAAAGAGAACAATCTTGATAATCAAGATTATATATATACTCAAGAAACGGCTGCGGGGGCTTTTTATGCTGTGGCAGACGGTGCGTCATCATGCGAAAACAGCAGAAAAGGTGCCGAGATTGCGTGTAAAATAAGCGCGAAGATCATTTTGGATGATATAGATTATTATTTCGATTCCAAGCCGGAGAAAACTATAAATCTCATCCTATCAAATATAAGGAACAAGATAAACAAAGTCGCCGGTGACTTAAATGAAAATGAAATGTCTTTTGCCAGCACGTTGTGCTTCATATGTGTACACAAAAAAAGGCAGCAGGTCATGACCTTTGTCTTGGGCGACAGCAAAGTTTTTGCATTGTATCCGGAGAGCATATGCCAAAAGAATCCGGTGAACGCTTATAAAAACAATGAGACTTGCACTGTTTTAACCGATTTTGCTAATGAGGATGTCGGGTTCAGTATAGAAAGCTATTTTGAAAACTCACAATTTGTGTTATGCACGGACGGGTGTTGGAAAGAATTGTTTTATATGAATGAAGACAATCGTGTCGCAATGCGCAGCGAAAGCGTTGAAGGCATAGAGGACTATCTTGAGAGCGTTAAGATGTTTGACGACTGTTCATTTTTGGCGGTCTTGTAAACGAAAAAGAGAGGAAGCGCTATGAACGATTTGTACGATCAAAGAAAAATATTGGCTGATGGCAGCATAATTCAACTGCTTCCGTATGTTCCTAAGCGGTTTAATTCCGGCGATGTTGACGATTCTTTAAAATCAGGCAGTAATGATACGCTGCCGGATTCATTTGTCATTGAAGGACTGGAGGGAAAAGGAAGCTCGGCCGTTTGCTACAGAGCTAGAAAAATCGTTGGAGATGAGCAGCTTTCAAGAAGGGGCATATTGAAAGAGTTTTATCCTGTTGATTTTGATGATTCCGGTTTTGAAGTCCACTTGGACAGGACGATATCTGTAGATGATGCAAGCAGAAATCAGTTATATGCTAAGTACGGGACGTTTGAAAACTTCTTTGCCTTGAGAAGTGCCTATGAAAATTCATATGCCATAATAAATGAGAAAAGGAACAAAGACAGCAAAAGTGTTTTTGAAGAAGATCTGAACAAGTATATTCCGCATTACAGTTATTATTGCGGAATACCTTCCATGCCCGAAAGCGATGAATTTGATAGGGAAATTGTTCGTAAGAATACATCCTTTTATGTGTGGGTGGAAAACGAAGCAGGATATGAACAATTCCAAGAGTATTTGGACGAACTGTGCGATAAAATGCGGGAGTCCTATGAGCGGAATATCAATATCGGAAACTATATTAAAGAGACGGATTACATTCTCAGATGCATTCTTGAACTTGCGAAATGCATACAGGTACTTCATAGATTTGCTTTGTATCATCTGGATTTGAATCCATATAATTTTGGAGTGCAATTATATTCCAACAAGGTTGACAAGGATAATGCCGTTATAAATCTTTATGATACAAACTCTTTGCTTTACGGCATGGATCCAAATCGGAGAGTTTTTTCTGCCGGCACACGGTTTTTCAGAAGCGAAGAGGTGAAAAATTGCTGGACAGACAGATGCGGAATTCAATCGGATATTTATTCTATAGGCACAATATTGTTTTATGCACTTGTAATAAAAGAAAATAATGGCTCTTTTAAAAATGTTCATTTTTGTGAAGGGATGCCCGAATACAGCAAAGCTGCCTTTGATAATATAGCTGTTGATTTAGCGAATTCGGAACTGCTGAATTCTTCAGATGAAACAAGAAGCAGCTTGATTCAGGAAAAACTTGCGCTGATAATAAAGAAGTCATTGAATCGATTCAATGATGAGTGCGGAAAATATTGTGTCGTCGAAGATATGGTAAAGGATATTGAAGATATTCTTGAAAACACCGGTTTCGGGAAATTGGCAGCAAAGCGACCGGGATACAGAACATCCTTTAATCTTGTTGAGGAAGAGGAGGCGTCAGATAAAGAATACGGTGCAGCCGGAGCAATTGAAAAGTTATTGATTAAACGTCCGCTCTATAAGTTCTTTTCGACCGGGGAGAACGGAGAGAAGGTTCATAATGTACTTGTGCTCGGCTGCGGTACTTATGCTTCCGAATTTATTGATTTTGCGCTTGAACTGTCGCAGATAAAAGATTGTATGCTGCATATAACCGTAGCAACAAAGGATTGCGAAAGAAGAAAAAAAGACTATCTCAATAAGCGAAAATCTTTGCGGGATTTTGTTGTTATAGATGGAAATATAACTGCAAAGTATCCCGATTTAAGCTCGAATCCGTATGGATATCTCGACTTTTGTGATGTAGACTTGGATTTGTCTTTTTCAGAAGAGACTTCCGTAAGAATTACAGAAAAGAAGCTCAGAAAGGTTATACAGCAAAAAAAGTATTCTTATGTATTTATTGCGTTGAACGAACAAACTCTAAATTCCGGAGTTGCGAATATCTGCGCCAACCTTAGAAACACCGATAATACTCCGGTGTTTGATGAAGACACAACGACAATAGCGTATGTTCAGTATAGACAGTACAGACAACGAACGCAGAAAAATCTTTATCCTGTAAATGTTGCCGAAGTTTTGAGCGAGTCTGAGGAATATAGATTTCTCAAGCAGATGGCGTTCAACATCCATATGTCTTGGTACAAGGATTATATAAACGATTTTGAAGGTGCGGAGCGGGAATTCAGAAAAAAATACAATTTCAGCTCATCTATGGAAAACTCTTTGAGTATCGTTTATAAGCTTTACAGCGTGGGAATTGAATTGGACTTTGATAATCCGGAAAAGGCTGCGTTGGAGTTTTCAAGGAGATTTCAATTTGATAAAAACGGAATAATACAAAACAGTGAAGCATGGCGTGAATTTAAAGAATTAATCTGGTATGAGCACAGGCGATGGGTTTTGGAAAAAATTACCAATGGCTGGAAGACTATGCCGCTCAACGAGATATATGCTCTCACAACGACAACGAAAAACGAAGCAAACAAAAGTCATCCGTGTATCGTTCCGAGTGAAGTTTCTTTAGGTTTAAGCACTCCGGAATGGAATATCAAGAAAACCGATAACAGGGCTCGATGGAATGATACGGCAGTTAGCACACAGACTCTTGACCCGCTTGATCGGTTAAGCGTTGAATTTCATAGACATTGGGCGGAAATAATTAAAGACAAAAGAACAAAAGAGGTTATACGCGATAAGTGTGAATTGTTATGTCATAGCATAGCCGGCGATCGTAAGCTTTTGCTTTTGTGCGAATCTCTTTTAGGTGTCATTAATGATTTGTTTGATAATTTGGACAACGGCAAAGAGATTTTAAGCAAATATAAGCATATTGTAACACAGATCATACGGTATGCGAAGGAATGCAAACTTAAAGAAGTGACAGATCGGATGAACGAACTCGGTAAATATATGCTGCCGATAGTCGAATACACTTCGTTCACAGATTGGAAAATGAAGGATGATGCACTTATAAGGAACCTTCCGTTTATATTGACATATAACACGGCTCTTCACCTTTGTGTGCCTCTGTACTTCGAAAAAAAGTCCGATAATACATCTTCCGGACTTTTTTCCAATATTGCGTCGGCACTTATGCTGAATCCGAAATATATAACTTATGTTGTTGACAGTAATATGATGGCCGGGGACAAATCGGGACTTTTGGAGGCGTTGAATTATGCATCAAATATTGTCGATAAGCACGGTTTGCAAACTAAATTCAACATTAAACTGCTGTTCGACATTAAATGCGACACTCCTTATGAATTAATTTATAAAATCAAGGGGATTCAAAGGATATGTGCGGTGGATTTGTTGCCGTATAATTGCGGACAACAGACAAACGTATTGCATAGATTTTTGATGCAGAAAAGCAGCCAAAAATTTACTGCTATAGAAATTAATGAAACAGCACTCAGCGATTTTCTGCAAAGTGCCAACTATGTGGCAGAGGACGAAAAGACAGCGAACAAACGAAAGCTTCCCGTGTATAGATTTGATGCGATAACACGGAGCTTTATCACAGATGATGATTCCACTTCCTTGGAATATGTAAAAAATTCTCCGATTCTTTTTATGGAAGATTTGTATACCTCAAAAGGAGGATTTCTTCAAGAATCAAAGACGGATTTATATTTTGCATATAAAAAGACATGGGAGCTCTATTCCGGACAAGCGAAAGAATTCTGTATATCAGATAAGAACGCTTGCGGTATTGCGTGGAAGATGCTGTGTAAGGCGATTTCGGAGTTCTGTGAAACGAACTGCAAATTGATCGAGATTCACTGCGATAATAGCGATTTTAATCCTGACGCACCGGATTGGTTGTTATATGTTCCCGATTTTTGTGAAGATTTTTTGGAAAAATTTCTTTCTGCACTAAACGGCTCGGAGAATGCGTTTTTTGCAGGCTATTCGTGGGAAGACAGATCCTCAAACATGAAAGAGCTTGTCATTAAAGCTCCGATTCCGTGCCTAAGGGGAGCGATAAACAGCTTGATGTCGGATCCGTTACGAATATCTCAAGACGGTTTGCTGGATATTGTAAGATTGCCGGATGGTTACAGGGTAAACTATAAGCCGATGCTAATATCCGATTTGGCCTTACCCGAAGAGGCTTATGAGTTGTGCTGGAATATGCTGGAAGCGTTGGAAAGATACGGATTGATTCGCTTCCTGCGAAAGAATGATCCTGCTAAAGAATCAGATTTACCGACAGTGTCCTTTGCTTTTGCGGGAGAGCCGATAATAAGACTTCTGTTAAGTGAAGGATATTTGTTCAAGTTGCATACATATTATGAAGCTTTAAAATCCGGCTTTTTTGACGACGTGAGCATGGGTGTTGAAGTAACATGGAGCGAAGAGCACGGAACGAAAAATGAAATAGATGTGGTTTTGACGAAAGGGTTCCAAACCTTAACAGTTGAGTGCAAGGCGACAAATGCCATAAGTCACGAATTCTATCACAAGCTGTACTCGCTGCCAAAAACGTTCGGAATCAACACGATACCGGTATTGCTTGTTGATTCGAGTGCTGCTTCCCAAAACGATATGGAGATTCAGCGTGGGAGGAAGTTAGGAATAGAAACGATATGTGACTCTTCAAATATCGCTCAAAAACTAAATGATCTGTTTCGAGTATAATCCGACTCTCCGCAAATGAGACAAAAACCTTGCGGTATTTTAATTACACTGTAAAAGAAAGAGATTATCATCATACACAAGCGGTGCCCGACAGATGCAGACGTGAGGAGCCGAACAAAAAGTTCTGTGAACTGTTTGGCACAGATGATGATTCGGAGATTGGGCTATATATAAACGGATTTTATTAAAACCGCTTGCTTGTTTTTGCTCAACCGCTCCATCCCACCATCTATCCTCTCCGCACTTGAAGAAATTCTGTATTTGTGGTATCATATTAAACTGCGGGTGAATACGTTTGCCCGCAGATATTTATTACAATATTGCACCCGACAGGATGAGTCGGTGCAACGCAAAACGGGAGAAAAAGATGATAACAGTATCCGATCTCAGCTTCAATTTCGGCACACAGACCCTTTTTAAGGGCGTCGATCTCAAATTTACGCCCGGCAACTGCTACGGTATAATCGGAGCAAACGGCGCGGGCAAATCAACATTTCTGAAAATACTCTGCGGTGAGCTTGAGCCGTCGCACGGTTCGGTTATAATCCCGCCGACGGTCAGGATGTCGGTGCTGCGCCAGGATCACTATGCCTTTGACGAATACACCGTGCTCGACACCGTGATAATGGGCAACCGCCGCCTCTACGATATAATGAAAGAAAAGGACGCGCTCTATGAGAAGTCGGACTTCAGCGAGGAGGACGGAATGCGTGCCGCCGTGCTCGAGGAGGAGTTCGCCGAGCTCGACGGCTGGGAGGCGGAGTCCGATGCGTCGAAGTTGATTCAGGGCCTCGGCCTTGACGAGAGCCTGCTCTATGAGCAGATGTCGTCTCTCTCGGGTTCGCAGAAGGTCAAGGTGCTGCTTGCACAGGCGCTTTTCGGAAACCCCGATATAATCCTGCTCGACGAGCCTACAAACGACCTCGATATAGCTGCCGTCAAGTGGCTTGAGGACTTCCTGAGCGAGTATTTCGGAACGGTCATTGTCGTCTCGCATGACCGCCATTTCCTAAATAATGTCTGCACGAGAATAGTCGATATCGATTATTCCGAGATAAAGATGTATGTCGGCAACTACGAATTCTGGTACGAGTCGAGCCAGCTTATCCAGAAGCTTATAAAACAGCAGAACAAGAAAAATGAGGAGAAGGCGAAGGAGCTTCAGGCGTTCATCGCAAGATTCTCCGCAAACAAATCGAAATCCCGTCAGGCGACCTCGAGAAAGAAGCTGCTTGATAAACTGACTATCGAGGAGCTGCCCGCGTCGAGCCGCCGATATCCGTTTGTTGGCTTCGATATGGACAGAGAAGTCGGTAAGGATATCCTCACCGTCGAGGGACTCACAAAAGAGGTCGACGGCGCAAAGCTGCTCAACAATGTCAGCTTCACCGTGCGCAAGAATGATAAAATCGCCTTTGTCGCAAAGAGCGAGCAGGCGATAACCATGCTATTTAAGATACTCACGGAAGAGGAGGAGCCTGACAGCGGCAGCTTCAAGTGGGGACTGAGCACATCGCGCTCCTATTTCCCTGCGGACAATTCCGCATTCTTCGCCTCCGACCTCAATCTTATCGATTGGATGCGCCAATATTCAAAGGATCAGACAGAGACTTATATCCGCGGCTTCCTCGGCAGAATGCTGTTCTCGGGCGACGCGGTTTTGAAGCCCGTAAACGTCCTTTCGGGCGGCGAAAAGGTCAGATGTATGCTCTCGCGAATGATGCTCTTCGGCTCAAACGTGCTCATTCTCGATCAGCCGACGAACCACCTCGACCTCGAATCCATAACCGCCGTCAACAACGGACTGTCGGAATTTAAGGGCAATGTCCTGTTCTGCTCGCACGACTATGAAATAGTCAATACCGTGGCAAACAGGATAATTGAAATATGCGACGACGGCATTATCGACCACTCGGGCAACTACGACGATTTTGTCGAGTTCAAGGAGAGCCGCGGAATGGCGGTTACAACGCTCTGATACTGATTGATAATTCTTGCGGTTTGTGGTATAATCAAAGCGGAAAATGAAAATGATTTTCGGGAAGGACAGTGAATTATGAAGAATCAGAAAACTGTCAAAAGTTCAAACAACGAAAAGGGTGCGCTGCTCTATATCGTAACCTGCGCGCTGGTTGTTATCCAGCCGCTGCTCGATATAATTTCATCTGTTGTCATCAATCTCGGCAAGGCGAATTATATCAGCTTCTCGGGTGCTGTAAGGGCGCTCATAATAGTTGCCGTCACCGTGTTTACCCTCGGCTTTTACAAGGGCAGATACAGCCGGCTGTTTAAGATTTATAACGGCATCGCGGCCGCATATATCATACTGATGTGCCTGATGAGCGCGACCCGCGGCGACCATGTTACGTTCCTCTATATGCTCGGACTCATGGCGGATACGTTCTTCTTTGCCTTTATGTTCCTGCTTATATTCGAGACCGCGCAGACCGTCGGACGCAGAGTGCACCCCTCGGTTATTGCGGCAACGGCGCTTATCTATGCGATTACTCTTGTCACAAACTATATTTCCAAGAAGGGCACCTTCCACTATTCGACCTCGTTTGCGGTGGCGCTCGCCCTGCTTATTCCTTCCGCGCTCGTTTTTCTGGTCTCGCGCCTCGGCAGAAAAAAGGCGGAGAACGCAAAGCCGATTGACGCGGCGCTCTCGTGGATAGTCCCGGCGGCGGGCAGTATTTTGCTTCTCGTCGGCGCAGTGCTTTCAAATTCTAAGCCCGTACTTTTTGTGTCCGTCATATTCTCTGCGGGTCTCTTTATTTGGACCTTTTCTTCGTGGAGAGACGGAAGAAAAGAGAACCGCCCGCCCATGATGCGCGCGTTTATTTCGAGTGCGCTTTTCTGCGTGCTTGTCCTTGCGTTTCTGCCCGTTTCTCCCGTCAAGAGCAGCTTTGACGGCAGATTGAGCTTCAAGGAACTGTTTTATACATATAACGGTCAGCAGTCGCCGACAGTCAACCCGAACGGAGAAGATCCGATTTTTGATGACGAAGATGATGACGGCAACTCCGACTATGTCCCGAACCTCGACTCCGGCTATGTGCCCGGAAGCGACAAGAAAGATGACGATACAACAAAGAAGACTACCGATAACAGCTCTGAAACTCCTGCGACAGAGTCCACAAAAGAACCTGCGGGAGACAGCACTGACGACACCTCGGAAGAAACCTCGGAAATAAGCACCGAGACCACAAAGTGGTGGCAGACGAAGCCTACCTTACCGGACAAATCCGATCTCGAGAGCTTTATAAAACCTTATATTCCGACCCTCCCCGGAGAAGACAGCACAGGGGAGTCGGAAACCGTTACCGAAAACACCACCGACAAGTCCGACACCGAGGAGCCGGGAACAGCGGCATCGGAGGAGAATCGCAGCCCCGCCGCCGCGATAGGCTTCGGAGCCCTCAGAAGCCCCGCGCTTCCGAACGCCGGTGCGATAAATATTGACAGAACGGTCTATTATGGAAAGATGTTCGGCGAGGGGGATATTCAGACTAAGCTCTTCGGCCTGAGATTTGCCGCGCTGTTCGATCAGACGGATTCGATAAAGACGGCGACAAAGGTACATTCCGACCCCATAACCGTTGCGCTCAACTACGGCATCTTGGGCTTCCTCGTTTATATCCTGCCTGCGGCGTTTATATTCCTGAAGCTGCTCGCGTATATTCTCTTGAATCTTACCGAGATTTTCCGCTCTGCGGGCTGCGCGGTCTATATGTTTACCTCATTTGTTATTATGATTCTTTCCGCGCTCGACGGCGATATTCTTGCCTTTTCTGCAGTCGGTGGCATAGCGTCGGTCATTTTGGCAAATGCGCTTTCCGTCAGCGAGGATGCGCGGGTAAATTCGTCGGAAAACGGATAATCGCAGATATGTGAAAAATCAACAAAGCGTTCCGATTGCGGGACGCTTTTTCTATTTCTGTCGCACTCCGAAATTTTTGTCTCTGCACCTCGAAAAAATTCCGAAAAATTTTCATAAAACTTCGATTTTTCGCAAAAAAATATTGAAAGTAAATCGTACTATTTACTTTTATATTTAATAGTGTGTATAATTATTATGCTGAAAAACGCGTTGAGAAATGCACCTTTTTGTTACATTTCACCAATGCGCGTTTTTGAATGGCTGCTGATTATATCCTGCATATGTGCAGGGAAAGGAATGATATTCAAAATGAAAAACCTTGGGTACTACAACGGCAAATTCGGTCCTCTCGAAGAAATGATGGTTCCCATGAACGACAGAGTCTGCTATTTCGGCGACGGCGTCTATGACGCTACCTACAGCCGCAACGGCGTCATCTTCGCTCTCGACGAGCACATTGATCGCTTTTTCAACAGCGCAGGACTGCTCCGCATTGAGCTTCCCTGCACAAAGGATGAGATGAAAGACATCCTCAACGATATGGTCAGCAAGGTTGACAGCGGCAATAACTTTGTTTATTGGCAGGCGACCCGCGGAACCGGAATACGCAACCATGCGTTCCCCAAAGAGGGCAAGGCCAACATTTGGGTCACAATCAAGCCCGCAGAGGTCAAGGATCTTTCTCAGCGCATTAAGCTCATAACCCTTGAGGACACAAGATTCCTTCATTGCAATATAAAGACCCTCAACCTCATCCCGAGCGTTATGGCGGCTCAGAAGACCGTCGAGGCCGGCTGCGACGAGAGCGTTTTCCATCGCGGCGACAGAGTCACGGAGTGCGCTCACAGCAACGTACATATTATAAAGGACGGCATATTCAAGACCGCTCCCGCCGATCATTATATCCTTCCCGGTATTGCCCGCGCCCATCTTATCAGAGCGTGCAAGGCTAACAACATCACGGTTGACGAGACTCCGTTCACCGTCGCCGAGCTTATGGATGCCGACGAAGTCATAGTTTCCTCGTCCGGCTCGTTCTGCCTTGTCGCAGATGAAATAGACGGCAAGCCCGTAGGCGGCAAAGCCCCCGAGCTTATCGACATCCTTCAGAAATATCTCGTCAAAGAGTTTATTGACGCCACGACTGTCTGAGGGAGGGAAGCGGTATGACGCAAAAAGAGCTTACTGTTCTCAATCTCGGAGACAGCCTCGACAATATCTCCAACATTGACCCCAGAGGCTACGGCGTTTGCCATATCCTCTATCCCGCCGCGCGCGAATATACAGGCGGACCTCTCTGCATGAATGCCGCGACAAAGCTCTGCGATACATTGAAGCAGGATGACCTCGTATATATAATGACCGGATTTGTTCTGCCCCCGTCGGGCAGTGCCGAGACGGACGGCGTTATCAGCTCCGTCCTGCTCGCGCGTGCGCTCGTCATAGCGTTCGGCGCAAAGCCCGTTATCGTCTGCCAGGAGGAGAACGTCCCCGCGGTCAAGGCTATGGCCGCAGTTGTCGGACTTCATCTCTATGATTCGATAGATGAGCTTAAAAAATATCCGATATCCATGGCTGTCGTGCCCTTTACAAAGGATAGGGCCAAGGCGGAGAGCTGCGCCGACGAGATAATCTCCCACGGCAAGCCCGCTGCGGTTATCAGCATTGAGGCGCCCGGCGAGAATAAGATAGGCGTATATCATAACGCCACCGGACTCGATGTCACTCATCTCGAGGCCAAAATGGATATCCTCTTCGATAAGCTCCGCGACATGGGCGTGCTCAATATCGCAATAGGCGACCTCGGCAACGAGATAGGCATGGGCACAATTGCTTCTCATCTGCATAAGAACATTCCTTATGCCGACGAGGGCGAGTGCCGTTGCGGCTGCGGCGGCGG
>ENA-OPCY01001233-OPCY01001233.1-human-gut-metagenome-genome-assembly--contig:-NODE-1233-length-15224-cov-4.558837_pt1 | contig 15224 bp, 17 predicted proteins | sample MGYA00241568_ERZ501487 | MGnify/ENA primary metagenome ERZ501487 (study PRJEB25962, sample SAMEA2042574) | human gut metagenome | biome: human gut; feature: human-associated habitat; material: faeces... | reverse complement strand
GGCACCGTTCACCAGACGGATGCCATGGTGTCCCAAGAGTTCACCCAATTCCCGTGCAGCCTGGAAATAGCAATCGGCTATTTTCGTACTGGAGGCCGAGTATACACACACTGACTGAATCGCGTTCATCTTATAGTCCGAATGTTTCTTTGATTTGAGCAACATAATCCAATTTCTCCCACGTGAAGAGTTCCACTTCGAGGGTCTTGGTAGGCATATAGCGGCTGTGGAACTCCTTGGTCACGGTCTGCGGTTGGCGTCCCATGTGGCCGTAAGCGGCAGTCTCTTCATAAATGGGATTGCGGAGTTTCAGGCGGTCTTCGATGGCTTTCGGCCGCAGGTCGAACAACGCGTCTATCTTTTGCGCAATCTCTCCGTCGCTCAGGCTGACATGGCTGCGTCCGTAAGTATTGACGTAGATGTTCACAGGGCGTGCCACACCGATGGCATAGGCCAACTGGATTTGGCATCTGCTGGCAAGACCGGCAGCTACCACATTCTTAGCCACCCAGCGAGCGGCATAGGCAGCGGAGCGATCCACTTTTGTGGGGTCTTTACCAGAAAAGGCCCCGCCGCCATGGGGTGCTCTGCCGCCATAGCTGTCCACCACGATCTTCCGCCCAGTCAGCCCGCTATCCCCTTGAGGACCGCCAATAACGAACCGGCCGGTCGGGTTTACATAGATCTTGGTATTCTCATCCATCAGTGCCGCAGGGACGGTAGGCTTGATAACCAACTCGATAATATCCTTGCGAATCTGTGTCAGCGGAATTTCAGCGGCATGTTGGGCAGAAACTACTAGCGTGTCCACACGAAAGGGCTTACCATTATGACGCCATAAGAAGCACTCCTTTCTTGATGTACACAAGAATATATTCATCTGATACTGGCAAGAGCGCCCGGAGAAGCAGTTTTTGCCGCCGGACACTCTTGCCATGCTGAGGATGAGGTAGAAAAGAGTTTTATTGAAAGATTCTCCCATGTAGGGGAGAGAGAAGAGGCGGCGCGAAAAGAACATCATTTCCGCGCCGCGCACTCTCTCCGCATCGTTAGATGCAAACCGGGAGAAAGTAGTATGGGCTAGCTCTTAAATTCGCGCTTTGCGGCCAGAACCGCCGCACCGACAAGGGTCAATAGGTCAACGTCACTACACCGCGGATGCATCGCCAGCATTTGGAAAGGGGACGGGGAACATTGTCACTCGCCTTTTCTAACCCGGCAGAAGTAAATGTGGAACTCCTCGTTACCCTTCTGCTCAGTATGATATTCAAAGCCCAGTTTACTCATAGGGCCGTAATACATGATTGGCCGAAATGACTGAATCACGTGAATTCCCTGACCTTTTCTTGTTTCGGCTGCCATTTCCGTGAGTTCCGTCAGCACGTTATCAATTCGACCTCGCAGATCAAGTAGTTCAAATGTGTCCCGCTGGTCTTTCCAAAGCTTATAACTCATGCGCTGCGAATCCTTTCGCTGATATAGATATTAAGAAAAACTGTATCCCTGAATGTTCGGAAAAATCTTGACAGATACAATTTAACTATAATATGATTGAAAGAAAACTTCGGTTGCCATGACAACAATTGGAGGGAAATTATGGAACAGTTCCTGCACAATCTCCCCATTTTTCACGGCGTCGAAATAAGCGAGATCAAAAGTCTTCTTGTTTTTCTGACGGCACAAAGAAAAAGCTACAAAAAGGGTGAGATCATCCTGTCCGAAGGTGAGACAACAGACTGTATAGGCGTGGTGCTCTCCGGCCTAGCAATGCTCCAGCTTGGCGATATATGGGGCAATAACAGTGTGGTGGGCAGTGTACGCCCCGGCGGCACCTTCGCAGAGGCGTATGTCTGCCTTCCGGATGAGCCGCTGATGATCCATGTGGTCGCTGCGGAGGACAGCGAGATACTCTTTTTGAATATGCGTCCGGTATTGGAAGCGTCGCTGTCCCCGGACAGTCTAAACATCCGACTGATGCGCAACTTACTGACGATCTCTGCGCGAAAAATAATGCAATTCTCACGGAGAATACTGTATACAAATCCCAAGACCATCCGTAAGCGGGTCATGTTGTTCCTCACAGAATGTGTAAGGAGAGGTGGCAACCACACCTTTACCATTTCCTTTAATCGCCAGCAGCTGGCAGACTATTTGGGGGTGGACAGAACCTCTTTGTGCGGGGAACTGTCTCGTATGCGGCATGATGGGCTGTTGGACTATCACAAAAGTACTTTTACCGTGCATGAGCACCCCCGTACTGATTAACAGGAAAAGCTGATGGATTTTCAAAGAAGGAAACCCATCAGCTTTTCTTATTTTGGCTTAATGATGATTAAGCATACAGAACTTTTTTCAAACATCAGATATGACAAACCGCCACAATACGACACCCTTCTGGTAGAAGGATATCGTCAGGCATCCGGCCAAATGTCCATTTTGGTACACCCATCCACTGGGCGGCCACGGCAGAAAAGTGCAGCAATACGATTCCAAGATCCAGTTCACCATCGTGTGGGTCGGTAGGGGCATCCTCCGTCTGGATCAAAAACAGTTCATGCTCCCGCAGCAGGAAGCCGTAGGGCTGCCGGTTCAGATAACTGGGGGAGAGAGAGGCTGCATAGAAGGAGCGCCATAACATGTCGCCATACGACAGCATCAATTCATCCAAACCATCCTTGCAACCCCATTTCCCCACAGAAACCAGCTCGTTGATACTCTTCTTGGGTGCGTAATACTGTCTCAGGATAGAGATGTCCACCTTCGATACATTCTGAATATTAAGCCGCAGCGCCTTCCGTGTCCGCTCTCCGTAACCGAAAGCCACAATGGCCGCCACCTCCAATGGTGAAGACAGTGACAGCGCAAACTTTACCCGCTCACTGTTCGTAAAGGTCAGCCAGCAGCTGTCAATCTCCATCTCGGTCAACTTCAGGATCATATCTTCCATCAGATAACCAGCGTTTTTCCCCGCGTTTTCATGAGGGGCCGACAGCAGTACCAAATAATGCGGTGCGCCGATAAGATACTTCTCGTAACCGGCAGACCCCTCCAGCGCTTTTTGCGCCTCACCGCTCACGATCACCAACTGCGTCTCGATTTCAGGGAATAGCCGCATACACTCTTTGTCAAAGTAGGTTCTGATCTCACTAATAGATTCGCTTGAAACCCCTTTGCTCCGGAAGGATCTGACAGACTTGCGATTTTGTATCATGGCACTGTAATTCATAATGGACCTCCTATTCTCTTCGTTGTCGCCTTCTTTCACACAACTACGGATGCTTGCAGCCTCCGCGCGATTTTAACTTCCTGTGGCTTACAAGAGCCACAGGACATCTAACAGCATCGTATCAACACTTAAAGGAAATGTCAAGAGAAAGTCCTACGCGGCTATCCAAAGTTTTGTGTGGGATTTTTTAATTTAAGCCCAATTTCGACCGAGCGACTTCTCCCAACTTTTCTGTGGGATTTCTGTTTTAAGCCCTGATTTCGGGTGAGCGACTTTTTCCAACTTTTGTGTGGGATTTCCTCCAAGTAAACGAATTGTATATAAAAAAGGAAGCTGGCATCCAATAGGACACCAGCTTCTCTCCAACCCTCCGAGGATAGTTTATATAATCTTAAACTTATATTTTGACATGAGTCATTTTTCTTCTTGATAAGGTAAGTTGACCGCGCACATGACAGGTTCATCTTCACTACGGCAAAAGAAATAAATATTCTGTAAGTCTTTGGCTGCACGAATGGTTGCGTATTCGTGCAAGTGCGGCAAATACACATCCAGCCTGTGCTGTTCGTACTTGAAGTGCTGCGGGTCATAGTCCCACACGAAATTTGTGTTCAAAATGGCGACTCGAACCTCTGATTGAAAATGATATTGCGGGTATTTCGTAACCGTCAAAACTGAGGGCGGCTGGACACACATGGGACAATAGTGGTGGGGAGTTGTGAAACTTCCCACCACTATAACGTTCAGGGTGTGAAGTAAATGACGAGCAATGAACTGAAACATGAAGCCAAGAAACAGGAATGGAGCATGTCTATACAGGAATGCAGGGGCAGCGGTCTCTCCGTAAGCGAATGGTGTCGGCAGCGGGGTGTTACGACAGCCACCTATTACCGTTGGGAGCGTGAACTGTTGACAGGAGTGCGGAGAAACGGAACACCGCCATCAACGGCTGTGACCTTTGCGGAGTTACCAGCACCGATGCAGGTATCACGCAACGTTGCGGAACGTTTCGCCACACTGCATATCGGGAAGGCCAGTCTGGACATTTACCCCGGCTGTAACGCGGAACAGCTGAGACTGCTGGTGGAGCTTCTGCGCCTATGCTGAATGATTTCACCGGCGCAGATAAAGTCTATATTGCCTGCGGCTACACAGATCTGCGCAAGGGCATAGACGGCCTGGCCCAGCTGGTCTGCCAGCAATTCGAGCTGGATCCGTTCACCAACACCCTGTTCCTGTTCTGTGGGCGGCGGCGAGACCGCATTAAAGGGCTGTACTGGGAAAGGGACGGCTTCATTCTGCTATATAAGCGGCTGGAGCAGGGCGTATATCAGTGGCCGCGCTCGGAATCCGAGGTGAAGACTTTAACGCCGCAGCAGTACCGCTGGCTCATGGAGGGGTTGCAGATCGAGCAGCCGAAGGCTCACCGCCCGGTAACGGGATTGACTACTGTCTGAGCAGGGAAATAGGTGGAAACCATTGAAAACACTGGCTTTTTGCTGAGTTCTGTGGTATAATGTTTACATGAAAAACAGAGAAATACAGACAAGCAACACGGAGGAAATGGTGACCATTTCCCGTGCGGAATATAAGCGGTTACAGGAGCAGGCCCAGGTCATTACCAGCCTGACACTGCAAAATGAGTGGCTGCTGGAGCAGCTGAAGCTGTCCAAGAAGAAGCTGTTTGGCCGCTCCTCGGAGCAGGCGGGACAGATGGTCATGGACCAGCTGAGCCTGACCTACAACGAGCTGGAGGCCTATGCCTTTGGCACCAAGGCCGCCACAGAGAAGCAGATCGCCGTGAAGGCCCACGAGCGCAAGCGGCAGTCTGGCAATGTGCTGGAGGTCGTTCCGGAGGGTACTCCCACCGAGGTAGTGGAGCACCGCCTTTCCGAGAATGAGCGGATCTGCTCTGCTTGCGGTAGTCAGATGGTGGAGATCGGCAAGGAGGTTCGTAGAACACTGCAGATGAAGCCGGCAAAGTTCTGGGTACGCGAGGATGTATACTACACCTACGCCTGTAAGAACTGCGAGCAGGAGACTGGCGAGGCCAACATTGTAAAGGCAGCGAAAGAGCCTGCGCTGCTGCCCGGCAGCTTTGCCTCCGCGGAGACAGTGGCTTATCTGGCAACGCAGAAGTTTGTCATGTACTCCCCGCTGTACCGGCTGGAACAGGAATTCAATCGTCAGGGATTGAAGCTGTCCCGGCAGACCATGGCCAACTGGCTGTTGAACGTCTCGGAGAAATGGCTGCGGCCGGTCTATGATGTGCTGCATGAGCAGCTCTGCAGGGAGCCGGTGCTGCACGCTGATGAGACGACCTTGCAGGTGCTGAAAGAGCCGGGACGTTCCTCCACCAGCAAGTCCTACATGTGGCTGTACCGCACCAGCGGCTGCGCAAAACAGGCCATTGTGCTGTATGAGTACCAGCCCACCCGAAAAGCGGAACATGCGGAAGCTTTCCTGCAAGGCTTCTCGGGCTGGCTGCACGCGGATGGATACCAGGGATACCACAGACTGCCGGGGAACATCCGTGTGGTGGGCTGCTGGGCACATGCGCGGCGAAAATTTGACGAGGCACTGGGCACCCTGCCGCAAGAGAAACGGAAGGATTCTCCCGCGGCCATGGGCGAATGCTATTGTTCGCAGCTTTTCAAGCTGGAGCAGGAATTTGCGGAGCTGACGCCGGAGGAACGGTATGAAAAGCGGCTGGAACAGGAGAAGCCTGTTTTAGACGCGCTGTTGTCATGGGCAAATGAGATGCAGGCGAAAACAGCGCCAAAATCTGCGCTGGGGAAGGCCATCTATTACTTGTTGGAGCAGTGGTCGTATCTGACAAGGTATCTGGAGGATGGCCGTCTGGAGCTGAGCAACAATCGTGCCGAGCGCAGCATTAAGCCCTTTGTGATGGGCAGAAAGAACTGGCTGTTTGCCAATACGCCGGGCGGCGCACAGGCTAGCAGCATGATCTACAGCCTGATGGAAACGGCGAAGGAGAATGACCTTGATCCGTACCGCTATCTGCTTTGGGTTCTGCGAAATGCGCCGGGACTGAGTAAAACGGATGAGGCATGGGCTGAAAAGCTGCTTCCTGCAAATGCCCCGAAAGAATGCTATATGACTCAAAAATAATTGACCGCCATCTCGATGAGCAACAGCTGAGATGGCGGCCTTTCTATACGCGGGTAGGTTTGACGCTTACTTTTGACTGTTGACGGCCACTGCATTTGATGGTAAATAATGGGAGTTGAAATCGCGTTTAATAAACGTTTTTGGCATTGAAAAAGCTTTCGTGTGTGTTGACCAGCAGGCGGCTATCGTGGGACAGCCCCCGCAGCATTACACATAGCTGGATCATACTGATCACAGCCAGCTCGGAGATCTTCAGCATAGGGAATAGCCGGATATCATTTTTGATACCACAGGGATAGCACAGCTTGATATCTGCCCCCTTACCCAGCAAGGAACCGCTGTCACAGGTAATGCCGATGGTGGTGGCGCCAGACTCCTTGGCCCGGCGCATACAATCGATGGTGGTAACGGCGTTGCCGGAGGATGAGAGAAACACCGCTACATCGCCGTGCTGAAGCTGTGCCATGGCAGTAACAGCCAGCTGTGGGATGATATAGGCAGTGCAGTTGATTCCCGCCTGCATGAACATCAGCTCCGCCATCTGCGCGGAATAGCTGGAGCCGCCAGTGCCAAACAGGCAAATGCGCCGGTTGGCCACACTGGCGTTATAAATGGCGGTAACAGCCGACTTCACCACGTCGGGATTCAAGCGGAGCAGCGCGTCATCAAATACGCCGGCGTACAGATTACACAGCTTCCGGCTGATGGCGGTAACGGAATCATCCGCCTGAAAATCCACCAAATTCTGTTCCAGATTTTTGTAGGAAAGCCCAAAGCGATACTTAAACTCCGCAAAACCGCTGTAACCGAACGCCTGACAATAGCGGGTGATGTTGGAGGCATTGGTGCCGATCTTTCCTGCCAGTTGGGTGATGGAATAGCGCTCAGCATCCATGGGATGGGACAGCAGATAGTCGGAAATTTTCCGGAAGGTTTTGGGCATCTTTGAGTAAAGATACTGAATATTGAAGAGCAGATCGTGGCTGGGTTGCGATTCTGACGGTACATTCAGCCGCAGAGCTTCGGTGTCCATAACAGGCCCTCCTTCGTATTTCTGAATCGAGTATTGCACAAATTTGCAAAAGTGTCAAGGCAACATCGCAAATCCGGAAAATTCTGCAAATATTTTTATTTCGCAAAAGCGGTGTGTGCAAATCGTTCATATAGACGCTATTTTAACTTGACTATTCTGTACAAATAGACGAACATAGGGGTGTGTTAAGGAGCTGACGCTTCACGGTGCAAAAGTAAACGCAGCGTTTTTGACGCAGGAAAACCGAGATAAGTTGAGGTGCAAGAACATGAACAAGGTCATTTTAACCGCGGCAACCAACGGAAACCTCTGGATGCGCAAGGACACGCCATACATCCCCCTGACAGCGGATGAGATCATCGCCCACGGCTTGGGCGCTATCGAGGCAGGCGCGTCGGTGATGCACATTCATTCCCGGGATGAAAACGGATGTCAGACCCGAGATCCCAAGTATTTTGTGCCGCTGCTGAACGCTTATCGGGAAAAGTATCCCAAGGTGGTGCTAGAGATGTCCGTCGGCGCCATCGAAGGCCGTGTAGCAGAGCTGCTGGAACCCATGCTGCAGCTGCGTCCCGACTGTGCCTCCTTCAACCTGAAAAGTGATGAAGAAGAGACAGCGCTGATGTTTGAGCTGTTTGCCAGATACAACATAAAGCCGATCTTTGAGGTATTTACCGCAGAGATGGCGGAAAAGCTGAAGGGCTATGTAGCCGCCGGTCTGGTAAAGGCGCCGGTGTTCGTAAACGTGGTGTTCGACCAGTCGGAGTGCGGCAGAAGCTTTCGGGAATACGCGGAAAAACTGCTGACCATCATCGGATATTTTCCGGAGGATTGGCACTGGTCCGTGACCCGCGGTGGAGATTCCGCACCGGCCATTGCCGCCATGGCCATCGCCCTGGGTGGCCACGTCCGCACCGGCCTGGAGGATTCCATTTATTACAGTCCTGGCGTATTCGCCAAGGACAGCGCCCAGCTGATCGCCCGGGTGGCTCGCCTAGCTGAGGGACTGAACAAAGAAGTAGCCACTCCCGAGGAAGCACGTGCTTTCTACGGGCTGGAATAATGTTATTAAGGAGAGAACGCCATGTACGAATGCATCGAGTATCAGAAGAAAAACAAAGTCGCCATCATCGCCATCGACCAGGTACAGGACAACAACCGGGTCAACCGTGAGACGCTTTCGGAGATGATTGACGCCCTGCACGACGCACAGGCGGACAGCGGCATCGCGGCCATCATCATTACCGGCAAGGGAGACTTTTTCTGCACCGGCGGCCGCATGAATGGCTTCCCCGACGGCCTGACCATGGATGTGAAGGGCTTTGCCGACGCCTTCAGCAATCTGCAGCTGGAGATCTACAAGTGCTCCAAGCCCGTGATTGCCGCAGTCAACGGCAACGCAGTGGCCGGCGGCTTCTGCATTATGGAGTCTTGCGACATCGCCATCGTGGGCAACGACTGCAAGTTCGGCCTGCCTGAACTGTCCCGCGGCAACTTCCCCATGCTGGCCCTGGCTATCGTGATGAAGGCGCTGCCCAAGAAGCTGGTGTTTGAGCTGGCCTATTCCAGCCAGCTGGTCGATGCCGAGACCGTAAAGGAGTGGCATCTGGTCAACCGTGTGGTGGATCAGGATAAAGTGCTGGATACCGCCATTGAATTTGCGGAGATGCTGGCCTCCTACAACGGTGTGGCCGCCTCTCTGGGCCGCGAAGCTTACTACAATATGGTGAACATGAACCTGGAGCAGGCCGTTCTGTACGGCAAGGGTCAGTTGATCACCCTGCTGACCACCGAGGACGTGAAGGAAGCGGACTACGCCATCAAGCAGAACCGCGCCCCCGTCTATAAGGGCTATTAAGAGAAACCGGATCACATTTATTTGACTGTATAAAAGGAGAATATTATGAAAAAGACATTGTCCCTGATCTTGGCGCTGGTCATGGCTCTGAGCCTGGTGGCCTGCGGCGGCGGAAACACCACTCCCAACAGCGACGGCAGCAACACCGGAGATTCCACTGAATTGGTATTCGCCCACATTTTTGCTACCGACAGCATGGAGGACAAGTGCGCCAAGATGTTTGCCGAGAAGGTCGCCGAGTACACCAAGGGCGCGTATACCGTGACTGTCTATCCCGCGGGCCAGCTGGGCGCGATGGCAGAGATCATCGAACAGCAACAGGTGGGCACCGCCACCTTCCAGATCATCTCCACCACGGCGCTGTCCAGTATCTCTGAATACGCCGCTGTGGACTCCTGGCCCTATATGTTCACCAATCGTGAAGAATTTGAAAAGGCCTACGCCTCCGATGCAGGTAAAGAATGGCTGACCAAGGTGTCCGAGGAGACCGGCTTCACGCTGCTGGCTCCCATGTATAAGGGCATCCGCCAGACATTCGTGAATTTTGACGCCGAGACCATCGACGACCTGAAGGGCTGCAAGCTGCGTGTGGCCGGTCTTCAGCCGGTGCTGGACTGCTTCACCTGCATGGGCGTTGCTCCCACCCCCATGAGCACCTCTGAGGTTTATACCGCTATGAGCCAGAATGTTGTGGAAGGCATGGAGATCGAAATGTCCACCGCCGCCAGCATGGCCTTGCAGGAGGTCACCAAGACCGTGATGATGACCAACCACGGCGCGGCCAACTATGCCATTCTGGTGCCCACCAAGTACTACACCGAACTGCCTGCCGATGTGCAGGAGGCCTTTGACAAGGCTGCCACCGAATGCGGCACATGGTTGGCCGATCAGGTGGAGCAGCAGGACGCTGACGCCCTGAAGGTGTTTGAGGATGCAGGCTGCAAGATCGTGTATCCCGACTACAGTGCCTGGGAGACCGCCGCTTACGGCAGCTATGCCGAGATGTATCCCGAATTGGCCAAGTATGCCACGGCCATGAAGGAAGCGGCCCACAGCTAAGTTCCACCCCTTGTGTTAGGAGGAAAATCTGTGAAAAAGAATCCGTTTACCGCGGCACTGGATATCGTGTCGGATATCCTTAAATGGTGCTGCATTGTGATCATGGCCTTTTTGATCGTGGCCGTGGCTGTGCAAGTAATAGCACGGCGTGTTCTAAATAACCCTACCTCCTGGTCGGAACCTCTGTCTCAGATCTCCTTTATCTGGCTGACAGTGTTCGGCTGCACCGTGGTGGTGCGTGACCGCAACGCCCTGAATGTGGATCTGCTGCAGAACCATCTGAAGGGACGTGCCTACTATACTTTACAGCTGGTGTGTGACCTGATCTCTATTGCAGTGTCCGCCTTCTGGATGTATTCCAGCCTGCTGCAGGTCACCAATACCTGGGCCATCTTTGAGGGCGGCCTGAAGATCCGCCGCGGTGTGATCTATATCGGCATTGCCTTCTCCTTCGGCATGATGTGTCTGTTCCAGCTCAGCAATGCCGTACAGTCTGTTATCAGCCTGGTCAGAGGCGATAAGGAGCCGAAAAAGAAAGAGGAGGGTGAGGAATAATGGCGACTGTATTGATTGCATTCCTGGTCATTATGTTCTTGGGCGTTCCTCTGGCCCTTGCCATGGGCGCGGCCGGACTGATCGGACTGGGCAACCTGAATATCGTGGTCATGGCGCAGCAGCTTTTTGTGGGCCTGAACTCCTTTACCATGATCGCCATCCCGCTGTTCATCTTCATGGGCAATCTGATGACCGATTCCGGCCTGACGGAGAAGCTCATCAACTTCTGCAACTCCCTATTCGGCCGATTCAAGGGTGGTCTGGGCATCGTGTCCATCGCCGCCGGCGCTTTCTTTGCCGCCATCTCCGGCTCCGCCGTGGCATCCACCGCATCTCTGGGTTCTATCCTGATCCCGGCTTTGAAAAAGGAAGGCTACGGCTCCGGCTTCAGCGGCGCCATCATCGCGGCGGCAGGCAGCCTGGGCCCCATTATCCCGCCCAGTATCCTGCTTGTAATTTACGGCTGTCAGACGGGCCTGTCCATCGGCGACCTGTTCATGGCGGGCGTGACCCCCGGTATTCTGTCCGCCATCACGTTTATCCTGGTGGTGCGCATTACCGCCTCCAAGCGGAACTTCCCTAAGCATGAGGCCTGCTCGGCTCGACAGATCGGCAGCTCCTTTGTGACGGCACTGCCGGCCTTGATGATCCCCGTGATCATCGTGGTAGGTATCACCGCCGGCATCTTCACCGTCACTGAGTCCGCCGGTATCGTGACCATCTACGCACTGATCTTCTGCCTGATCAAGAAGGTCCCCTTCTCCAAGATGAACAGCAGTCTGGTAAGCGCCATCAAGGAGACGGCCAACGTGTGCATGGTCATCGGCGCGTCCAGCTTTCTGGCGTATATTCTGACCCGCCTGCAGCTGCCTCAGACCATCGTGCAGTTCATTACTGACATGCAGGTCAGCAAGTTCGTGCTGCTGATCCTCATCAACATCTTCCTGCTGATCATGGGCATGCTGATGGCGCCAGCCGCGGCGATGATCATCGCCATCCCTCTGCTGCTGCCGCTGGCACAGACCTATAACATCGACTTGATCCAGTTCGGCCTGCTGGTGGTGTTCAACCTGAATCTGGGCATTCTGACGCCCCCTGTGGCAGTCAGCCTGTTCATGACGGCTCGCATGACCAACACCTCCTTTGCCACCCAGGTCAAGGAAGCGTTGCCGTTCCTGGCAATCTCGTTCATCGTGCTGATTCTGATCACCTATGTGCCCGGCTTCTGCACCTGGCTGCCCCATCTGCTGTAAAGGCGGAAGAAGAATCCATCCAATCGTGAAAAGGAGCAAAAAATATGACACATAAACTTGGCGTTGTAGGCGTTGGCCTTATGGGTAAGGAGATCGCCCTGAACCTGCTGGAATCCGGCTTTGAGGTCATGGCCTTTGACAAGAATCAGGCCGTTCTGGAGGAGCTGCGGGAGAAGGGCATGAAGATTGCCGCCACCGGCAAGGAGCTGATGGAATCCTGCGACGTGATCCTGGACGTAATGAACGACACCAAGGGTCTGGAAATCGTACTGCATCAGCCTCAGGGCATGATAGAGGGGATCAACGGTCAGAAGGTTCTCATCGATATGACCACCAGCGATCCAGAGAAGTCCGTCCCCATCGGAAAGATGCTGGGTGAGCACGGCGTGGAATATCTGGACTGCCCCATGACCGGTGGCCGGATCGGCGCCCATAACCGCGAGCTGGTCATTATGTGCGGCGGTACCCGGAAAGCCTTCGAAGAGGTGAAGTACATCCTAGAGAAAATCAGCAAGGCGCTGTTCTATCTGGGCCCTTCCGGCAGCGGCCACTATATGAAGCTGATCCACAACCAGCTGTCCCACTCCACCTTCCTGGCCTCCTGCGAGGCATACGATCTCGGCGTAACGCTGGGCATCGACCCCAAGGCGATGATCGACGTATTCAATATCGGCAATGCCAGAAGCTACGCCACCGAGGTTCGCTTCCCTGAATTCATCCTGTCCGGCACCTATGATGCCGGTGCCACCTTTGACACGGTGGGAAAGGATATCGGCCTGGTCATGCGCAAGGCCAACAGTCTGAACTTTGACCTGCCCATCACCCGCGCCACCTATGACTATTGGCGTCATGCCATCGAGACAGGCCACGGCGGCGACGATTACAGCACCGTGGTGAACCTGATGGCCGACACCTATAAGGAAAGAAACCTCTGATCTCTTCCATCCTCTCCTCATAAATCCCCCGGTTCAGGCGAACGGTACCCGGTATCGTTCGCCTGAACCATATCGGTCAAAAGGAGAACCGCCCGACAGATGAGGTATATAAGATGCTTGATAATCTGATCTTCAGCATCCAGAACACATTGCCGCTGTTTCTGGTGATGGCAACAGGTGCCATATTGAAACGAAAGAACGTGATCGACAACACCTTTGTCGACCAGGTCAGTACATATCTGTATTACATCGGTCTGCCCCTCAAGCTGTTTCAGAGCGTGGCAGGCTCCAACATCCGTGAGGTAGCGGATATGCGCTTCGTGCTGAGCACCGCGGCTTCCATTGTTGTGGGCTTCCTGCTGGCGTGGGGCTTTGCCCGGCTGACCATCCGGGACCAGAGCCAGGTAGGCACCTTTGTCCACGGCGCCTTCCGGGGAAACTTCGTCTACATCGGTCTGGCACTGGCGGAGAGCATCATCGGCAAAAGTGCCGACTCGGTAGGCGCACAGGTACTGGTGGTCCTAGTGCCACTGTATAACATCTGCGCAGTGCTGGTGCTGACGGCTACAGGCGACCAGAAGAAAAAGACCGGCCCCCGGGAATTCCTGAAGAAATTCATCACCAATCCCATGCTGGTGGCCGTCCTGGCGGCGATTCCGTTCTCCATCTGGCAGATCCCCATCGTGAAAACCGTGTCCACCACCATGAATTATCTGGGTGGTGTTTCCACAGGCATGGCGCTGCTGATCATCGGCGCGTCCATGAGTGTGCAGGTGCTGCATACCAAAAAGCGCGAGCTTTTGCTGGCCTGCCTGTATAAGCTGATCTTGCAGCCGCTCCTGCTGCTCCCCTTCTTCATCTGGGTACTGCACTGCACGGCGCCCCAGATCGTGGTAGCCTTCGTAATGCTGGGCGCACCGTCGGCATCCAACGTGTATGTGATGACCAAAAAGATCGGCGGTGACGCGGAGTTGGGTGCGGGCATTCTGGTAGTTAGCGAGGTTCTGGCTGTTGGCTCCATGACATTGTGGATATTTGCGCTGCGAACACTTGGCGTGATATGAGAAAACAGCCCTTCGGCGATGCTGAAGGGCTGTCTCCATATATCGGTAATATTTCTTGCGAGTACACATCCGGCTCAACCACCACGTTTTTTGCATCATAGTATATTGTATCATTCAGGACTGTCTGCATCTTGAGGACTATGCCAAATCTTTTGGCAAAATCCCTGTGATGAACGGCGAGCTGGATGTACATGACGGCTATTTGGCCCGACTGGGCGTAACGCAGGAAGAAGTCGAGACCACTCCCCGTTCCCTCGATAACCTTTCCTACACCTCTTATATGCTCCGTGTGCCTTATGAGGAAGGCGAAGCAAAAATTTTAACGGCTATTCTTTCATGTGCCTATAGCTATGAGATCATTGCAAAGAATATCGTGAAAAACCGTCCGGCATTCATTGATGGTGAATGTTACGACGACTGGATCGGGGGGTATGCTTTTGATGATTATGCAGCGGGAAATGTCTTGAAAAATTATCGCTGCGGCCAGTGCCGAAAGGGTGACAGGTACCATAAAATCGGAAGAGAGGGAAACAAGGAAAGAGAAGGACTGGCACCGGCTGCAGATGCGATCACTTTTCAGCGCGATAGACCCGGCCCATGGCGTCTGCCGCCAGCAGGGCGTCGGCCACCATACCGGCGGTGACCTCAAAGGGCAGGTTGTGGATGGTGGAGCCGGGGACGCAGGCCTTTTCCGCTGCCTGGCGGACAGCCTCCGCATCCACGGCCTCGTAGCCCAGGTCGGCAAAGCAGACCGGCAGCCCCACACTCAGGCAGAAGTCCAGCACGGAGCGGATCTCCTCGGTGGGCGCGTTCTCCAGGATCAGTTGGGTCAGGGTGCAGAAGGCTACCTTTTCGCCGTGGTACGCCTCGTGCAGCTCCGGGATCACGGTAAAGCCCTTCTGGATGCCGTGGGCCGCGGCCAGACCGCCGCTCTCGAAGCCCACGCCGGAGAGGTAGGTGTTGACCTCGATGATGTTCTCCAGCGCCGGGGTGACCACACCGGCCTCCACGGCCATCTTGGCCTTTGCGCCGTCGGTCTGAAGGTACTTCCAGGTCAGCGCCGCCATTTCGGTGGCGGTGCGGGTAGGCTTGGCGGCCACTTGATTGTT
>ENA-OPCY01001228-OPCY01001228.1-human-gut-metagenome-genome-assembly--contig:-NODE-1228-length-15255-cov-2.580461_pt1 | contig 15255 bp, 21 predicted proteins | sample MGYA00241568_ERZ501487 | MGnify/ENA primary metagenome ERZ501487 (study PRJEB25962, sample SAMEA2042574) | human gut metagenome | biome: human gut; feature: human-associated habitat; material: faeces... | reverse complement strand
CGGAGACGTATGTCTGCCGCCGCATCCTCAGCATGGCGGAGGCGGAGCTGCCGGAGCCGAAGCGGCTGGACGCGCTGCTGTTGCGAGCGACGGGCTACCTTCTCGGAAAGATGGACGGGTACGCGGAGGGGGAGGACGAGGTTTTAGACCTCAACCTCTCCACCGTGTGCATGGCTATGGTGAACCGCGCCCTGTCGGCACCAGCTGGCATGGGCGGCGTGAGCCAGTACAGCCAGACGGCGGGGAGCTACACGGCGTCCGTATCGCTGCTCGACCAGTATATGCGCCCGTTGCCGTCCGAGCTTGACCTTCTGGGTCTTAACTCCGGCGCTGTCCTGTCCTGCCGGATGATGGCTGGTGGTCGCTATGCAGCTGATTAGCGGTTGCGCCGTCGAGGTCTTGCGTCGTGGACCAGAAGCAGTGGACGCGCACGGCAACGAGGTGCCAGGCGAATGGGTATCCGAGCCTGTCGCCAACGTCATCCCGCAGCCTGGCGCAACAAGTGATTTGGAGGCATCACGCCCGAACGGCGTGACCGTATCCATGACCTTCCACTTCCCCAAGACGTATACGGCATCCCTCCGCGACTGCCTGATTAGGTATGGAGGGCGCGAGTACCAAGTCATCGGAGACCCTCAGCCCTACCTTGACGCGAACTGCCCTGGAGAATGGAACCGACCCGTCGAATGCGGGGTGTGCGATGGCTAATGGCGGATGGTCGCTCAAGATGCGGCGCGTCGGAAGAATCAGGCCCGTCGAGCGCGGCATCGTCGAGATAACCAAGGGCGGCGCTGTTTCCTCCATGCTCATGGCGCAAGGCGAGAAGGCGGCGGCGCGATGCAATGCGCTCGCGCATCTCTCGCACGGAAACCCCGTATACGACTGCCAGCTGAAGATGCTAGGCAAGACGGCATCCGCCCGCGTCGGCGTGGCGAACTCCGACGCATACATCGACAACCTTAAGCACAACACCTTAAAGAAGGGGTGCGGCGTATGAGATTCGACGTGATAGCGGCGACATGTACCGCGCTCCGAAAAGGGTTGGGCGTGCCGTCTAGCTCAACAGTGCCGAAGATGCGCCCCAAGCGCTTCACCACGGTCGAGCGCACGGGAGGAGGCTACTCGCGCGGCAAGGACGAGCCGAACCTCGCCGTCCAGGTGTGGGCCGAAACTGAGACGGAGGCTTACACGCTCGCGCTCATGGCGCGCGAGGTACTGGTCAACATGCGCGAGACGTGCCCCAGCGTGTGCTCGTGCTCTGTCGGCGGCATCTACGCCTTCCCGGACCCCGATAGCGGCGCTTCTCGCTATCAACTCGACTTCTACGCCGTCACGCGCCCCTAGCGTGGCGGCTCTTCTCTTGAGAAAGGATTGAAAAACATGGCTGAATCCATGCTCGATACTTCCAACCTCGGCATCGCCAAGGGCCGCGAGGGCGGTTACGCCTGTGTCGCCCCCGCCGGTACCGACCCGACCCCGTTCCTCGATATGAAAAAGACCCTTGCGGAGCTTTGCGAGTCCCAGACCACGCTCAAGTCGCTTGGCTACATCTCCGAGGACGGCATCACAATTGCCGCCGATACCGATACCGACGATATCTCTGATTGGTCTGGCGCTATCGTGGCATCGCCCATGTCCAGCTTCGGCGAGACCATTGAGGTCAGCTTCCTAGAAACCCGTGATTCCGTTCTGAAGTCTGTCTACGGCGACGCGAACGTCACTACTGACAACAAGGGCACCACGACCGTGCGCCACAACAAGAACTTCACGGCATCGCACCTCTATATCTTTGACTGCGTAGTTTCCGACACCAAGGTAAAGCGCGTTGTCGTTCCCAACGGCGTTATCGTCGAGCGAGATGACATGGAGATGAACAACTCCGACCTCGCAGCTTACTCGCCCACCATCAAGTGCCTGCCCTCCGACGCATTCGACGGAGACACCATGCGCGAGTACATCTACGACACCACCACCGTAGCCGCATAGCGACAGCAACGACAAAAAACTGCCCATTTCGCATGGAGGGCGGCGACGGCGGCTCTGGTAGTAGGCGCTAGAGCCGTTGCCACCGTCCTCCATGAGTCTACCGAAAGGATTCAAATGAATATCGAAGACATGACCCCCGAACAGCTGCGAGAGTACGCGACCGAAAAGGAGAACCGGCGCGAGGCCATCACGGCCCGTTACATGAACCGCGAGCCGAACTTCAAGGTTGTCCAGGATTCTAAGGAACCCTATGAGAAGGATGTCGAGTTCGAGGGCGAGACGTACCGAATCGACATGCGCCGCATCAAGTCGCGCGAGTTCATCCGCATGTTCGGCAAGTTCCAGAAATACGCGAACGAGGGCAAGGACGCTCCGATTTCCGACGCCCTGGCGCTCTACGATTTCGTTTTCGGCGGCAAGGTCGACGACAAGGTGTGCGCTGTGGTCAAGGCCAAGATGGGCTATGAGGACTTCGAGGAAATCATGCGCATCGAGAATGCGCTGTTCGAGGGCATCGAAGTAAAAAACTAGCGGCGCTCGTTCCCGTCCTGCTCGACGGGCGAGACGAGCTTTACGCCGATTTCCAGCAGTATTACGGCCTTAACCTAGACGGTTTGATGGACGCGGGCGAGTTTGGCGCTATCGCCGTTCTTGCCGTCCAGCTCCCTTTATCGTCGCGCACGCTGAAACGCCTACACCCCGAGCTGGCATGGGATGAGAAGACGTACATCCTCGCGCTCATCTCCGACCAGCTCGCAAATATCGCCTACGGGTTGGGCGGCGGCAAGGGCAGGAAGCCCAAGCCGATACCGCGCCCGAAGGCATCCAAGAAGAAAGAAGAAAAGAACCATCTCGATGTGAGCAAGGTGAGGGTGGACGAGCTGCTTTTCGCTCCCCGCCGACCCTCAGCCACAGCGGTAGAGATGGAGGGAAATGGCGAACAGGGGTGATTGAATGGCTGATGTGGCGAGCGGCTCCGTGCTGCTCACGCCGAAATTCGATAACCTGACATCATCAATCGCCGACCAGCTTGACGGCGCTTTCTCCGGCGCATCAAAGATTGGCGGCAAGGCTGGCTCAGACGCTGGCGGCAAGTTCAGCTCCGGGCTATCCGCCAAGGCCGGTGCGGTCATGGGCCTTGTTTCGAACGTCACGAGCAAGGCGTTTGACGCGATCTCAAATTCGCTCGGCAGTGCAATCGGGCGCGTCGATACAATGAATAATTTCCCAAAGGTCATGAAGAACCTTGGGTATTCAGGCGATGAAGCAACGGCGTCAATCAAGAAGATGAGCGCTTCTATTGACGGTCTTCCGACGTCGCTTCCCGCGCTGACCGGAATGGTTCAGCAGCTGGCCCCGCTTTGCTCGAACCTCGACGAAGCGACGAATATCGGCATTGCGTTTAACGATATGTGCTTGGCTTCAGGCGCATCGACCGCAGACGTTTCTCGCGCGATGCAGCAATACAGCCAAATCTTGAGCAAGGGCAAGCCCGAACTGCAGGACTGGAAGACCCTGCAGGAAGTCATGCCTGGGCAGCTAAACCAGGTGGCGAAGGCGCTTATTGGCCCGACCGCTAACTCTAAAGACCTGTACAATGCCCTAAAAGACGGCTCCATTACGATGGATGATTTCAACGCAGCCGTTCTGAAACTTGACCAAGAAAGCGTGGATGGCTTCGCATCGTTCGCCCAGCAGGCAAAGGATTCGACGCATGGCATCGGCACCGCGCTCGATAATATCTCGAACCGCGTTGCGAAAGCAGTTCCGACGATTATCGATGCGTTTGGAGCAGAAAACATCTCCGGCGCGATTAACGCCTTTAGCGGCAGCTTTGGCAAGACCGCTGACGCGATCGCTACGGTTATCTACGGCATCAAGGATGTTGTTTCACAGGGCATGAGCGGCATCGCATCCGTTTTCGGTCAAATCAAAAGCGCGTTGCCTAGCGGTTTCCTTGACGGAATCGTTAACGCTTTCAACAAGCTTGCACCCGCTATCATGCCCTCTATCACGGCATTCACTCTGCTTTTGCCTGTCATGGGTGGGATGCAGAAGGTTTTCGGCATCGTATCCGGCTTCAAATCGCTTGGCGCGGCGCTTTCTGCGGTTGCGGGCGGCCCTGTTGGCCTGATAATCGCTGCAATCGCGGCGGTCGTTGTCGGCCTTGCAGCGCTCTATAACACTAACGAGGACGTGCGCAACGCTATCAACTCCGCATGGTCCGGTATCCAATCGGCGGCTGCTCAGGTGTGGCCTTACATCCAGCAGGCAGTTACCACGGCTTGCTCTGTGATTCAGGGCGCTGTTAATCAATACTGGCCCGTTATCCAACAGGTCGTAACTCAGGTAATGGGTGCTGTTAAGGATTTCGTCGTATCTGCATGGCCGACGATTCAGGCGGCTTTCACAACGGCTTGCTCTGTGATTCAAAGCATCATCCAGGCTGTTTGGCCCGTGATTCAGGCTGTCGTTTCCGTCGTGATGAGTGCTATCCAGCTCATCGTCACGCAGGTCTGGCCCACGGTGCAGAACTACATCTCGATGGCGTGCCAGGTTATCATGGCCGTTATCAATGCAGTGTGGCCCGTGATTCAAACCATCATCACTACGGTAATGAACGTTATCATGGCGGTTGTCTCCGTCGTTTGGCCGATTATCCAAACGGTCTTTTCCACTGCGTGCGCGGTTATCGCTGCGGTTATCAATGCTGTTTGGCCTGTTATCCAAACGGTTATCACGACCGTGATGCAGGTAATCAACGCTGTCATAGGCACCGTCCTCGCCGCCATCAACGGCAACTGGAGTGGAGTGTGGACGGGTATTCAGTCCATCATTGAGACAGTGTGGACTGGCATCCAAAACATCGTTTCAACCGCGATCGGCGCAGTAAGCTCGATTATCAGCTCCGTGTTGAACACTATCAGCGGCGTTTGGTCTGGCACCTGGGGCGCAATAAAATGGGCATTTAGTTCAATCTGGAATGGAATCAGGGCCGCTGCGACCAGTGGAATCGACTCCGTATACACGACAGTCACCGGAATCAAGGACAAAATCACGGGCTTCTTCTCAGGCGCTGGCTCCTGGCTGGTAGAGTCGGGCAAGTCGATTCTCAACGGCCTCAAGTCCGGCATCGAGAGCGCAATCGGCTCCGTGACATCTTCCGTGGAGGGCGCGGTCGAGACAATCCGAGGCCTGTTCCCGTTCTCGCCCGCTAAATGGGGCCCGTTCTCGGGACATGGCTACACCACGTACTCCGGCAAGGCGCTGATGGGCGACTTCGGCAAGTCGATTGTCGGTGCCGCTTCCTCCACCGCTGCGATGGCTGAGAGGGCTATGCGCACTGTTAACGACGCGCTTGTCGCGCAACCCGTTGACTTCAGCGCATCTTCTCGCGGCGTGAGCGGCATCAAGTCAGCTGCCGCGCGAGTTGCTATGGATGTATCGGCATCGCGCGATGAATCTGCGGCGGCCGTTATCGGCTGGCTCGGGAACAACCTCCCCGCGATCATCTCCGAATGCACGCCCGTCATGGGCGAGAGCGATTTCGGGCGCAAGGTAAGGAAGGCGGTTGCCTATGCGTAAGCTTGAGTACGTCTCGGGCACAGGCTCAATCCATGTGCAGCTTGACGCTGACGGCGTTTTCGCTGGCACCGCTGCGGCGATTCGCGGCAGGGCATGGAGCTATACGGTGGGCTACCGCTCGCTTTCAGGCATTTCGCGCGATGCGCGGGAATGCGATATTGAGCTGAAAGTTCTCGACCGCGCCATGTCGAATACGCTAAGGCGCGTGGCGGACCGCGACATGATGGAGGGCACGCCCGGAACCATCATCGCGGACGGTTGGAGCCAACGTGCTTATATCGTGAAGGCTGAGCCGTCCGGCATCAACGAGGTTGTCGTGACCATGACGCTCACGGTGGTGCTGCTCGACGGCGTTTGGCGCAAGCCGCACACGGTCGAGTATTTGCCGCTTACCGTGAGCGCTGATAGCTATGAATACCTCGATTTGCCCTATGACCTGCCTTATGACCTCGGAATCCCGCTTACCACGTCCTACATCGAAGCGGGGGAGTGGTCGGAAAGTCCCGTAAAGCTGACCATTTACGGCACGGCGGTAAACCCTGCAATCCGTATCGGCGAGAGCTGGTACAAGGTCGACGCGACCGTGCCGGATGGCGGCTACATGACTATCGACTCGATTTCGCGCACCGTTACCATCACGGATGCGGACGGCGCTGTGACCGACGCCTTCGCAAAGGCGCACCGTGGCGGCGGACTTGGCAGCGGAGAGTATATCTTCGAGCCGATACCGACTGGCTCGCATGAGGTCGCATGGGACATGAGCTTTGGCTTTGACCTCACGTGGTACGAGGAGGAAGGCGAGCCGCCATGGTGCTAGTAGTAGCCGATACCAAGCTCGGCAACGTTCGCGAGATTGAAGATTTCACGCTCGATGTCGCGTTCGGCGCGGACGAGAATGCCCTCACGTTAACCGTGGAGGAGAAGAGCGCACCCGCAGCGGGACAGCTGGTCTATATCGACGCAACCGAATACGGCGGCGTAATCGACCAGGTTAAGCGCGGGTCGGGTCGCGGCGCTACCGGCACGGTCGAGTGCAAGGGTCGCACGTGGCACGGCATCTTGGCTGGGCGCAGGCTTTCACCCGATTCCGGCAGTGGGTATCTGACCGTCAACGGCAAGGTGGGCGATGTGCTTACCTCGCTTATAGCCCGCATGGGTCTTGAGAGCCTGTTCAAGGCTGCTTCTGACGATTCGACCGTTAGTTACACCTTCGAGCGCTTTTGCGACGGATATAGCGGGCTCATGGCTCTTGCAAAGGCAAATGGCCGAAAGCTGGCGATGAGGAGAATGGACGGCTATATCGAGCTGTCCATGCCTCCCATCGTAGACTACGCGAACAAGGTCGATTCTGATTTGCTCGACTTCACGATAACGTCGGTTCACCGGTGCGTAAACCACCTGCTGTGTGCTGGAACGGGTCAACTCACAAACCGCGCAATCGTCCATTTCTACGCTGACGAGAACGGCAACGTTAGCCACAAACAAACACTTTTCGGAATTGACGAAATCTGCGCGCTCTACGACTACTCGAATGCGAGTATCAGCGAGCTTGAGACAGAGGGAAAGAAGAAGCTGCTCGAATACCAGACGAGCGGCACCGTTGAGGTCGATGCGCATGAGGACATGGACGTTGACGTCGGCGACATCATAAGCGCGCGCGACAACTCCACCGGAACGACCGTTACGGCGACCGTGAGCAAGAAAGTGGTCAAGGTCGAGCGCGGCGTTGCCACCTACTCATATGAGGTCGGCAGCGACACCACCACAAAGACGAGTTCAACTGGCGCGGCTGAAAGCAGCGGAGGCGGAGGGCACGCATACCTCGCTGGCAAGGGCTTGACGCTGGATAATTACACGTTCAACGCAGATGTCGATGCTTCAGACCTATCCTCCATCTCCACCAAGGTTGAGGATGCGCGAACGGAGGCATCTAACGCCCTTGCAGCCGCTGGAAAAGCCGAGGAACGCGCCAATGCTGCGAACGATGCTTCTGCTGCTAACGCCCAGGCTATCGCGGCTAACGCGACGTCCATCTCGACCAAGCAGGACGCACTTATAGCTGGTAAAAACATCACGCTTGATGGCGCGAAAATCAGCGCCACGGACACCACGTACTCAAACGCCACTCAAGACGCTGCGGGACTTATGTCAGCCGTCGACAAAGCGTTACTTGACGGAATCATGACGGGCGCGACCGTTGCGAAGAGCGCCGAGACGGCAAATGGCTTTGATTCAACCAGAACCGTCGCTATCACTGGCGCTGTGAACGGCTCCGCGACGTGGAACGGATCAAGCGACCTTTCAATCACGGTCGAGGGCGACTCTGCAGCCGCCAGCTTCCTCGCGGCGCACCCAGTTGGTTTCTACGTCGAGACGAGCGGGGCGAACCCTAACAACTTCGGCGGCACCTGGACGAGGCAACCGAGCATCGGTCCTAACACATGGCTAAGGACTAAATAGGAGGTCAAATATGGCAAAGACCGAGAATTACACCCACTACGTCTGCGACCGCTGCGGCGCTGATGCGTATCTGGCGGCAAACAGCGCGGCCGCGAATGACTGGCGTGAGGTCGAGCGATTCGACCAGTACGGCAGCAAGGCTACACGCCTGCTGTGCAAATCGTGTACCGACGAGTACAAAAAGCTCGCCGCGAAGCACGACGGCGAGTTCCAGCAGTTCATGAGCAACGCGAAGGAGCAGTAGCATGGCATTCGAGATAGTGGACGGCATGACGGGGACCAAGCACATCAGCTCGGACGACCTGTCGGCGCTCAACATTGCAACCATCGGCGAGTCGAATTGCGTGCTCAATTACGGCGACAACTTCAAGCTCACGATGACCAATGCTAACACCGCGACGCTCGGCACCGGCGTCGGTATGGTCGGCGGCAAGCGCTTCTGGAACCAGGCGGCGACAAGCCTGACCGTCCAGAGCGGCACGCAGGGACAGAAGCGCAACGACCTCGTCGTGGCCCGCTACGCGAAGACCAGCGCGGGTATCGAGAGCATCACGCCCGTCGTCGTCAAGGGCACGCCCAGCACGGGGACGGCGGCTGATCCTGCGACGACCTCCAACGACCTGAAACTCTGGCGCATCCCGCTGGACGGCATCAGCGTCGGCACGCCCGTGAGGCTTTTTGACCCCGTGGCCTCGCTCGCAACCATCGGTGATTCCGTATCCCGCGAAAGGGTGAGCGTCGTCGGTGGAGAAGCGACTAGGGTCGGCGGCCTCGTCACCGTCGGACTCGTAAACATTACGCTTTCAAAAGGCGCATCAAGGAATCTCGGAACCCTGCCGACAAGCATGAGACCATCGGTAGACTATTATGGCGCTCTTTTTTTCGATGGAAACCTAGGCTTTTTCAAGGTCGCCAAGAACGGGTCGATCTATGCGTACTCCGGCCCGTCTGCAGGAGATTACACTGGTAGCACCACTTTCCCTGTTACTACATAGCATTCTTCGCATGGTAGACCGCCGCGTTTCGTCTGGGATTTTTGCATTCAAGACGCGGGGGACGGCACATAGATACTCGCGTAAGGAATCGGGCATAGGAGTGGAGGTGAGTAGATGGAAGTGCTAAAGCTCTTTGCGCCATATGGCCCTGGTTGGCTCGGCGGCGCGGCACTTGCGCTCATCGCCTTTTATTTTGGACGTCAATTTCTTGATGAATACAAGCGCCAAAACGAGCGCAAGGCGAACATCGACCTCAAGCGCGAGGAGCGTAAGCAGGCCGAGGTTGACGAGCGTGCTCAGCGCGACCGCGAGCGTTCGCAGATGGAGGGCCGCATTGCAGCGCAGATGGAGCGCAGCAATACCTTAATTGAGGGGATGAAGACCCTCATGGAGTCGGTCGTCACATCAAATGAGGTTCTTCACGCAGATTTGGCGCACAGTCAGGCGAGAAGCCAAGGAATGGCTGAGAAAGTTGACCACATCTGTGACCGTGTTGACCTGATTTACAGCAGGGCATCAGACAGATAGGAGCAAAACGAATGAATGATATTCAGGCTGTCCTAACGGTATGCACGGTGCTTGTAGTGCCGTATATCGTTCAGGCAATTAAGACGAAGGCAATGACAGGAAACGTGGCACGCTGGATTTCCATTTCGGTGTCTGCGCTGTGCGGAGTATTGACGGCTATGGCTGGAGGTATGCCGACCGATGCATCGGCGTGGGTAACGTCCATTTTTGCAGCCGTTGGCGGCGTTCAGGTGGCATATGCGGCCTTCAAGACCGTTGGCGTTACAGATAAATGGCTTGATGCACTGCTTGCGCTCGGCGATATCAAGGAGGACTAATGGCAGACTTCGCAAACGTCCAGCCGGATAAGTACATGCTGCTCGGATGCAACTTCTCGGCTGGACGACCCTTCGGCATCAAGGGCGTGACCATCCACCACATGGCTGGCGACCTCACCGGCGACCAGTGCAACGGCATATGGCGCGGCGCGGGGACATCGGCTCATTACTGCGTTGACCGCAACGGCTACATCACGCAGCACGTCAACGACACCGACCGCGCATGGGCCTGCGGCGACGGCATCGGCACGGGGCGCGGCAACGACACGACCATCTCGATTGAGCACGCCAACAGCGGAAGCAACCCGTGGACGGTTCACGAGAAGGCAATCGAAAGCGGCGCACATCTGGTCGCGGCTCTGTGCCTGTATTACAAGTTAGGCCGTCCACAGTGGTGCAAGAACGTCTTCCCGCACCGCTATTGGAGTGCCACGGCTTGCCCAGGCGAGCTGGCTGGTTCGCAGCGCGACCATTACATGCAGCGCGCGCAGGCGTGGTACGACGCGATGAAGGGCGGCAAGGCACCCGCATCATCCACCGACAAGCCCGCAGCGGCAAAGCCCGCTCAGGCGGCATCTGGCGGCTTCTCAAAGGCATCTGGCAAACGCATCCCAGTCCACTACTCCCTCCACCTCAAGGGCGGCGGCTGGCTTGGCGAGGTGACCGATTTCGGCGCTGGCGATAATGGTTTCGCTGGCTACCCGTGCAAGCGCCACGACCTGCTGTGCGCCCGAGTGGATCGCGGTACGCTCAAGTATCAGGTGCATACCATTGAGGATGGATGGTTGCCCTACGTTACCAAGGGCAATCGTGCCGACACCGTGAACGGTTGCGCTGGCATCGTAGGCCATACCATCGACGGCGTGCGCATGTACTACGTGACACCCGGCGGCGAGGAATACAAGCAGGCGTGGTACCGCTCGCAGACCACCGCGCGTGCAGGATGGCTCGGAACCGTCTGTGACGATGGCTCCACCTACGGCGGCGATGACTTCGCGGGCATGTACGGTGAGCCGCTTGACCGACTCCAGGTGTGCATCACTGACGGCAACCCATACTAATAAAAAACGTTCGTCACTTATAACCCCTCTCCACCTACGGGTGGGGAGGGGCCTTTTTTGTTTTGCAGCAGTCCGCGTCCTAACTCAGTCCATAAGTTCTGAAATATGCACTACTATGGAGACCTATGGAAACGTATAACTGCACTATGGAGCACTATGGAGACATATAGAACACTTATCTACTACTTCCTTCTAATTGTAGGTTTGCAGGAAGGGCGGCGCTCCACTGGTCTTGGCTGGTTGGTGGGGCGCCTTTTTTATGTCTTGGCTTACTCCATCTCCTTTGACGATTGAAATCATACGACTGTTCCGTGGAACTCCACCGTGTGTTCGGTGGTGGTAGTAAATACCATGTCAACGTATTCGGCGTTATGCGAATCAGGGGACAGTATCAGCGTGTTGGCACCGCGATACAGGCGGCGCATTACGTAGTCAGCACCATCAATACTAACAACCGCAATTGAGCCGTTTGATGGGCGCTTCTCGGGGTCTATGAGGATATAGCAGCCCTCGGGATAGACATTATCCATGCAGTCGCCCTCCACCTGTAGGAAGTAGCCCTGCGGGTGACGCTTGATTATCTCGTATGGCACGGGTATTGCATCTTGCAATACATCAGGTTCCTGGGCTTCTCCCGCGTGGACGCGGCCTAATAGGGGAGCGTAGGCGGGTTTGGCTGTAGCTGGCTTGATCGCATTAGACGGCGGGAGTTCGTCGGCGATTATATCTGCCGTCGAAACGCCAAGTGCGCCAGCTAGAAGCTGGACGTTACCCATGCGCGGCGTAGTCCATCCACGTTCCCATTGCGTGATGGTCGAACGCGATACATCAACCATCTTTCCGAGCTGTTCTTGGGTCAGTCCGTGCTGCTCACGCAAGTGTTTGATGTTTGCGCCAGTGCTCATTTAAACTCCCATCGCGTTAATTTTTTCTCACATTTTAGTTTGTTTTTCTTGACACGACAATGTTTGTTTAGCTAACATGCAAAGCGTTGAAAGGAGGAACATGCAAACGCTTAAAGGAGCCCGCGAGCGCAAGGGCGTTAAACAGGTGGCAGTAGCCGACTATCTAGGGGTAGCTCGGCAAACCTACGCCAACTATGAGCAGAATCAAGAGCAAATGAGTATCGAGCAGGCCAAAGCCGTCTGTAAGTTTCTCGGCGTTGATGTTGCCGATATTTTTTTGCCTATTGATGTTTGCTAAACAAACATTCGTTTTGTAACCAACCACTCATTTATCAAACATGCGTTTCGCACGCGCCGCACTGGCGAATCACGAACCTCTCTACGTGAACATGCCTCCTGCGATCGGGCCAACCACACTCGCCAGTACGGTGCGAGCGGGACGCAAAGGGAGATAGCGCCCCTTGAGAACCGCATAGAGCCTTTGCCGATGCCCTGCAAGGTATCGGAAGGAAGGACAGCGTAATACGCGAGTCTAGCCGGAGCTGGCTAGGCGAAACAATGATTCCAGCCAACGGGCTGGCGGTAAGCGTGGAGAGCCGTAGCGCGGTAGGAAATGACCGCGTATCCCACGCATCCCATATCAAAGCCCCAGCGTCACGTGGTGCGTATCCGCTAATCAAGTCATCGTAAGTTTTCGATTCGTTCTTAGTCCGCCTATAAGCAACAGGATACGTACCGCATGACGCTGGGGCGCACTTATAGAACCGCAAACGCGGTACTGCCGTGTCATAAGGAAATTTGTATAGCCCCTTTTGATTGCGTACATAGGCAGTATCGCGCTGGCGGCTCTAGGAGATGAAGCATGGAAGATATTCAAAGTCGAGCGCTGCAATTCGCTATAGCCGCCGGGCTGAAACCGCAAATGGCGTACACAGTCCGTCAGACGGCGCTCTATTCGGGCGTGCCGCGCTCCACCTTGTATGCGGAGCACAAGGCGGGACGCTTGAAGTTCAAGACCTACGGAAAGCGAAATGCGCTAATCAGCGTGGAAGAGCTAGACCGCTGGATGGATGAAAACTAAAAAAGCCGTTCCACGGGCTACCAACACGGGAAACGGCTCAAGACCAGACAGAAAGGAGGTCTCAGATGGATTATATCGAAAATTGCCTGTTCGATGCAGCCGAGAACCTAGGCGCTTGGTGGCACGGATTGAGCGAGCGAACCCAGACGGTCGCTTGCGTCGTCCTGATGGTCACGCTCATAGCTATAGCAGGTCTCATCGAGGGCACCGCACCGAGCGGGATGTACTACTAGGAGAATCATGTCATTCATGGGTTGGTCTGTCGAGCGCAAAAACGGAGCGTGGTACGCATCTAAGGTTACCGACGACGAACGGTACAGCCCAGCAGGAATCGTCCGCGTGCGTCGGCTGCTGTATACAGTCAGCCCAGATGCGACAAAGTCAGAAGCTGAGCGCGAGGTCGTGCGCTTGTACAGGTCAAGATATCTAAATTAGGAGAATTATGAAGGTTTACGTGGTCAGCCAAGGCTACACGCCAATTGGCGTTTTCAAGGACAGGGAGACGGCGCTTGCCGTGAGCAAGGGCGCGAATGGAGCCCTTTTCGGCGGCGAGGACGATTGCCACGTGCATGAGTTCCCCGTGGTGGAGGAATCATCCATCTTGTTAGAGCGGTCTCTTTGCGAGGCGGTTAGCGATGCCGAACGTGAGTAACGAAGAGCGCTTGGCGGTAATCACAGCTTTCGGCAAGGCCGTCAAGCAGGCCGAGAAGCAGGTACGCGAGGAAGTCGATGCGCAGATGCGCGATGACTTCATGGCATATGGAGTCACCCAGAAGCAGCTCGCCGTGAACGGTCAGAAGGTCGGTACGATCTCGGCGCGAATGAGCAAGCCGAAAGTCGGTAATTTCCCCTCCATCGCCAACGCGCAGGAGTTCGTCGAGTGGCTTCGCACGTCCGATGGCGGATTAGATACGCTCAATCGCCTTGTCACCGTAAAGCCCGATTTGGTTCTTGAAGCTGCGATTGCAGACGGGGAATTGCCCGATGGCTGCGAGATGGTAGAGCGTTTCGAGCCGCCGATGATGACCGGCACGACCGTTCGAGTACAGACGCAAAAGGTAGTTGAAGCCCTGGGGAATAACCTCGGTGCTGCCGCTGCCGCGCTGCTTACGGGAGAGGTGGAATAGATGGGCACCGCAATCCTAGTATTAGGCAAATCAGGCTCAGGCAAGTCCACCTCTTTGCGCAACTTCGCGCCAGACGAGGTTGGCATTTTCAATGTCCTCGGAAAGCCTTTGCCGTTCCGTGGCGGGGCTAAGTTCCCGCAGGCGAACCGTGCCACGTATGCACAGATTTTCGATACCCTACGAACTGCTCAAGGTCGTTGCTACGTCATTGACGATTCGACCTATCTCATGCAGAACGAGAACTTCAACCGTGCGCAGGAGAAGGGGTACCAAAAATTTACTGAGATCGCCATGCACTTCCAGCAGCTTGTGACTGCGGCGATTAACACTGGACCGGATACCATCGTGTATTTCCTCCATCATGTGGACGAGGATGCGAACGGCGATGAAAAGGTCATGACCATCGGCAAGATGCTCGATGAAAAGTGGAATATCGCTGGCGCTTGCCCCGTGGTCATTGATTGCGTGGTTGAAGAGGGACAGCACCTTTTCATCACTGCGAACAACGGGCACAACTTGGCGAAAGCACCAATGGGTAGCCTGCCCGAGAAGATGGACAACGACCTAAAGGCAGTAGATACCGCATTGCGCGAGTACTGGGGCATGAAGCCAATCAAGGACGTTGAGCCGGATGGTGCAGATACCGAGTAACGAAACCCTCGCGGAGATGGAGCGTCTTTGCGAGGACAGATACCAACAGTTGATACAGGGCGGTTGCGACACGGACGTGGCGGCAGACCGAACCTTCGATGCTTTAAGGGCATCGCTTGGCGAGGTACCGCAATGTTTCGATAGGCGCGACCGCCTTTTTGAGAACAAGCTACGAAGCGTAGCGGAAAGGAATCAACATGCGTAACGTCAACTGGGGCAGCGTGACCGCGACCGCAGACGGGGGCGATTTCAAGCGTCCCGCACCGGGCGGCTATGTCGCGCGTCTCGTGTCGCTCGAAGACAACGATGCAAAGCAGTATGTCGAAGCCGTTTTCGACATTGCCGAGGGAGAGTTTGCCAACTGCTACTCCGATGATTGGGGGCAGTCGCACCCCTACGCCCACCACTTCTTCTTGAGCTACAAGGACACGGCGCTTGGCATGCTCAAGGGCCGTCTCGAAGCCATCCAGGCATCCAACCCCGGATTTGACCCGTTCGCCGCGTGGGATGCTGGCCGTCTCGATATGTTCGCAAACCGTCTCGTCGGCATCAACCTCCA
>ENA-OPCY01001221-OPCY01001221.1-human-gut-metagenome-genome-assembly--contig:-NODE-1221-length-15308-cov-1.857143_pt1 | contig 15308 bp, 15 predicted proteins | sample MGYA00241568_ERZ501487 | MGnify/ENA primary metagenome ERZ501487 (study PRJEB25962, sample SAMEA2042574) | human gut metagenome | biome: human gut; feature: human-associated habitat; material: faeces... | reverse complement strand
CTTCTGAAAATCCCGACGAGGCATCCCTGCCTTTTGATAAGCGCAGGGGTGGATTTGTTATCGGTGAAGGTGCTGTCGCACTGGTACTTGAAGAATACGAACACGCAAAAGCTCGTGGTGCAAAGATTTACGGTGAGGTGTGCGGCTACGGTTCAACCTGCGACGCTCATCATATCACAGCACCGCATCCCGATGCGCGTGGCGGCGCACAGGCAATGATGGACGCTATGAAGGAAGCAGGCTATACAGATACGGATACCGTTTATGTCAATGCACACGGCACGGGTACTCCGATGAATGATGTGATTGAGACGGCTGCTATTAAGAAAGCCCTTGGCGAAGATAACGCAAAGAAAGCGTATGTAAGCTCCACAAAGTCAATGACAGGACATATGCTTGGCGCAGCAGGTGCAATTGAAGCACTGGCTTGTCTTTTTGCACTCAACGAGGGCGTGATTCCTCCTACAATCCATTTGGATGAGCAGGATGAAAATTGTGATCTGAACTGTGTGCCGAATACTGCCGTGGAAGCAGACATTACACTGGCACTTTCCAATTCTCTTGGATTTGGCGGTCATAACGCTTGTCTTGCTTTCAGAAAGGTGTAATCCGATGAAAGAAACAGATATTCGCAAATATGCCGAGCTGATGAAGGAGCTTGGGCTGACCGGACTTGAAATCACAGAAGAAAACAGTAAGGTCCGTTTGGAGCGTTCCGTTGGGACTTCGGTGCAAGAAACCGTATATTCTGTTCCTGAACCTACCGGCACAACACAGGCTCCGTCCGAACCGAAAGACTACATCAGCGTAAAATCGCCCATCGTCGGTGTGTTTTATGCAGCTCCCGCTGAAAATGCTGATTCCTATGTTTCTATCGGCGATACGGTGACAAAGGGGCAAACTCTTTGTATTGTCGAGGCGATGAAAATGATGAATGAAATTACTGCTGAAGAAGAAGGCGTCATTTCGGAGATCTGCGTTACAAATGGGCAGGTTGTAGAATACGGAACAGAATTGTTCCGTATCAAGAGGTAAGGCTATGAACAGAGAAGAAATAATGAATATACTTCCTCACAGAGACAATATGCTGCTTCTTGACGATGTGGAAAACAAGAACGGCACCGCTGTCGGGCATTATACCGTCCGTGGTGATGAGTTCTTCCTCAAGGGACATTTCCCTGATAATCCTATCGTACCGGGCGTTATTCTCTGTGAGATACTGGCTCAGTCCGCTTGCGTACTGATGCAGGATGCAATGAGCGAAGGTAAATTACCCGTTTATACAGGACTTAATAATGTAAAATTCCGTTCGCCTGTCAAACCCGGTGACACCGTTGAAACACAGTGCCGTATCAAACGAGCAAAGCACCCTTTCTACTTTGCTGAAGGTACAGTTACGGTGGACGGACGGCTATGCGTATCGGCAGAATTTTCCTTTGCAATTACAGGAGCATAAACTATGTTTTCAAAAATACTGATCGCCAACCGTGGCGAGATCGCTGTCCGCATCATTCGCGCTTGCAAGGAAATGGGCGTAGCTACGGTTGCTGTATATTCCGAGGCAGATAAAAACGCCCTTCACGTGGCGCTTGCCGATCAAAGCTATTGCATCGGCGGTCCCGAAGCCTCGGAAAGCTATCTGAATGAAAACCAAATTATCAGCACCGCTATTTTAGCAGGTGCCCAGGCGATTCATCCCGGTTATGGATTTCTTTCTGAAAATGCACATTTTGCCCGTGCCTGCAGAAAGAACGGATTGGTATTTATCGGTCCGGATCCCGAAAGCATGGAACGCCTTAGTGATAAAGCGATCTTGAAAGAGCTGATTCGAGGTACGGGGCTATCGGTCATTCCGGGAACAAAAGCGGTCGCTTCCGCCCAGGAAGCAAAGCGAGCAGCCGACAGGATCGGATATCCCGTAATGCTCAAAGCCTGTGCAGGCGGCGGTGGACGGGGCATCCGTCTGATCCGCTCGGAAGATGAACTGGAGGATGCCTATCATCAAGCTACAAGCGAAGCAATTAGTGCCTTTGGAGATGGCAGTGTATATCTTGAAAAATATGTCTTTCCCGCAAGGCATGTGGAATTGCAGATTCTTGCCGACGAACACGGAAATGCCGTGTGCCTTGGAGACCGTGACTGCTCTCTCCAGAGAAGAAATCAAAAACTACTGGAAGAAACACCTTCTCCCGCTGTTAGTGATGAGCAACGTCAAAAGATTATAGAGCTTGCGGTAGATGCCGTAAAGAAGATCGGCTATGTAGGTGCCGGTACGCTTGAATTTCTGCTTGACCGTGAAGGCAACTTCTGGTTTATGGAAATGAATGTACGGCTGCAAGTGGAGCACTGTGTAACAGAAATGCTGACAGGCTTTGATCTTGTGAAATGGCAGATTCGTATTGCAGCCGGTATTCCGCTGAATTTCACACAAAAAGATGTCAAAATAAAAGGTTCAGCAATCGAATGTCGCATCAACGCAGGTAGCTGCGGAGCTTTGAAAATGCTCCATGTTCCGGGAGGTCCGTCTGTGCGATTTGATACCTGCTTGGTTGCAGGCACAGTCGTATCACCTTACTACGATTCACTTCTTGGAAAACTAATTGTGTACGCAAAAACCCGGGAAGAAACCCTCCGTAAAATGAGGGCGGCGCTCTGTGAATTGGTGATTGACGGCATACCGACAAACATTGAGGAACAACTGCGGATTGTTGAGGATGAACGCTTTACATCCGGCAACTATGATTTAACTTTTATGGGAAACAGGTGATCAAATGGCATTACTCAATTTTTTGAAGCCTAAAAATCAATTAGAAGAAGGCGGACGTACTTCTGCTCCCGTTCAGCGTGATGCCGGAGAGCCTGAGAAAAATTGTCCGAATTGTCACAAAGACATTCCGCTGAGTCGTCTCTGGGCGAATGATCTTGTCTGTCCTTGCGGCCATCACTTTCGCATGAAGGCACGTCAGCGCATACAGACGATAACCGATAAAGGAAGTTTTCATGAATTGTATTCCAATATGATAGCAGATAATCCGCTGAATTTTCCCGGATATAAAGATAAGATAGAAACTGTCCGTGTGGCAAGCAACGAAAAAGAGGCAGTAGTCTGCGGTACAGCTACCATTGGCAAACAAAAATGCTGTCTGTTTGTTATGGAGCCGTACTTTATGATGGGCAGTATGGGCAGTGCCGTTGGCGAAAAAATAACCACACTGTTTGAATATGCCGTGCAGCATCGTTTGCCGGTTATCGGTTTTACCGTATCGGGCGGTGCTCGTATGCAGGAGGGGCTTTTATCCCTTATGCAGATGGCAAAAACGAGTGCGGCAGTTAAGCGGCACAGTGATGCCGGGTTTTTATATATTGCAGTCCTCACCGATCCCACTACAGGCGGTGTGATGGCAAGCTTTGCTACGGAAGCAGATATTATTCTTGCAGAACCCGGTGCAACTGTCGGTTTTGCAGGTGCGAGGGTGATTGAGCAGACAACAAAGAAAGCTCTCCCGGAAGGATTCCAAAAGTCTGAATTTGTACTGGAACACGGATTCATTGACAGCATTATTCCGCGCTCCAACCAAAAGAAATATTTGACTGAGCTGTTAAAAATGCACGATGGGAGGGCGATGATATGAGTGAAGGTGCATATGACCGAGTAAAACTTGCCCGTGACAGCAAAAGACCGACGGGGCTTGATTATATTAAAAACATTTTCAGGGGCTTTATCGAGTTTCACGGTGATCGCCGTTATGCGGATGATCCCGCTATCGTAGGTGGGATTGCGAAGCTGGATAGCACTCCCGTGACGGTAATTGCGATTGAGAAAGGTCATACTGCAAAAGAGCGTACTTACCGCAATTTCGGTATGCCTCAGCCGGAAGGCTACCGCAAAGCCCTGCGTCTTATGAAGCAGGCAGAGAAATTCGGCAGACCGATTGTTTGCTTTGTGGATACTTCCGGTGCGTACTGTGGAATCAGTGCTGAAGAACGGGGGCAAGGACAGGCAATAGCAGAAAACCTGCTGGAAATGTCTACACTTTGTGTGCCGATTATCTCTATTTTGATTGGCGAAGGCGGCAGCGGTGGTGCTCTTGCACTTGCGACTGCGGACAGAGTATGGATGCTGCAAAATGCCGTGTATTCCGTTATTTCACCGGAGGGCTGTGCAAGTATTCTTTGGAAAGACTCTGCCAAGGCAGAAACTGCGGCAGCAAGCCTTAGATTAACCGCCGAGGATGCTAAGAGCCTTGGCGTAATAGAACGCATCCTTTCCGAAAATGACATCGGCAAAAAAGAATTTTACGACCGCATCCGTACCCTTTTAACGGAAGAAATCAAGGAATTGTCCGGCGATATTGACTTGACGCAGAATCGTTATAACAGATTCCGTAACCTGGGCATTGCTGCGGTCATTAAGGAGTAAGTATGAGTATATACAAACAGTATTGTAATGAGATTGTCGATGAAAACGGCAGGCTGCAAAAATTGACACTTGAATATCCCGACAACTTTAACTTCGGTTATGATGTTGTCGATAAAATTGCAGATGAAACACCGGAGAAACGTGCGCTTGTATGGTGCAATGTTGAAGGCGAAGAGCATATTTTTTCATTTGCAGATATAAAGAAATACAGCAATCAGATGGCAAATGTATTTCGCAGTGCGGGAATCGGTCACGGCGACCGTGTGATATTGATTTTGAAGCGGCACTATGAATATTGGTTTGCGGCAGTTGCGCTGCACAAGCTGGGTGCGGTAATGATCCCGGCGACCCATATGCTGACGGTCAGTGACTTTGTATATCGCATTAAGTCCTCTAAAGCAAAAGCGATTGTGTGTACCACACAGAATGAGGTGCCCGAAAAAATCACTGCGGCGCTGAAAGAGGCAGACATGACGGCAAAACTGTGGTGCGTTCAGAAGGATGCAGACGGCTTTGAAAATCTGACGGAGGCTATGAGAGAAGCCCCTGAAAAATTTGAGCGTGTGCAGACCTTAGCTACCGATCCGATGATGTTGTATTTCACATCGGGTACTACCGGTTATCCCAAAGGCGTCATTCACGAGCACAGCTATCCTCTCGCACATATCGTCACAGCAAAGTATTGGCATCAGGCAGAGGATAACGGACTCCACTTCACAGTTGCGGAAACAGGATGGGCAAAGGCATCCTGGGGAAAGATTTACGGACAGTGGCTCGTCGGCAGCGCCGTCATGGTGTATGACTTCGATAACTTTGAACCCAAACAATTAACCGCTGTGATCAATCGTTATGGCGTAACTTCTTTCTGCGCGCCTCCTACGGTTTACCGCTACCTTGTGCGTAAAGGTATTCCCGATATGCCGCCGCTCAAACATGCAACAACGGCAGGTGAAATGTTGGCACCCGAAGTATTCCGTAAGTTTACAGAACGCACCGGACTTCAACTCTGCGAGGGATACGGTCAGACCGAGACAACGTTATTGATGGCAAATTTCAAAGGTTACGAAGCTGTAGAGGGTTCTATGGGTACACCCTCGCCCTTTTACAATATTGAGCTTCGCGGAAAGAACGGAAAACCCGTCGACACCTATGAAATAGGCGAGGTTGTTATTGTTCCCGAAAAAGCGGGCAAGCAACCCGGTGTGTTCGCCGCATATCTGGACAATGAGGAACAGTATAGTTATGTTTGGCGTGACGGTGTGTACCATACGGGTGATGCTGCGTATATGGACGAAAATGGTCGGTATTGGTTCCACGGTCGCTTTGACGATATTATAAAGACAGGCGGTTTCAGAGTAGGACCTTACGAAGTGGAAAATGTGCTGATGGAGCATCCCGCTGTTGTAGAATGCAGCGTAATCGGAGTACCGGATGCGCTGAGAGGTCAGTCAATCAAGGCGGTTATTGTTCTTGGTGCAGGATATGAGCCTTCGCAGGAGCTTGAGTTGGAGATCAAAAATTTCTGTAATCAAAAGCTTGCAGAATACAAATGGATTCGCATTATTGAGTTCGTAACCGAGATGCCCAAGACAATCAGCGGCAAAATACAAAAGACTGTCCTTCGCAGTCAGAATGAAACTGTATGAAAATGAATGTCTGTATCAAGGGCGTGGGATGTGATACTGTAAGCATCCCACGCTTCGAAGAAAAAATGAATAATACCCGATTGGTCGATAAGCTATTTACGGAATATGAGCAAAATTATATTGCAGATAAGCAGATTCTCTCGGCGGCGGGGATATGGGCAGCAAAAGAAGCTGCGAGTTTGCTGTTGCTGAGTAATTTTTCGAAATTTTATAGAAATCGAAATTTTTTCATATTTATATGGTATACTTAAATATAAAATTGGACTATATCCCCTGTGGGCAGAGAATTTGGCTCTGCAAAAAGGAGTTGCTATGAAAGATATGTTAGATAATATGGAGGATATACTGAATCAACAAATCAGTGGCTTTCACCAATATATTTTGACCACGCCGGCACACTTAAGCTATGTGAGTCAGAATCTGTGTGATTTGCTCGGTGTTCGCAGAGAAGAACTGTTGGATGACAGTAGGGATCTATATGCACTTCGAGTTCACCCGGCTGATCGCGAAAAGTATTCCGACTTTATTCAAAGAATAATTATGAATGAACAACCTCTTGCCGGTGAGTACCGCCTTGTAAAGAAGGACGGTACAATTATCTGTGTGAGAGATACCGTTACGCCCAGGAGATTGGATGACGGAACACTCACCGGACATTCTGTTTTGACAGACATAACCAATATTAAAAACGAAAATACCGATCTGCAATTTTTGAACGAAACTGTTCCGTGCGGATTTTTAAGATATACTTGTGAAAAGCAACCGAGGATTACATATATCAATCCTAAGATGATCGAGCTTCTGCGTTTCCCCGAAGTGAAAGACGGAGAAATAGATTATCAGGAAATGTATAAAAGCAATATCTTTTTGATGATTCCGATGGAAGAACGCCGCAGATTTTCAAAATATCTGAATCGGGTTTTCTCTGTGGAGGCTCCTATCGCCGGAGATATGACCTTGCTTCGGTGTGACGGAACCCGTGCACATGTTTTCGGATGGGTTACAAAATGCATCAACGAGCAGGGCGAAGCAGAGTTCCAAAGCGTTTGTATGGATGTTACGGAACGCTATCAGGCACGAAAGACGAGCGAAAGCAAACGCTATCTGCAAGCCCTTACTGATGTTTACGATAAGATTTTTGAGTTCAATCTGGATGCGAATACTGTAAAATGCCTGCATTGTGAGAAAGCATCCTATTTTAAGCGGTTTGAAAATATAGCAATACAGATTGAAGATGCATTGGAAAAATGGCTCATCGATTCTGTAAACGCGGAACAACAAGACGCTGTTCGTCGATTTTTTAAGGATTTCTGCCAAAAGAGGCTGAGCGGAATTGACGGCAAGCCGCCGCAGATCACCTACAAAGCTCGTTCTACCGATGGTAACATCAAGCAATATACAGGCCTATTTATTAAAGTTGATGAATCGGTTAGCTTCTATTGTTGCCGTGAGACAAAAGAGATAACGGATTCTGTGGCATTGAGGGAGGAAAACAATCAGTTGAAAGAAAAAATGCGTGATTTAGTCACGCATTTTTCCGACGGTATTGCAGCCTTTGAAGTTACAGCGGAAGGTCTGGTAAAGCCGCTGTATGCCACCGAAAATGTTTGCGAATTCTTCGGCTATACCGAGGAAGAATGGCTGCCGTTGACCGAGCGATTTACCCCCGTAGAGAACTTTGTTGCGTATAGCGAAGTAGCTTATGAGAATTTTGCGGAATTGCTGAGAACGGGAGAAGCTGAATTCGCTTATTTTGACTATCAGTCTGAAACAGAGCGCAAAATTAAAGCAATCTGTTCCGAGAAAGAACCGAATGCCAATTCTTCACGCTATGTTATGCTCTATCCGGTAGAAGGCGGCTCAGAGGTCGTAAAACAAACCTTACCCGAAAATCGTACTGTATCTATCCGTACTTTCGGATATTTCGATGTTTTTGTGGGAGATACCCCGATTGTCTTCCGCAACAAAAAGTCCAAGGAGCTTTTAGCTTTGCTTGTTGACCGTAAGGGAGGATACGTTACTTCCGAGGAAGCCATCAGCTTCTTGTGGGAGGATGAACCCGCAAACACCTTGACTCTTTCCAGATACCGTAAAGTTGCCCTCCGTTTGAAAAGCACCTTAGAGGAATACGAGATTACCGATATTGTTGAAGCCGTTGACGGAAAGCGCCGTATCGTGATGGATAAGGTTGAGTGCGATCTGTACAACTATTTATCCGGTAAAGAAGAATTTTCTCAACTATTCAAAGGAAGTTACATGACAAACTACAGTTGGGGCGAAACAACCTTGGGTGAGTTGATGAATGAAGAAAAGTGAGTGTTTTATGAGCAAGTACATACATAGGGTCAACTACTATGAGACCGATAAAATGGGAATAACCCACCATTCAAACTATATGCGTTTTATGGAAGAAGCCAGGATGAATTTTCTGTCTGAAATCGGTTATCCGATGACCAGGCTTGAAAAAGAAGGCATTACATCCCCGGTTGTTTCCGTAAATTGTGAATATAAGCATACAACTACCTATAGCGATGAGATTGAGATTGAGGTGGTATTGGAAAAATACACCGGTGTTAAATTGTTTTTGTCATATACAATGAGAAATTCAAACACCAACGAGATTGTGGCGATTGCATCTTCAACACATTGTTTTATTGACGAAGGTGGTAGACCGATTGCCTTGAAGAAATATGCGCCGGAATTTGACGCTGTTTTAAGACAGGTATCTCAAGAATGACACTTTTAGTACCGCAACACAAATGGTGCCTCCGTTTGTTGGAGTTGAACTGATTCTCCCAAAGAACATATCCCTATAAAATTAACAAGCCTTGCGGCAAAAACCGCAAGGCTTGCTTTATGAAAATATGATTGCATCATTTACAGATTCTGTTGCTCGGCTACGGATGTTATTCATCCGAGCAACCCATTTCAGTTGATTTTCTGCTTTGAGTTGTTCGGTCACGCCATCACGCTCTGCCATCTGTTTTACGAGCAGAGAAAACATTTCTTCCGCCTGCTTGTTGAGGTCTGCGAGGTAGCCGTTCAATTTTCCGCTTGTTGTGTAATTGTTCCGTATTTTCACAGCTATGTTGTTTTTATCATGAACACCTTAAAAAGGATTAAAGCTGCTGATGTACCTTGCGGATCACAGCCTCTTTTAATTCGGGTGCTTTGTCAGGATCGAGATCCTCCGGAAATTCGCAGTCAATTGTGGAAACCTCTGGTCTGTAGTTTAAACGAAGTGCATGAGCCTGAATAAAATCAGCAGCCTTGTTGTAAACATCCTCACTTACACCATTTAATTCAATCGTATATAAATTTGCCATATTCTTTATCCTCCATTTCCTGATTTTCAGGTTACCGTGCAGGATCTGCCTGATACTGATCCGGTACCTTATATTTGCATCAGGAACTTTTAGTATCTTTCCTGATAACTATAGTATATACCTGTTGCAGTAAAATTAACAGATACTGGAATGTAGAATATAATAATAGGAATCATTCCTATTTTAGTAAATATGTACAAATTGCAGGAGTTCCTCAAATAAAATGGACATAAAGCATTCTTCAACTTTCGGGATGATAATAATATCAATGACCGAAGCTTGTCACAAAATACATCAGAGTGGCCCAGGTATACACCGAATAATAAATACCGTCGGAATCTGTTCCACGGTTTAAAATCTGCAGGGCCTCTTCTTTTGTTAAAAGTGAAAATCCGTTAAAGCATTCACTTCCAACAGCACCATCGGTATTCAGTTCCGGAAGAGTATCACGGTTTATGGAAAGTAAAACGAGAGCATTGCTTTCATCGGTCATTCCCGGAGTGCTGAAAAGAAGCGGACTGATCACCTTCGCGGTATCGCTGTCTCCAAAAACAATGCCGGTTTCTTCCTTTAACTCTCTGGTTGCGGTGGTAATAAGGTCGGCATCCTCTTTATCGATGAGACCGGCCGGAGGGCTTAACAGAAACTGACCGGTGGGATAGCGGAATTCATGACTGAGTAAAAGCTTCGGTTCAGAATCCTTTGTATTCAAAACGACAATGCAGGTTACGGCATCTGCCTGCATTTTCTTGAATTCTTCTGTGGACTTCGCAGCCACAAGATCATCAGCCGTTCGCCTCGTCGCATCGTAATAATGTTTTCCTTCTGCATATTGCAAATCAAACACCCGGATAAATTTTGACTCAAATAAGGGTTTGATATTTTCTTTTGAAAAATCTGGAGTATTCATGTGAAATTTCCTTCTTTCTTTGTATATATAAAAGATAATTGACAGGTAATGATTTTAGTATAACGCAATAAGTCAGCCATGTACATTCATAAGTTGCCAAAGCAAAGTAACTCAATTTAGTCAATTTACCTCAATTACCATCGTAGTTACTCGGCGGTTGGAAAAGTTGAAAAAATCATGCCAAAATAGGTTGGAAAAGTTGAAAAAATCATATCAGAACAGGTTGGAAAAGTTGAAAAAATCATGCTAAAATAGGTTGGAAAAGTTGAATATGTGATTTTGATTAAGAAACAAGAGGATAATATGCTTGACCGGTCGGCAGGATCATCCTCTTTCTGATAAAATAAAATCAATAATCTCTTTTGACAGGAGGACAAACCTATGGATGAAAATATGAAGAAACGAAACGAACGTCTGGCACAGACGGTCATAAAAGGCTTACAGTCCCGTAATATGACGGGCTACTATGCCGAAGATAAGGAAGCTGCTTTAAAACAGGCTTTGGAGCTGATCGAAGAAAACAGTACCATTTCCATGGGTGGGTGTATGAGTGCTCACGAAATCGGACTGGTTCAGGCTTTGCAGGAGGGCAATTATCAGTACCTTGACCGTTCTAAGATGGAGCCTCGTGAGGGACTGCTTGCCGCTTATGATTCCGATGTCTTTCTTTCCAGTGCCAATGCAATGACAAGTGACGGTATTCTTGTTAATATCGATGGCAATTCCAACCGTGTTTCCTGCATTGCCCAGGGACCGAAGAAGGTGATCTTCATTGTTGGAATGAATAAGGTGTGTGCTGATCTTGACAGTGCCATGAAGCGTGCAAGAAATGTAGCTGCTCCGATCAATGCACAGCGGTTTGAAGTGAAAACCCCCTGTAAGGAAACCGGTAAGTGCTTTGACTGCAAATCTCCGGATACGATCTGCTGCCAGTTCCTGATCACGAGATATTCCAGACATACCGGAAGAATCCACGTGATTCTTGTAAATGACAATCTTGGCTTTTAGCGGTAAAATGAGGTTTATTTATGAGCAAATCAGAAAAGCAAATAGTAAAAGAAAGTGAACGTAACAGGAAGATTTTAGAGACAGCCTTTCGTATTTTTGTTGAAAGAAAGATTGAGCCGGTGAGTATGGGAGAGATTGCAGAAGCGGCCGAAATCGGCAGGGCAAGTCTTTTTCGGTATTATCCGAATAAACTGGAGCTTGTAATTGCAGTCTGTACAAAGGAATGGAAGGAGTACATGGATGAACTGGACAGGACAAGACCGATCAGTTCCATTGATGAGATTCCGGCAATTGACAGACTGATCTTGGTCATGGACAGCTGTATTGATATGTACCAGAAGCATAAGGATTTACTTCAGTATAATGACAATTTCAACTATTATGTCAGCCATATGGGTGTAACCAGGGACAATGAACATCTGACAGAGTTTTATAATGCCCTATATTCCATTAACACGCGGCTTCATATGATGTATGAAAAGGCCAAAGCCGATCACAGCTTCCGCACGGATATCCCGGAGCAGGAATTTATACGGGTAACCATACATACCATGGTAGCAGCCTGTGAGTATTATGCAGATGGCTTTGTCTGGGGATCGGAAGAAAACAGGGACTACACACCGGAGCTGCTCATATTAAAAGAAATGATACTTAATTATGTCAGGAATTAAAGGTGTATAGCCAATATAGTAACATATATGAGGTATTTTCCGATGAATATGAATCAGCTGAAATATGTTCTTACTGTTGCCAATTCTTCCTCTTTACGGGAAGCAGCAATGAAATTGTATATTTCGCAGCCGGCACTTTCCTTAAGCATCAGTGAACTGGAAAACGAGCTTGGGATTGTGCTGTTTGAAAGAAGTAATCGTGGAATCGGGCTTACGGATGCCGGGCGTGAGTTTATTACCTATGCGAAAAAGGTGCTGGGGCAGTATGAAATTCTGGAGGATCGCTATCTGTCGCGTAATAAGGACAAGGAGCGGTTTTCCGTATCGACACAGCACTATAATTTTGCCATCCGCTCCTTTACTAACGTGATCCGTAGGTTTGGACCGGATAAATATGTCTTTTCCATTCATGAAACAAAAACTAACGAAGTGCTTGAAAATGTCCGGGATATGAAGAGTGAGGTCGGGATCGTTTCCTATTCGGGAGCGAACGAAACGGTAATCAGGAAACTGTTTAAGGACTTTCAATTAGAGTTTGTTCCGCTGATGCAAAGAGAAACCTATGCCTATTTATGGAAGGAACATCCCTTTGCAGACCGGAGGGAAATTTCGCTGGAGGAGCTGAAGGATTATCCCTGTATTGTTTTTGATCAGAGTGATGACAGTAATTTTTATCTCACCGAGGAAGCGATGTCGGACTATGATTTTGAAAAAATGATTAAGACAGACGACCGTGCAACCACCATGGAAATCATGGCAGAGCTTCTTGGATATTCGGTCGGATGCGGAATGCTGTCGAGTGAGGATGCTATTTTACAGGGGCTTGTATCGATTAAGCTGAAGGAAGAGGATCCGTTAACGATTGGTTATATTACCCGGAAGGGAAGCAGCCTGTCCAGATATGGAGAGGCCTATATTGAGGAACTACTAAAGTATCGGGAGACCATATAAAGAAGTTAAATGAGGAGCAGGCCAAAATAGTGGCTTATCACACGCAATTAATTCTATGAAATTTTCAACCTGCCAATTCTGTAGTATGATAGGTACAACAAAGAGAAAACGAAGTTACTGGAACGAGGTACGAGTGAACAGTAACAGAATGAAAGGAGCAACGCAGATGAGAAACATGATGACCGGTAAAAACTGTATGAACTGTATGTGTCGAATGTCTTTCTCCCGGGCGGTAACCTGGCATCGATGTAGACTCATTTGTTGTGCATCTTAAAGGTTATGATTATCCTATATGATCATGTGTCAGACGCCCGGGAGTAAAATAATTACTTACCGGGCGTATTCATGTAGAGCACTTAACGAAAGCAAGCTAAAAGCGCAGCTTGAGTTTAGTGGGAACGGTACCTGGACACTTAATGAGAACAAGCAGAGCGAAGTTCGAATTTAGTGAAGCAGGTATATGTAGAGCACTTAACGAAATCAAGCCAGAGGCGCAGATTGAGTTTATATGTAAAGCAGAAGAAAATCAATCAGAACTATAGAGGAGACAGATTATGAGAAAGAAATTATGGAGTGTAATACTTACAGCAGCAATCGCGGTGGGAACGCTTGCCGGATGTGGGCAGACAGGAACCATCGCAGCGACAGACACAACACAGGAGGCAGATACAGCAACAGAGGCTGCGACGGATACAGAAGCAGATCCTGCATCTGAAGCAGAGACTGCGGATGCGGACACACAGGATACAGACACCGCAGCGGATACAACCGAGGCGAAAGATTACGGAACACTTTATGTATCGTTCCCGACCGGAAACATCCGGATTGCCATTGATATCCTGGCACAGCAGCTTGGTTACTTTAAAGAAGAGGGTGTAACCGTTGAAGAAGTAAACCTTGGGGGAATGGACGCACTTACCGCGATTAATTCCGTAGACGGCAATCTGGATATTCTGACCACGGGCTTCGTGGCAGATCTTCAGGCAATCGGATCCGGATATGATCTTACCGTAATCGGTGGAACTGCGGTAGAAGGCGGCGCAATCATTACAAAAAAGGGAAGTGCAGATCAGTACAAGGATGCAGGAACGATATTGAATTTCGATGCCATAAAGAGTGCAAAGCTCGGCTTGCAGAGAAATGAGGCGGCCTGGGTGATCACGAGACAATATCTCTTAGATAACGGTGTGGCAGAAGATGAGATAAAGGCAATCGAAGATGAAGCGACCGGTAACATTGCCTACTATGCGGATCAGACAGCTGTTGCACAGGCTGTTCAGAAGGATGAAGTAAATCTCGCCTTTTTACCTCTTGAATATGCACTTCTTTATGCAGATGCCTATGATCTTGAGGTTGTGGCAAAAGCAGGAGATCTTCAGGAAAATTACGTATGCTGCCGTGAAGTAACCTCAAAGGCAAGACTTGCTGATAAGAAGGCTGCCTTTGTTGCTTACGAAAAAGCAAGAATCCGTGCTTTTGAGTATTATAAGCAGGGTGAAACGGACGATAGTGTGAGACAGGATGTTGTGAATATCGTAGCTTCCTGGTCAGGAAAAGAAACCGATTATGTAGATACTTACCTTTACGGTGGCGTTACCAAATATGCGACAGATCCGAATACAGCAGGAATTGTGAAGTATGTTGAGGCAGCAGACAACTCCGGACTTTTACAGAGTACAGGTATTGATTTTGCAACCTACGATATCAAGCAGAATGTAGATGCTTCTGCATATGGACAGGCGATTACAGAGCTTGCTCAGGCAAATCCGGACAATGCATTCTATGCATCACTTTTAGAACAGTACAATACAGATAATCAGTAGTCAGGGGATCAGTGGTATGGGAAAGATATATGACAATGTGATACAGCTTATCGGCAATACACCCATTCTTCATCTTCATAAAATGGAAGAGGAAGAGGGACTGGAAGCCAATATTTATGCAAAAGTAGAAGGATTCAATCCGGGTGGAAGCGTAAAAGACCGGGCGGCGCTCAATATGATTGAGGCGGCAGAGAAAGAAGGAAAGCTAAAGCCGGGTGGAAGGATTGTTGAAGGAACAAGCGGAAATACGGGAATCGGAATCGCACTTGTATCCGCTGTCAAAAACTACCATGCCACAATCTGCATGCAGGAAGGAACGAGTGCGGAAAAGATCAAGATTCTGAAGGCCTATGGGGCAGAGGTGGAGCTGACACCAAAGAACGAAGGATTTGGCCGGGCCGGAGGAAGAGCAAAGGAAATGGAAGAAGAGGAAGGGGCTTTTCGTCCTGCACAGGGCGAGAACCCCCATCATCCGGAAACTCATATTTTACATACCGGACCGGAAATCTGGAGAGATCTGGATGGAAAGGTAGATCTGTTCGTGGCAACGGTC
>ENA-OPCY01001220-OPCY01001220.1-human-gut-metagenome-genome-assembly--contig:-NODE-1220-length-15331-cov-11.991883_pt1 | contig 15331 bp, 17 predicted proteins | sample MGYA00241568_ERZ501487 | MGnify/ENA primary metagenome ERZ501487 (study PRJEB25962, sample SAMEA2042574) | human gut metagenome | biome: human gut; feature: human-associated habitat; material: faeces... | reverse complement strand
GATAGACACCCCATATTGAGAACGGTTCCCATTAGGGAGACGACACGCCGTGTGGTGTTGACGTGTGGCGTGTTGTGTGGTACGTGGTTCGGTGCGTGAAAATTTCGGCATGTTTGGGGTGTGTCGTGTTTTGTGTGCGGTATTATTGAGGTTTGATATATTATCCGCGAACGAAGCGTGAAAGGAAAAAAGTAAAATGTTTGGTTATAGTTTCCTGAATTATAACTGTTTGCTGCATCGGATTGCTAAGGGTGCTAAGTCACGTGATTTTGTGCTGTGTTATCTTAGTGCCGGTAAATTCTGCGTGTGTCCTATTGATTCTGTTGTGTGTGATTATTGGGGTGAACCTTTGGTGTTCCTTGGGTATAGTCGTAGGGGCACGTTGTGAGCAAGGTTAATTACACTGGTTTTATTGCCGGTTCGTTGTGTAAGAGTATCCGATACAGTAGAGTGCCTGTGGTCGCATCGCGTAAGGATGATAAGCCGGTTTATGATGGTTTGTTTGATTTTGTGATGTCGCATTATGCGGGTGAGGTGGCTAGGATGCGTGCGGGTGTGCGAAGGGGGGTGATGTTTGATGTGATATAGTGTTGTTTGGCCTATTAGCTCAGTGGTTAGAGCGGCAATCTTATAAATTGTGGGTGCCGGGTTCGATTCTCGGATAGGCCACGGGTGATATATTAGGTCATGACATGTCATTTGATGTGTCGTGACCTTTTTTTGTTTGTGAGGTGTGTTGATGGATATTAGCCAGATTGTGAGCGTTATCGGTAGTGTGGGCTTCCCGATAGTCGCGTGTTGTGGAATGGCGTGGTTTATCGCTACGACTTTCACCGATTTCAACGACTTGATGACGCGGAATAATGTACTTACTGAGGAGCTTATAGGTTTGTTGGGGAAGGATAACGACGATGATACGAGTGTTGCGTAACATAATCGCTCCCCTTGACGTTATCAATTTGTGCATCGTGTGTCTGTTGGTGTTTGCACCGGTGGCGAGTGCGGATATGCGCGGTGTGGATGTGAGCAATTGGCAATGTAACATAGACACCGGCGCACTTGACGCTGATTTTGTTGTGGCGGGTGCGACGTGGGGTGTCGGTGGTCTGACTAATATGTGTTTGACTAATGGTGTCAATCGGGCCGCGAATTATCAACTTGGTCGCGCTATGGATACTGGTAAAAGTGTGGGCGTATATCACTACGCTATGGGTAATGACGCGCGACGCGAAGCCGATTATTTTGTTGATAACGTCAAGGGTTATGTTGGCCGTGCGGTGCTTGCGCTGGATTGGGAGTCTCAGGATAACCCGCAGTTTGGTGACGGTGCGTGGATTGATACGTGGGTACGACGTGTGTACGAGCGCACGCATGTGTGGCCGGTCATATATTTGCAGGCCAGTGCGCTGGGGCAACTTAGCGGTTACGCGCGCGAACATTGCGGCGTGTGGGTTGCACAGTATGCGTCGAATGCCGCCACCGGTTGGCAGTCGCGTCCGTGGAATTATGGGCTGTATGGCGAGGCGATGCGGCAATATACGTCGAACGGGTACGTGGCCGGCTATGCGGGTCGGCTTGATTTGAACTATTTCCGTGGCGAACGGTGGCAATGGGACGCATATGCGGCGGGCGACCGTAAGGGAGGCGCGCATGTTGGGAGTGCGGCAACGTCCGCGTCTGCGCCGTCCCAACCCGGAGAAGGCGTGTCGCGGTGTGTGGTTGTGTCTTCGGGCGATACGCTTAGCGGTATCGCCGTGCGTACCGGTTTGCACCCGTGGTCTGCGTGGGCTGGGTATAGGTCGGGTAATCCGGGTGTGATTTATCCCGGTGAAACCGTGTGTTATCGCGGTGTGACTGTTGTGCAGACTTCCGCCGTGCGGGCGCACACGGTTGCGCCGGGTGAGTCCTTGTGGTCGCTTTTCGGTGCTGATTGGGTGCGTGTCGCGTCGCTTAACGGTTTATCTAAGCCGAGTCTGATTTATCCCGGCCAGATTCTTAGATATTAAAAATTGCTGCTAAAAACGGCGTGTCGCAATTGCGCACGCCGTTTTTTCTGTGCTATAACTCTTTATGTCAGCAAAAAAAGAGAGCTGGCAATAACAACAAGAAAAAAGGAAAACCATAATGCGGAAAATCAGGAAAACTCTACCGGTCAGCGAAATAAGCTACTACAACCGTGACGGCGCATTGCAATCCGTCACGGTCAACAGCAACGTTCGAACCGTGGGACAGGCCGTCAAGGCACTCATGAAACTCGGTTTGTACAACGTGCTGGTTGACGATGTTAAGGTACGTAAATACACGTATGCGATGGACGCAGAACAGTTCTTCGCTAACGCCGTGCTTACCGACACCGCCGACGAAGCCGAAACCGAAGCCGAAACCGAAACCGAAAACGACTGACACGAAAGGGAAACACAATGACCAACAACAACGAGAACACCGAGAACACCGAGAACACCGAGAACACCGAAACCGTGCGCGCGGATAACCGTCGTTACATCTGCACCGTGGATAATCGTACGTTTGAGGGTAAGCGTGCAATTGTCAACGCGCGCAACAGCGCGAAGAGTCTAAACGGCTATGGTGAGGGTAAGCGGTTGGATGTGGTCGGCGCGTACACCGTGCCCGCCGTCCGACCGCAGACGGGTCAGCCTTGCACGAACGTGTATCTGTTCGCTGCTGACGGCAACACCTATTTCAGTCAATCCGAGGGTATCAACCGCAGTATCTTGGATATTGTGGACATGTTCCCCGATATGAACGCTGAAAACGGCGGGATTCCGGTGGTGGTCAAGTCGACCTCATTGGGTGGCGGTAAGTCCATCAAGTCGTTGCAGATTCTCTAACCGGTAGATGTGAAGTGTGCGGCCCGCGTGTAATGCGCGGGCCGTTTATCGTAGGAGGCGTTTATATATGGCGAGGGCGAGGAAAGCGGCGGACGTGTTGACGGCCAAACGGAAGAGGGTGCGCCGCGCGATAAACACGATACGCAAGAGTATTGTTGAGGGAATGCCGGAGAGCGAACGCCGCGCGCGCACGGCGTACGTGCAAAGGCTTGAAACGGAACTGCAAAAAACGTATATCGGGCGTACCCGTAACAAGCAGATGCGTATTGATGCATACGCGCGCGCGAATGAGATTGCCGACACGTTGACCAAACAGGCCGCGACCGTGAAAGGTGGCGGCGGTAAGCGTGGTGAGCAGCGACGCGCTTTTAACATCTTTCGGCAGGAGATGCGTATAGCGTCCAAGGGTGGGCCGTCGGCCTTGGGCGAGTTCGGCCCTGAGAAAGTTAAGATTTTTTGGCGCTACACTCAAAATATTTGGCAACGCCCGGACGTACCGCCGGACAAGCGTTTGGAAGCTGTCATGCAGGCATATGGGGCAACGTCATTGAGTGAGCTGTTCGAAACCATCATGCAGCGGAATGAGAAGGCGCTGGAGTATATGCGGAACATGAAGATGCATATCGGTGAATTGGAGGATTACACGGACGTTGAGGGCGGTAGTCCGATATGGCTTATCGCGGTGACCCCCGACGTGGTGCGATGAAAGAGCGTAAAGACTTCCGGGTTGCCGCGATATACGACACCGAAACCACGAATATTGGTGAGGGTGCCGAGACGCGCGCGTATCCGATATTGTACATTTTTAACGATTTGCGTGATACGCCGCTGGCGGCATATAACCCCGATGCGGACGATGTGCGGTTTTACCGGCACACGCCCGAAGCGTTGACGTACATCGGCGACCTTATCGAGTATGGGAGTGCGCACGGTTTTGTGCCGGTGATTGCGGCCTATAATCTCATGTTCGATTTGCAAACACTCATGTTGGAGCTGGCGCAAACGTACACGCTGCACGTCAACGCGCAGACGGCAACAAGCGTGTACACGCTTGATTTATGCGTAGGCGATGACGTTGTGTGCCGTTTTTGGGACACCTATTACTTGGAAATGGGCGGTTTGCGTGCGATGGGCGAGACATGCGGATTGCCGAAAGCGGTGGGCGATTGGGATTACTCGCTTGTGCGCACGCCCGAAACCCCGTTGACTGATGAGGAGTTGTTTTACGCGCGGCGCGACGTGCAAGTGATACCCCAATATCTGCAATGGCTATTGCGCGCTAATTCGTGGCTGACACCCGATATGCTCGGTTGCCGTGTGCTCACGAAAACTTCACTTGTGCGGCAGATGGCCCGTCGTGAGATTGGTGGCCGTCGCGTCACGTTGCAAGGTGGTAAGAAAATCACATTGCAACGCGCTTTCGAGATGACGTGCAATCAGGAGTTTCCTAAGGATTACAAGTCTTACGCCTTGCGTAAGGCGTGTTTCCGTGGCGGTTTGACGTTCACGAGCGCTAAAACCGCCAGCGTGGTCGTGGATAACGTCGCGTCGCTTGACGTGACTTCAATGCATCACGCGTTCATCAATGGCCGTAGATTGCCGGTGAAATTCGCGCCGACACCGGCTGATTTGCTGCAAATCGCATGCGAGAGCGTCATTGCCACGCCGCTCGCCGATGTGCTGGCGCATTACGATGACCCGTTTAGGACGGGCGTGCATGTCGCCGTGCGGTTTGTTAACCTGAGATTGCGCAAGGGTACGTGTTTCGATGCGTGGGGCGTTGCAATATGCCCGCGCTCCAAGTTCGTGCGCACACTGCGGGCGGGAACCGATTACAGCAACAACGAGCGGGCGAAGACACAGGATAACAGCATTCGCGCGCACGGCTATGTGGACACCGCAATAAACCCCACATATGCGTTCGGCAAACTGTACCGGGCGGACGAATGCGTCTTGCATGTGAACGAGATTGAACTTTGGAATATCGGACAGGTGTACGACTATGACGAAATGCAAGTGGTGTATGGCGAAAGCACCACTAAAACAATAATCCCGCCCGATTACGTCACTTTGCAATCCAATATGCTGTTCGCGCGGAAAACCGACGTGAAAAACCTCATCAAGGGCTACACCGAGGGAACACCATACACGGGTGAAATACCCGATTCAATCCCTGAGGGAATCGCACGCGACGCAAAAGAGGGCACGTTGAGCATGAAATTCTTGCAATCATATTACGGCTCAACGGTCAAGGGCCAATTCAACGGTATTTATGGCACACAGGCGCAAGATGTCATGAAAGCGGATTATCGAGTGACGGAAGCCGGCGAGTTGGAAGTGGATAGGGCGACGGTCTGCACGCCCGACAATTTCGCGGACAAACGCCCACGTACGCCCCGCGTGCTGTACACCTACGGCATGCGAATTGTCGCCGGTAGCCGTATGCACCTTATTATTGCAATGATGCTCGTCTACGCACGGCTGGGCGATAGGGTGACCGTGACCGGCGGCGATACTGACAGTTTGAAAATCAGCTGCGCCGCCGACGTGACCGACGCGGAACTATTGGACGCGTTCGAACCGTTGCACACCGCGATAGAAACCGCTATTAACTGGACTATGCGGCGCGTGCGCGTCACCGCGCCGGATATGGCGAGCACGCTGGAGCATATCGGCAAATTCGAGGTAGAGGACTGCGGCGGCGCTACCCGATACACGAAGCATATGGAGTTGTGGAATAAGGCGCGTGTGAGTCTCGATATAGGCGGTCGCGTGCATGTGACGTGCGCCGGTTTGCCGCGCCCCGACGGCGCTTACACAATCGAGGAGTTTTTGCACGACCTTATGGCGACCGGTCACGGTTTTGCCGAAGCCGTCGGAATGTCGCTAGGCTATGACGTGCTTGTGGACTATGCCATATGCCACACGCTCCAGCGCAACCGCCCGCACGTGTGGGACAGATACGTCGGCAACGTCACCGACTATCGCGGCGGGACGACGCATGTGGACGTGCCCGAAGCGATAGCGCTATACCCGTCGGGACGCTGGTTGGGCGAGTCCGATAAACAGGCGAACGGGGAAAACATTACATATCTGCAAAACACATATAATAGACGTGTGGAAACAACACCACGCGAACTCATAGTAAAGAATGGAGCACCAAAGGTTGTGAGCATAGATGGCGAACTACTATTATGACCGACTCCGAGCGCAGATATTGCCGCGCAATGCCGATGTTAATTTGATAATCGGGGCGCGTGGCCTTGGTAAAACGTACGCCGTGCGCCGGTACATGCTGGAGGACTTTATAAAAAACGGCATTTGTTTTGTTGAGGTCACACGATACCGTGAAGAGAACAACGACGTGGCGGCAAAATATTTCGACCGGATAATAGAGGATAATATTTTCCCGGACTGGGAATTTAGGGTACATAACAAAACAGCCGAAGCACGACGTGCCGGGACTAAGGAGTGGAAGACGTGCGGTTATTTTATTCCATTATCGCTACAGCAACAAAAAAAGAAGAGCACATATGTTAACGTGCGTAACATTTGCATGGATGAAATTATCATAGACCCCGATGATGTTTATCACCATTATTTGCGCAACGAGTACGAGCAATTGGCGAACCTTGTGGACACCGTGACACGTGAACGCGCCGATGATAACAAGCTCCGCAAACCGCGCATATTTTTGCTGGGCAACGCGTGCGACGCGTATAACCCATATTTCAAACGTTATGGGGTGCCTTTAGAGCCTGAATACGGTTTGCAATGGCTAGACGGTAAAACGTGTCTGTTTGATTATGTCAAGAATGAGCAATATGCCGCGCAGAAAACCAAGCACACCGTGGCCGGGCGAATGCTGAAAGACAACGGCGGCGTAACCGCCGAAAACCGGTTCCGGCATTACGACACCGATTTTTTGGACAAACCGCACGCACACGCAAAACTGTCATACGTATTCCGGTGGATGCGCGTTGAATATGGCGTTAGCATTGACCTACGGTGTGGATACGTCTTTATCGCCACGACATACGACAAGGGTACGCATGTACCCTATTTCGCCATCACGCGGGAGGATAACCGGCTTAACTATCTCACCGCCGATATTGCGAAAAACATAATCAAAAATCTTACGTCCTATTATGCGCTGGGATATTTGCGATACGACACGGTGGAGACGCAACACGCTATATCCGAGATGTTGCGCGTGTTCGGTGTAAAATAAGCATTGGCATACAGGGCGAGGCGTTGCGACGCTGACGATAAAACATAATCACCGATACCAGCGGTTGACTCCGGCGATGATATGGCCGTGATTTTGGTAAGCGAGCCGCCGACCGTCGCGAACCGTGTCGCACGCATGCTAACATTGAGCCGTACCGGCGTACATCTACGGTACGGCTCTCTTTTTTGAAAGGAAAATGGTAATGGACGACGAAACCACCGAGGAAAGGGACACCGCCGAACGCGACGGCCTCACTTCCGACGAAGCGCACCGCGCGGGCGAGTTCGACGACTTGCGCGACATGTTGCGCAGCGTGCTGGACAAAGTGGACGCAATCAGCGCTCGCACGGACGCAATCAGCGAACGAATTGACGGTATCTACGACAATTTCACCGATTCAGTGGCTCAAATGGTGGAAAACGGCGCGACCGTCCGTGAGGACGATGCGGCGACCGCTATCGCCGAAGCAGCCGCGAACGACCTTGAGAATCTTGATTACACGCTCTGAACAAACGAATAGGAGATAATTTATTATGGCTGTAGATAACGCGACGATTTTGGACAAGGTACGCCTTAAGGGCACCGACGACTATCAGCAGCGCATACCGAGCGCCACGCAGACGGGCGTGGCGAACACCATGCGATACTTGTTCGACCCCATGAACCGCCAGTATCTCAATGACTGCGTATGGAGCATGGTCAACCGCATCGGCCTCACCGTGATGGCGCAGAACGAGCCGTTTGAGAACCCGCTGGCGGTTTTCAAAAAAGAGAATCTTTACTGGGGTTCGACCGTGCAGGAGATTGCCGTCAAGTGGATTAAGGCGCACGGGTACAAGGACGACGCGGAGACGCTGCTGAAGATGCACCGCCCCGAAGCGGCGGTGTGGTTCTACGAAATGAACCGGCGCGACCAGTATCCCATTTCATGGACCGATGACGAACTGCGGCAGGCGTTCGTGGACGATTTCGGGCTGAACCGTTTCATCGCGCAAATCATGGAAACGCCCCGCAATTCCGACCAGTATGATGAGATGAACATCATGCTTGCGTTGATACGCCATTACGAGCAGGACCTTGGTTTTTATAAGGTGCATCTTGACGCGGTGCCGAGCGATGAAACCACCGCTAAGACGTTGCTCAAGGCGTTGCGTGCGACCGCCGGGCGCATGCAGTTCCCGTCAACGCAGTATAATGCGCTTAACGTGACCGATATTCCGGCGTACGCGAACCCGCAAAACATGGTGTTGCTGATTGAGCCGGAATATCTCGCATCACTTGACGTTGACGCGCTGTCCGCCGTGTTTCAGTTGGATAAGGCCGACGTGCCCTACCGTATCGTTCAGGTGCCGACTCTCGGAATTCCCGGCGCGGTGGCGTTGCTGGTATCCACTGACTGGTATCAGGTGCGCGACACTCTTTACGGAACTACGCAGTTCTATAATCCGCAAACGTTGTCCAACACCATGTATCTCAACCATTGGGGCATTTATGGTGTGTCCCCGTTCACGCCGTGCGCGCTCTTCACCACCGATGCCGGTACAAGTATCAACGTCGTCACGCAGAACGTTACCGGTTTGACGCTGACACCGAGCACGGCGGATGTCGCGCCGGGCGACGTGTTGCCGCTGTCCCCGAAGCTCACCGCCACCGTCACACCGACGGGCACCGCAATTGAGGTCGCGCCGAACAGCGCAACATACCAGTTGACCGCCGGTCGTACCGGCTTGGATGCGGTCCCGCTGAATGTTAACACGTACGTTGACGACGAAGCACGCTTGCATGTACAGCGCGACGGCTTGCAGAATGGCGACATTATCAGGGTTGATGCGCTAGCCACCTACGTTAACCCGAACGGCACTACGGAGACGTACACCGCTACGGGACGTTATACCGTCAAGATTCCGGCTGCTGCTGCTGCTGGTACGCAGACAAGTGTGCCCAAGGCATTGGACGCGGACAGGACACCGGGCGTGGCTGAAGCGCCGACCGCTAAAGCAAAACAGTAAAGTAAAGTAAAACAGTCTGATAGAATCGGGGATACCGGGAAAAACCGGTATCCCCGATTTTGTATATATGTGAAAGAGGCGCATAAATGAAATTCCCGCACTTGGACGGCGCGACCCCGTTCCCCGGCGACGGTGCGCACGTGTATGAGCAGTACGTCAACACCTACGACTATCACATGTGGACACCGAACACCAAGATAAAACTTTGCCGTGTGAAGTGGCGCGACGACGGGCGCGACGCGGTGAAATTCGTCGACGACGCGGCACGTGACGCGTGGTTCGATGCGCTGGACGGCGAAGCCGTGACGCTTGACACGAGTATGTATATCGCACGCGCGGATACCGACGGTGTGAAGATACCAGTGCCGTACATGACCGCCCAGCGGTATAACTATCTTGTGGTTGACTTTACTGCGGATGTCATGCAATCGCCGTTGCAACAGACGGACGGCCAGACACGTTATCATTATTTCGTCACGCATGTCACGGCGGAAGCCCCGAACACCACCACGCTCGTACTGCAACGCGACGTGTGGACGGACTATATCAACGGCACAACGATTAACGGGTTGCTGTTGACGCGCGGGCACGCGCCGCTCACCGAAATGACACCGGCGCAGTTGTTGGCGAACCCGCGTGCGAATTGCCGTGATTTTACGTTGCCCGACGTTGATTATGGCAATGCGGCGAGTAATGTCAGGAAAAGCACGCCAGTTAACTTGCAAAACGGTGCAAGATACATCTGTTTGGCCGCGACGTTTTCGCCCTCACAATTGCAAGTCATGAGTGGTGTGCGCGGTACGAACGTCACGGATAGCAACCCGTCATACAGCAACGACGACGGCACGGTTGGCGGTTTCGCGTGGGGTGCCGGAAGCGTTTCCACGTCAAACGTCACGGGTGCGGGCACCGCTTATAATTCGGTGGATAATCTCACCGCAAGCAATGTGACCGTGTATGCGCTCGAATCGTCCAAGATAACGGGTGATTATTTCGACACGCTGTTCACTTACTACCCGCATATCATGTCGCAGATTACGGCGGTTTTCGTCGCCACCGCGAACATGATGCGTCTTGACGGCCACGTCGGAGTGAACGGGGTCGAATGGCATACGGTCAGCGGCGCACGCACGAAACTAGCCGATATTGATTTAACAATTAATGATTTTGGATACACCACCGATTACGCTCGAATAACACGGCTATACCTTGCACCATATGCGCACTTGGAAATATCCGATAACATCGGCAATAAAACACGCGTGGAAATAGCGGACTGCGGGCACCTCTCGGCGCATTCGGTCACGTCACTCAGCTATCCGATATTGCGTCAAATAGCATGGCTGGACGGTATCGGAGCCGACGGCGATACGTCAATTAGCATTAACGCACTCAACGGCGATAGCATCACCGCCGGCGTGCCGAACGCCGACGTGCTCAAAACACTTATATCGCACGACATACCGACCTACGCGTTGCAACGTCGCGCAATTGATGCGCACCGCGCGGAAGCATACAACCGAGAGGTTGCACAAGCGCGTGAAAACAGCGTCATAACCTACGAAAACGGCGCACGCTCGGCTAACGTATCACTAGCCAACACTAACCGCAGCAATGCAAACAGCATTGCTAACACGCATCTATCAAACGCACTTAATTCCACCGTTACGGATAACGCAAACTCTGCATCAAATACAATCTACGCCAAAAACATGCAGCAACAAAATATGTTGCTTACCGCAGCAAATGACAAAATTGACGAACTTAATGTTGCGTCGTTGGACTTGACAACGAATCTAGTTAACACCGAGATAACAGCAAGCGCAATCGGCACCGTTACCGCAGCGATAGGCACCATAGGCACGGCGGCAGCCGGTATAGCGGTGACGGCGGCGACGGGCGGCGCGGCGGCCCCGATGATTGCGGCGGGACTCGGCGCAGCCGGAAGCATCGGCCTATCAGGCGCAAGCTTCGCCACAGGCGCATCCAAGACGACGGCGGAAGCAGCCTACAAACAAACATACAACGACGCAGCCGCATGGGCCGCGAAAAAATACAACACTAATGCGAACAGTGTCAGCATCGCAATGGCGGGTACGCAACTCGTCGAATCAACTAACCTTAACACCAATAACACTAACGCAAGCAACACGACGAACACTAGCATTACGGCCAATAACGCGGCCACGTCGAACGCGAACGCGGCAGCGTCGCGCAATCAGAGTGTGGATAATGCCAAACGCAGCATGATTAACGCGCGTTCTAACGTTAATGCCGCGTGGCGCGACTTGCTCAACCACGCCGCCCAGCCGGTGGGCGCGTATGGCGGCGACAATTTCCAGCAGGCTACAGGGCTTGACACTCTGACCGTTAAAATCGTTACCGAAGACAACGGAGCGATAGCGGCGGCGGGCGATTACATGCTGCGCTACGGTATCGCAAGCAACAAACTATACAACGAGCCGAATCTCACGCCGTGCCAACACTTTACCTATTGGCAGGCTGAAGACGTGTGGTTGACCAACAATCTCGCCGGGAACGACGCGCTCGATACGATGCGGGAGCGATTGACCGACGGTGTTACAATTTGGACTGACCCCGACGAAATAGGCGGCGATTATCTCACCGCTAATCTCTAAAGTAGAAAAAAAGGAAAAAAGACATGGGACGCAAACGAACGCACAAGCAACCCCCGACACGTGCGGAGCTGGGCGAAAAAGGTCTACCGGTATGGCAACAGTCGCAGCAAATCAACTCGCAGGCGTATTTCATGGCGTATTCGCAAATGCTCAATATCGCCCTATCACGTTTCAAATGGCTGAATCTACCGAAGACGTGCAACGCATGGTTTCTAGAGTATAATCTGTTGTACTACGGTTACGCCACTATCGCATATCCGCACAGTAAACCGGGCGTGTTCTTCAGCACTCAGGCCGTCGTTAACTCCAATTTCAACGTCTATTATCGTCCGAAAAAATGGACTTCATACGGAATTAACGGCTGGCGTTTCGACGTGGACAACTCCAACGGCGTATTCATCTACGCCAACAAAGCACGCACGCCATTGGTGCCGACGCTTGAATTTTTTGCGCACGAAATGGAAGACTTGTACATGACGCGCCGGCAAAATCGTTTCCACCAAAAGACACCGTTCATTCTTGAGGTGCCGGCGGGTCAGCAGACGGCGGGTGTCAACGTGATTAAGCAAATATCGGGCGGTGAAATGGCAATCATGGCGACACCCGGTTTCACCGATTCGATGAAAGCACAAGTGTTAAACACCGGTGTCGAATATATCGGCATGGAACTGCAAAACGATATTCAAAACACATGGAACGCCTATTATCAAGCACTAGGCATCAAGAATCTACCCATGAAGATGGAACGTCAGACCGCCGACGAAATCAACGACTACGGCGAACCGACCGACCTCCGCGCACTCTCCGAGCTTGAGGAGCGCCGCGCCGCTTGCGACGTGCTGAATACCCGGTTCGAAAAGTATCTCGATGCGCCCATAGAAGTGGTTTGGAATCAGGACAATATCAGTAAAAACTACGACTATCTGACCAATATCCAAGCACAGGAAGGAAACGACGACGATGTATGACGCGATACCGGCATACGAACCAAGCGAACCGCGCGACGAATACCACGCCGTTGTCACAATCACGCTGGGCGAACTGCTCACCGAGGGCGGCGTGGACTGGACACAACCGCAATGGGATTGGAGCGACGACGCATACAACGACGCGCAATACACACGGTGTTGCCGAAAAATCGAAAACCGTTATTACGACCGGGAGCTGGGCGTGATGCCGCCGAGCCGCTGGCGCAGACACCTCATGCGACTCATAAGCGAGTTCATGCCGATTCTGAAACCGCTGTATCAGCTTGCGGACGGCAACCCCGGAATGTTTTTATCGGACGCAGACACGTGGCACAAGATGCGCACCGTGTTTTCCGACTTTCCGGCCACGCAGCTCCAAACCGGTCAGGATTACGCAAGCAACGCGACCGACACACAATACGAAACCATCACCAACGGCAACTACATAGACAAAATTAAGGCGATACGACAAGGGGACTACGTGGACATTGACGTGCTACTATTGGAGCACTTGGAAGAATGTTTCAGCCCATTGTGGACGGCGAACATAAACAATTACTAGGAGGTAATAAACACATGTTTCCGTTACCCTTATATAGCGTTTGGCCTTATACCCCGGCCATACCCGCTTTTTACTGGAATGCGAAAAGCACAGAGGAGATAATCAAATATCTTGCGTGCGAATACGGCCACATAACGTCCTATTTCGATGAACTCACCAACGCAATCAATAACCTGAGCGCGGACGTGCAGACGTTTGAAACCGACATCGAAAACCGTGTAAGCGCAATGGAACAATCGTTGTCAACATTGCTTGACAATTTGGAACACGTCGGCGATAAGATGGTAATCTATGACCCGACGAAAGGCACCTACGTTGATTCCAAAATCGCAATGCGCGACATGTATCGCGAACTCGCCGTATTCGGCGCACGTGTCAACCAAATTGCAACCAAAACCGTGGACGACATGGCGACGCACCGCACGGACGAAACCGCCGCCGTTGGCAATCTCACCATTTTCAACGACACTACGCCACGCGTCACCGACCCGAAAACCGGCAACCCATACACGCCCATACAATAGACACAATAGACAAAGGAAGATTATGGACGACACCACACCATACAACAAACTACCGTTATACACTACCGGCTCGGTAGCGGACTTGCGCGACAACTACAACCGCGCCATGCAACTCATTGATAAAAAACTGCACCAACTCGATGTGCAGATTCAAATACACAACCCGGAAGGCGTATGAAAAAATGACCACCACAACCGACAATTTCAATCTTGACTTATACGAGACAGGCGACCCCGCCAACCTCAATGATCAATACAATTCAGCGATGCACATCATCGATGAAAACATGTTGACTATCGCAAACGATGCAGCAAGCGCCCTCAGCAGAGTAGCCGAAGTCAAAACCACCGCAGACACCGCGCTAAACCTAGCGCAAGACAACAAACAAGACATTACCGGCATAAACGGCAACGTCGCTACACTCACTACCAACGTAGACGCATTAGGCGCTACACTCACTACCAACGTAGACGCATTAGGCGCGAACCTAACCGCGCTGGGCGCGAACACCGTCAGCGATGCAACGGCCACCAAAAACAGGATAGACACCAACGCGGGCAATATAACGACTATCAACAAATACATCACCGTTAACGAACTATTTAACATGCGCGGCGACGACATAATAGTCACATTCGGGGATAGTTACGCGTCAGCAACCAATAATACATCATGGGCATTTCAAACCGCAAATAAACTGGGATGGACGCTCAAAAACTACGCGGTTGCAGGTGCGGGATACATTCCGCCCAACACGACGTATCAGAGCGAGTTCGAAACCGCGCATAATGACACGACATACGTGCATGACCGAGTGTCGCTAGTCATAATCGGCGGTTCACGAAATTCAAACGATGGTTACAGCGGTTCTATAAAAACCGCCGCAACATCACTGTTTAATCAATGCAAAAACGAATATCCGAACGCAAGAATAATCGCAATACCACTGTTGTGGGATAAAAACACCGTATCAGACTACTGGCGCTATAACGCAAGCGAAATCGAACAAGCCGCCATAGAAACAGGCATCGAAAGCATCCCGTGGGCCTGGACATGGAACATGGGCATAGCCGCAAACTTCAACGACGACAACATTCACCCAAACGCAAGCGGCACCGCAATAATATGCAACTACATCATGCGATACCTAACAGGCACATACACAGGCCGACACGAAACGTGGGTATGGCGCAAACCGGGCAACCCCGCCGCAGGCATGCTCTCAATCAACGCAAGCGGCGGAACCATAAGCTACGCGTTCCAAATGCTCGGCGAAAACACCGCAGCAGAATGGACTGAAATACACGGCGTACCACAATGGGCATGGGCGGACACCGATACCACCAACTCAGTATTCAAATGGTCACTACAATCGTCCAACGGCGCAAACGAAGCAACACTATTCAAAATCAACAAAGACGGAACATTCGGCATACAACCATACACCACAACAGGAACACACGGCACACCCAACGGCCTAATGGGCGGACACTTCACTACAGCATGGTAATAAAATAGCACACATAAAAAACCGGTTGGCGGTACGCC
>ENA-OPCY01001214-OPCY01001214.1-human-gut-metagenome-genome-assembly--contig:-NODE-1214-length-15413-cov-2.674241_pt1 | contig 15413 bp, 9 predicted proteins | sample MGYA00241568_ERZ501487 | MGnify/ENA primary metagenome ERZ501487 (study PRJEB25962, sample SAMEA2042574) | human gut metagenome | biome: human gut; feature: human-associated habitat; material: faeces... | reverse complement strand
GAGGGACTGCCTATAATGCTTGAACCTTCAGGTCCAAATTTCGCGCCCCACCCCAATGGTATGATCCGACACGAAGCGAGAGAGAGGCTTTTCATACACACTCCTTGCTACTAGACAGGCCCGGTGTTCCCGCACTGGGCTTTGTCGTTACTATCCCCTTGCGGGGGCCCATCCGGGGACTTGCGCCCCGAATTCTGTTGCGCACCAGTAATCGGACAGGCGGAGGTTCTGATCGGCATCACTTGCCGTGCTGCGGGGCATTATATTCAGCTGAGTCCATTTGTCTTCCCTTGGTGTTTTTTTCCAAGATTGACAAAATCCCGCGGTTCAATCAGGGCTCTTGAGCAAGCTCAAACAGACAATCATCGCGAGTTCTAGCCGCAAAAAACCCGCCCCAACCGAAGTCGAAGCGGGTTGATACTAATCAGTAAATCTCAGGATGAGATTGTCAGATTAGAACTTGTGGCGCAGGCCGATCATAGCAGCAAAGATTGTGGGATCCTGATCCTTGTACTGGCTGTCGCTGTATTCCAGGCTGTCCTGAGCATACGTCAGGATGCCATAGACGTTGGTGCGCTTGGAAAGCGGATAGTCGTAGCCAGCGGAAACGATCCAGCGAGACATTTCATCGCTGTCCTTGGTTGCTTCAACGCTGTCAGCAGCTTCTGCGTCCAGGTAGGCTGCGCCAACGAGGACGTTGCCACCAGCAACCGGAACGCTAGCAGACAAACCAAGGCTCCAACCCTTCATTGCACCAGCAAAGCCGCTCTTATAGGGATCAGCAGTGGTACCCGTGCCAGTATGGAAGTTGTACTCATCAGCAGCCATCATGCCGGTACCGCAACCAAGCTTGGAAGTCTTAATTTCGTCGAAGTACTGAACGCCGCCAAAGACCTTCACAACCTCGAAGTCATAGTTGCCACCGAAGGTAACCGTCAGGCTGTCATCGGTGTCGGTAGCCTTCGTGCCATCCCAGCTAGCGTAATTGGTCGAATCCACAGCCAAGTAGAGATTGAGCGGACCATTGCCATAGGAAGCACCGATAGCGTAGTAACGATCGCTCGAGGATTCATTTTCAACGCTGGCGTCATTCACGCTGTTGCCCATGCCGTACTGTGCAAAGACCTTGAAGCCGGCAAAGTCGGGCGTTTCATAGGCAATCATGTTATCCCACATGCCGCCACCGATAGCCCAAGAACCAGCCTGAGCGGTATAGTCCCAAGACGTACCGAAGGCGGAAAGAACACCGTACTTGGCCCAGGAGGACGTACCACCGTTGATGGAGCCCATACGGCCGAAGGCAACCTTACCGAACCCGCCCTGCAGGAAGAGCGTAGCTTCACGACGGAAGAAGTGATCGTCGTCAGCAAGAGAACCATCGTCAGAGTTGAACTGGTTTTCAAGGATAAAACCAACCGTCAGACCATTGCCAAGGTCTTCCGTGCCCTTAAAGCCGAAGCGGGAGCCAGACTGCTGACCAGACTTCATTTCAAAGCTGTCAGTGGCATCGTAACCTGCGGCAGAGGAATCAGCGTCAAAGTGCGTATAACGCAGACCAGTATCGACGATACCGTAGAGCTGCACGTCAGCAGCGAGAGCAGAACCGGCAAAAGCGCCGAGAACGGCGACAGCAGCCAAAGTCTTTTTCATTTTCAAATCTCCTGGTCTTTAAACAGACCTGCAAGTGAAATGTTTTTTGCAAAAACCGCCGGGCCGGAACATGAGACACGGACTCTTGCAAAGACGTGACTCAGCCCGGCGAAGTCCTATTGGACGGACCGATCATCGCATTCGCTCTTTTTGGCTGCCAAGAAAAATATGAAAAAAAGTGACTCAGGGGGGGGATTACCCTTAGACAAAAAACAACAACATGGCCGTTGGCTTGATGCTCAAAAAAACTTGAAGGGGCTGTTCCTGTCGGGAAAAACTTGGCAATAGAACGGTTTCTGGGCGGTAATCGGTCAACAGGCACGAGCGTCTTTAAACAACGCGGTCTTCACCGTCGTTTCACCAATCAAACAGGGGGGCGTCGCCTTCACTTCGCGACACCCTGAAGACATGCAGTCCGTATCGTTTATGAATTCTCACGCCGGCGTCCCCAACATTGGCAGTCGATCTTCAGTAAGTTCTCTGACTCTCGATCCTGCGCAATGGAGTGCTCCCTCATCCAAATTCTCGCCAGCTCCGAGGTTTGTCAGCTTCGTAGCACCAGTTGCCTTAGTCATTTTCAGCCCCTGCATAAAAACTAATCTTGGTGTTGACGAGAGTGTAGTCGCACATCAAAACACAAAGGCGAATGAAATGTTGTTTTGGAGTACACCTGAAACGAACAAGCAAAAACCTCCCGTCAAATGTCCATCAGAACTACAATCCTTGGATATTTGAACATTCCTGTTCTGAAGACACCTTTATCGAACACGTCATTCACGAGATCGCCCATGGCCACTGCCGCAAAAGTTGCTTACGCCAGAGTCAGCAGTCAAGATCAGAATCTTGATCGTCAGCTTGAGGCATTCAAGCTCATTACCCCTGACCGTATCTTCACCGACAAATTGTCAGGCAAGAACATTGACAGACCAGGGTTTCAGGACATGATGGACTACGTCCGCGATGGAGACCATCTCTACGTCGCCAGCATGGATCGTCTGGCTCGCAACCTCAAGGATCTTTTGGAAGTAACTGAGTCTCTTCAGAAGAAAGGCGTGGCGGTGCACTTCCTCAAAGAAAATATTTCCCTGGATCCCACAGGTGATCAATCTCCTATCGCGAAGCTTCTCCTCTCCATGATGGGTGCTGTTGCTGAATTCGAGCGTTCACTCATCCGTGAACGTCAAGCTGAAGGCATTGCCATCGCCAAAACTCGGGGCGTTTACAAGGGACGGGCACCGATCAGTTCCGACCTGATTTCTCAGGCCAAAGAAAAGATTGCGATGGGGGTTCCCATTTCCCGTGTTGCCAAGAATCTCAAGATTGGACGCACGACAATCTACAAATACTTAAAAGAGGCTCAAGCACCGGAGCTGCGAGCTTGAAAAGACAGGAAAGAGAACAAAAGACCTCGCTGGAGAAAAAAATGAAGCCAGAAGAGCTCGCCAGAGTATGGATCGACAACAAGCTTGAGGAAAGCGGTTGGCTGATTGTCAACCGTGACGAATATCGCCCCGGGATGCCAGCAGTGGCGATTCGTGAATTTCTTCTCAAGGGACAGCACGAGGCCGACTACGTTTTGATGCTCAACGGCAAAGTTGCCGCCGTGCTCGAAGCCAAGCGAGGTGAAATCCGACTCGACGCTCCAGAACTGATTGCTCAGGCCGAGGGTTACACCAAGGAACTGTTGCCTTGGTATCGGTTCTGGGAGAATCCGATCAAGCTCATCTATCTGTCCAACGGACACGAGATAGCCTTTAAGGATGCCCACAAAATCGGAAGTGCCTACCAAAAAATTTCATCCTTTCCCCGCCCAAAGGATTTGGTCAAATTGCTCCGAATCAAAGATCCCTACGCGGGACTGCCAGTCTTTAACAGAGGAAGTTTGCGAGCCTGTCAGTTTGAAGCCATTGTGAACTTCGAGCAGTCTCTGCGAGAAGGCAAGCGGCGCGCTCTGATGGTGTTGGCGACCGGTGCGGGGAAAACCTTCACGGCGTGTGCCATCGCCTACCGTGCCTTAACGTACACCAGTGCGGACCGGGTTCTGTTCCTTGTGGATAGGAATAATCTTGGCGCTGCTGCTTTGCGTGCATTCGGAGAGTTTGAGGCACCGGGAACTGGTAAAAAATTTTCAGAAATCTACGGCGTTGAAAAACTCGGCAACCAAGACATGGACGGAAGCGCACGCGTCGTCATCAGCACGATTCAGCGGCTTTACTCGGTCCTGTCCGGACAAACCGAAGAAATCGACGAGGCGACTGAGGACGCGACGGAGCAGCCGGACGACAAAAGCATCCCGCTGCCGGAGAATCCTCGGTTGCCGAAGGACTTTTTTGATCTCATCATTATTGACGAGTGCCATCGGTCCATTTATTCCAGTTGGAAGGCCGTCCTCAACTATTTCGATTCGGCCGTTTTGTTGGGCATGACGGCGACGCCGATTCCAGAATCCCTGGCCTTCTTTGACGGCAATGTCGTGGCTGACTACACGTTGGAGCAATCCATTGCCGACGGCGTCAACGTGCCGTGTCGGATTTACCGCATCAAGACAAAAATTACGGAAGAAGGCGGAACCATCAAAGCAGGCGAGAAGGTCGAAGTCAAAGCCAATAAGACCGGTGAGGTGTGGGAACGGACGGCAACGCAACCGCAGGAGTTCAAGAAAACAGAAGTCAACCGGAGCATCCTTGTCCCAGATCAGATCCGCAAGATCCTTCAGGAATACAAGGATATTGTGTATACAAAACTCTATCCGGATCGCGAGCCCAACTTTGACTACCTGCCCAAGACGCTCATCTTCGCGGCTTCGGACAATCACGCCAAGAAAGTCGTAGAAATCGCCAAGGAAGTTTTCGAGCGGACGGACGAGCAGTTCGTCCAGCGCATTACTTACTCGGCCGAAGACAGCAACGCCCTCATCAAATCTTTCCGCACGGATCCGGCCTTCCGCATCGCAGTGACGGTAACGCTTGTGGCAACCGGAACCGACGTGAAGCCCTTGGAGGTTCTGATCTTCCTGAACGACGTTCGGTCGGAAACGCTCTACACGCAGATGAAGGGGCGCGGCGTGAGAACGATTTCCAACGATCAGTTGCGCAACGCAACGCCGAACGCTTCAAAGAAGGACTTGTTCTATCTGATTGATGCCGTTGGTGTCACGGAGAGCGAAAAAATCGTACCAGGGATCGGCGGGGACTACGAGATCAATCCTTCTCTCGAGGCGCTTCTCGAGAGAATGTCCCACGGCTATGTACCCGACGACTACATCGACCTTTTGGCGGGCAAGCTAAGTGCCATTGGGAATCGAGGGGAAAAAGAGGAAGTCAAAGAGTTTCGCAAATTGGCCGGATTTTGGCCGCAGGAGTTTGCCGGCGAACTGTACGAGGCACTGAAACGCGGGAATCTGCCGCCGTTTAGTGACGTCAATGACGAGAACAGAGAGCGCATGCATCTCTTGTCTCCGCTCCTGGAGAACATAGAGGCACGGAAAAAGATCGTGGAAATTGCCAGGGGCTACTTCAAGACGCTAAATTACACGAAGGATGAAATCGCTACCTCCGGATTCAGCCAGGAGGAAGCACAAAAGTCAACGGATGCCTTCGAGCAGTACGTCCGTAATCATCACGATGAAATTCTGGCTCTGCAACTGATCCACAACGGGCGGGCTGGAGAATTGTCCTCCGACGACTTGCAGGATCTGAACCGGAAGTTGTCGGAGGCTCTGCTGTTTTTCAATGTCGTCCGGCAATGGAATGATTACGCCCTGCTAAGGCCGAAGAGCGTTCGCAAGTTGTCGGGCGGAGAGGAAACGGAGGCTCTGACTAACCTGATTCAACTTGTGCGCTTTGCTTACGGGCAGATTGAGGAGCTGTGTTCCCTGCCCTCGTTGGCGGCGCAACGATTTGAACTTTGGTGCGGCCAAAAGCAAAATGAGCTCCCTCTAACGCCGGAACAGAAGGAGCTCTTCAGAACCGTCGCCAAATACATTGTGGTCAACGGCGCCTACACATTCCGATCTCTGAGGATGCTTGACCCCAATCTCGCCAACCGGCTTGTTGCCTTTTTTGGCAGTGCTGGTGCGGCCAACGATCCCATTCTTTCTCTTAACGCTTTCATGATTTGACATCAACATGGCTAAGGAAACGCAAAACAACGAATCTTCTCTCATCAAAAAGGTTTGGACGCTAGCCGACATCTTGTCCGGGCAAGGCGTGGCGTACACGGACTACGTGACGCAGCTGACGTATCTTCTCTTTCTGAAGATGGATCAGGAATCCGAAGATTTTTACGGAGAACCGTCCCGGTTGCCGAATGGATTTCAGTGGAAGGATCTGCGCCGAGAAAAAGGCATGGATTTGGTAAGGCTCTATGAGCATATCCTTGCGACCCTGAGCAACTTCCACGGACTGGTAGGAACCATCTTTGTCAAGGCTCAAAACAAGATCACGAGCCCGGCCTACTTGGAAAAAGTCATTGAGTTCATCGATCGTGAGAAGTGGCTGATCATGGACGGCGACGTCAAGGGCGCCATCTACGAAAGCATTCTGGAAAAGAACGGTCAGGATAAAAAGAGCGGTGCCGGCCAGTACTTCACACCGCGAGCATTGATCCAGGCCATGGTGGATGTCGTGGATCCCAAGATCGACGAAACGGTCTGGGATCCGGCTTGCGGAACCGGCGGCTTTTTGTTGGCGGCCTTTGACCACATGAAGGGGCAGTCTCATGTTGCGGACAAGCAAAGGTTTTTGCGCGAAAAAGCTCTGCATGGTCAGGACAATACGCCGTTGGTCGTTACGTTGTCCTCCATGAATCTGTATCTGCACGGCATAGGGACCGATCGCTCTCCAATCGCTTGCGGGGATTCGCTGATGGAGCTTCCCAACGTGCTGGCAGACGTGGTGTTGGCCAATCCTCCGTTCGGGGCGAGACCGTCCGGATCCGTCCCCATTGATCGCGGCGACTTTATTGTCGACACGAACAACAACCAACTCAATTTCCTGCAGCACATCATGTCCCTTCTTAAGCGAGGAGGCCGTGCCGGCGTGGTGCTTCCGGACAATGTCCTGTTCGAACGTGAAGGCGCCAAGATCCGCGAAAAACTCCTGAAGGACTTCAATCTGCACACCATCCTGAGACTGCCCACCGGCATCTTTTACGCCAACGGCGTCCAGACCAACGTGCTGTTCTTCGTCAAAGGCGAACCCACGAAGGATGTTTGGTACTACGACTATCGAACCGGAATCAAGCACACGTTGGCTACGAAGCCGATGCAGCGCAGCAATCTCGACGAGTTTGTGCAGTGCTATCACAGTGATGACATCTCAAAACGCGTAGAACTTTTTGATGCTCAAAACAATCCGAACGGGCGGTGGCGCAAGTTCTCAGCCGAGTCCCTACTGCAGAGAAACAACGTCAACTTGGATCTACCGAGCTGGTTGCAGGAAGAAAAATCCGAAATCGAAATGCTCGACATGGATCAACTTTTGGATCGGATGCAGAAGCAACTGCAGGTGTTGAATTCGGCTTTTGCTAACCTTCGCAAGGAGCTCAAAGATGAACTTTGATATCTTGCGGCAAAAAATCCTGGAGAAGGCTATCCGTGGGGAGTTAGTTCCTCAACTAGAGAGCGAACCTGAGGTAAAGCAAATTGGTGAAGCTCCGGAGGATGTGCCATTTGCGATTCCAGAAAAATGGAAATGGCTCCCTTTGAATAAGTTTTCAGAGAAGAGACGAACGGTATCCCCGAATACAATTACCGGCGAAGTAGAACTGTGGAGTATCCCTGCATATGACGCTGGATCTCCAGAAAAAGTGAATTCCAAGCATATTGGATCGTCAAAAAAAGAGGTCGTCAATGGAGATGTCCTGCTGTCGAAAATCGTTCCAAACATTAAGAGAGCCTGGATAGTTAAGAGCGACCATCCTCATAAGCTTGCTTCGACCGAATGGCTTACGTTTTCAGGGAAAAACATCTTAGATCCAGAGTTCATGCGACAAGTGTTCTTGTCACCCTACTTTCGAGGAAAAATGATGGATACCATTTCTGGAATGGGCTCGCTAAAACGCGCAAATCCCGGGATACTCCAGCAAACATTGATACCTGTTCCTCATCTCCAAGAACAACGCCGTATCGTTACAAAGATCAATCAACTTTTTGAACAGATTGACTTCGCTGAAAAAGCCTACGATGAGCTCTCGGGCCCTCTCGCCGAGCGCTTCCGTCAGTTGTGTCTGGAGAAGGCCATTCAGGGCAAGTTGGTTCTACAGCTAGAGAGCGAACCTGAGGTAGAACAGATTGGTGAGGCTCCAGCAGAGATACTGTTCGAAATTCCCAAAAAATGGAAGTGGTGCAGGTTGAAGGAATTAACATTTCCCGCCAAACAAAAAATTCCAGACAAAGAATTTTTATATTTAGATGTATCAAGCATTGACCAGACAACAAAGTCGATTAAGGGGTTCAAAAAATTAAATTCATCAACTGCTCCCTCTCGTGCTAGAAAAAGCCTTAAAGAAGGCATGGTTTTGTTTGCAACAGTGCGTCCCTATTTGTTAAATACAGTTATATTTGAAGGAAATAAAAACAACATTGAAGCCATTGCAAGCACTGCCTTTGCTACTTTTACATGCAATGAGTCTTTATTAAATATTTATATATGGCTTGTCCTTCAAAGTCCTTATTTTTTTGATTATGTTTGTCGTTCTCAACGAGGCGTTTCTTACCCAGCAATAACAGATAAACAATTTTTTGATGCATATATACCTCTTCCCTCTTTAAAAGAGCAATGCCGTATCGTCGCAAAACTCAACAAACTTCTTAGCGACGTTACGAAAATTGAAAGTCCCGTTTCGACACCATAACCCCCTCGAATCACTGTGTCTGAATAACAAATGCCCGACAGTGATATTCGCCGGGCATTTGTTTTTAGATACCATAAATTGAAGAATTAAGGTACTGAAACAGTGTTTTCAAGTTGTCCAACAGTGCCAAGAAGTTCGTTAAGTTTTTCAATAATACGGTGTTGTTCATCAAGTGGAGGTAATGGGATATAGGAGCTGCCCCATTTATTTTTATTTACAATTTTTATTGTTGTTGCTGATGCCAATGCTTTTACATGAGACTGGAACCAAGAGGATCTGAATACTGAGTGCAAATATATGGGATCAATCAAATATCCTTTTGGATCAATTGCATTTATTTGTTGATTAAAGGATAGGGCGACATTTGCGATTGCTGTTTTCCCAATTGTCCCAATGCACACCATGAGAACGGCCCCAGCACTCACGACCCGAGCTTGTTCCTTGCCGGCTTCTGTTAAGAATTGATTAGGAGGTAGTAAATCTCCCTTTTCAGATATTTCTCCTGGTTTTATAAAGGGGAAATTTCCACCATATAGACCTGTCTCCGAAGTCTTTGGTGTTGTTCCAGTGCTGAGCTTCCCCAGGTTTGATAAACATACCCACTTCCACTTCTCTGGAATCGTAAACGGCACATCCTCCGGAGCTTTGCCGATTTGTTCTACCTCAGGTTCGCTCTCTAGCTGTGGAACCAACTTGCCCTGGATGGCCTTCTCCAGACACAACTGACGGAATCGCTCAGCGAGAGGTTCTGAGAGCTCGTTGTACGCCTTCTCAGCAAGTTCTATTTGGTCGAAAAGTTGACTGATCTTTGCGACGATGCGGAGTTGCTCTTCGATAGGAGGCAGTGGAACTTTGATTCCAGCTAAAGCTTTTGCATTTACGTTCGGTTGCCCAGTTCCTCTGGAATTGTCGGAGAGTTGCTCCCAATAGTATGGAGAATCTAGGAATCTTAAAAGATAACTGGGATTTACGTTCAGCTTGTCTGGTATTACGCGAATTAAATATGAAGCAAATACAGCAAGTTCTTCTAGTTTTTCCGCAATCAAGAAACTCTTCCCAATTGTTCCTCCTGTTCTAGCAATAACAATGTCGCCAGGAGCTAGTCGAAACTTTGCAATTTCCCTATCTTCTAGAGAGCAGTATGGAACAGATGTCCAATTTACAGATCCGTTTTGAATGTCAGTTATTCTGAGGAGCTTGGCATTTCCTCTCGCTTTAGCTGATGCGTTGTATCCATAGTGGATCCTATTTGAAATAGCTCCTAGAGACACCCACTTCCACTTCTCCGGAATCGCAAATGGAACATTCTCCGGAGCTTCATCAATCTGAGCAACCTCTGGTTCGCTCTCTAGTTGAGAAACGAAACAAAATTGAAAATACAGGCAAAATAAACGGCATTTCTATCAACAACGGAGATATTGAAATGTCCATTTCTTTTTTAGCCACACTCACCAACATCAAGCTTTTTAAGCTATTTTCAATTCATCACCAAACATTAAACTCAAAACCATCACTACATCATTCAAAAGTTCTACAAACATTGAGCATAAAAGACCTCTGGCCTATATGGATAAATGAATATACCAACTTAAAAACATGGACCGACAAACATGCTTACCAACGACGATATGCTTTAGGCGAAAAATATATATTTCCCATAATTGGCTCACATAAACCAAATCAAATTTCAATAAGAAACATTGTTGATTGCCTAGAATTGGCAATGCAAAATACTCAGCAAACTCATTTAAAAGTTCTGATTGCGTTATCGCAATTTTTGCGCTGGTCCACTGCTAAACAACTACGCGATCCTAATAATCGGCTCCCCACCGACATTGAGCTAATCGAACCTTACCTGGGCTCTCGCCTACGCAAACCCTGCGGTCACCACCCTTCTGTCGATTGGCGAGATATACCCCTGTTTATTTCTCTGCTAGTTAAGGAAACCAGCATCAGCGCAAAGGCACTTCTTTTCACCATTCTCACGGTCTCCCGTCTGCAATCTGTCTGCCAAGCCCAATGGAATGAAATAAATTTCCTCCGTAAGGAATGGCAAATTCCCTCCTCCCACATGAAGGGCAAACAAGGCCATAACCGGCCACACGAGGTACTCTTAAGTTTCCAAGCGACGAAACTCCTCTATTCCCTAACTCCTTCAGGATCTAATGGAACGGGAAATTTAATCTTCTCGGCAACCGGGAATGAACTATCCGGGACTGCGTTACGTAAGCTCATTCGTAAGCTTGACAAGGTGGCACTCGAACGCGGACACAGAGGGTTCAGAGATCCTCTTCAAAACAATCGCGTAGCGGTGACCCATGGGTTCCGGGCATCTTTTGCAACATGGGCTCAAGAAACAGGGCAAGACATGTCTGTTGTCGAGCGGTGCTTATCTCACATTGACCCAAGCGATCGATACCACGGAGCTTACCGCCGAGGACAAATGATCAGTCAGCGCAAAAAACTTTTACAAGAATGGGCAGATTACTGTTATTCCGCAGTCGAACCTCCCTGTAGCTGCTGAAAAACACCAAATGTTCCTAAGTAACCATCAAACGGCAATTTCGTTTTTTTAGGGCTATGCACATCAGGAGCATCCTCAATCAAGCAGATAGATCGACCAAACGATGTTATCTGTCAATCTTGTACTCGGATGCAATTTCACCCGCAAAAAAGTCGTTTGCTTTGATGTTCTCAGGTGCTTTCTTTCCGTTAGATCACCGAACGGAAAGAAAGCTGAAAGAAAGGGAAAAAACGGCAGACATTGAGAAAACCAACATGTCTGCCGTCCGTTAGAAGCGATAAGTTCCTTGTGTCTTCCCTGCCAAAAGGCGCTTAACTCTTGGAACCCGCCGCGCCCCAAACATCAGCCCAGGAGCCGGTGAGCGCCCCTTTGGCGTAGTCAACCACGCGGTTTTCAAAGAAGTTGGTATGCGTCACACCAAGCATCGCGTCGACCCAGTTGAGAGGATTTTTCTCGGATTTGAAGATCGGCTTCAAGCCGAGTCCCATCAGGCGACGATCAGCAATGTAGCGGATGTAATCCTTGACTTCCTGCTTGGTGAGACGCTTCATGTCGCTTACGCCGAAGGCGAGTTCAATGAAACGATCTTCCAGGTCAACCATCGTTTCGGCGATCGAGTAGATGCGTGCCTTGAGTTCATCGTTCCAGAGCTGCGGATTCTGCTTGATGTACTCACGAAAGAGCTTCGTCATGGATTCGGTGTGCAGCGTCTCGTCGGCAATCGACCAGGCAATGATCTGCCCCATGCCCTTGAGTAGTCCGTTGCGCGGGAAGTTGAGCAGCATCACGAAGCTCGAAAACAGCTGCATCCCTTCGGTGAAGGCCGAAAAAGCCGCAATCTGGGCAGCAAGCTCGTTTTCCGACAGGCACTCGTTAAAAAACTCGTGCTTTTTGGCCATCGCCTCGTACTGCAGAAACTCGTTGTAGACGGTCTCGGGCAGGCCCAGCGTCTCGATCAAATGCGAGTATGCCGCGATATGCACCGCTTCTCGGCCGGCAAAGCTCGAGAGCATCATGCGGATTTCCGGTTGAGGGAACTGCGGCAGATAAGTCGTGACGTAGGCTCCCGACACGTCGATGTCACCCTGCGTGAAAAACCGCAGGATCTTCGTCAAAAAATCGCGTTCGGAATCCGTGAGCCTGAGCTGGAAGTCCTTGACGTCTTCCATCATCGGCACTTCCGTCCAAAGCCAGTGCATTTGTTCGCTTTGAACGAACGCATCGTAGGCCCACGGGTAGGCAAAGGGCTTGAAGTAATTGCGGTTGCCCGCGAGTTTCAGTGCGCTTTTCTGCATTTCTTATCCTTCACAAGCAAGGCAGCCAGTGTCGTCGGCTACAGCCCGCATATCAATTTCGTCCTCAAGACGCCGACGGACGGCAACCTGGCCGACCTTGTCGGCTTTTCTCAGCTTGTCGCTGCGGCAGTAGTAAAGAGACTTCAGCCCCTTCTTCCAAGCCATAAAGTGGCAGGCGTGCAGATAACCGATCGGCACGTCGGGCGCAAAGAAGAGATTGACGCTCTGGCCCTGGTCAATATAGGGCTGGCGATCAGCTGCCAGTTCAATGATCCAGCGCTGATCGATTTCCTGAGCCGTCTTAAATACGTCTCTGACCTGCTGCGGCAAATCCGTACGGTGTTGCACGCTGCCGTCGTGGGCAATCAGATCACTCCAGACTTCGTCTGTATCGAGACCGAGTTCAACCAAAACGCGTTTGAGGAAGCGATTCTTGACGATATGCGCGCCGGAAATCGTGTCCTGCCGGAAAACGTTGGCTCGAATCGGTTCGATTGACGGGCTCGTGCCGCCCGTGATCAGCGACGACGAGGCGTTAGGAGCCACGGCCATCCAGTGGCTGAAACGACGGCTGACGCCGGCAGCGGCCGCATCGGGACATGCGCCGCGCTTTTCACACAGAACCTTGTCGGCACGCTCGCATTCGTTTCGGATGTGGCGAAACATCGCCATGTTGGTCACTTTTGCGACAACGCTCTCAAAGGCAATGCCGTTTTTCTGCAGATAGGCATGGAAGCCCATGGCACCGAGCCCCACACTACGCTCGCGCATGGCGCTCAATCGCGCACGCGCAATCGTGTCCGGAGCGTGATCGATGAAGTATTGAAGCACGTTGTCGAGAAATTCCATCACGTCCTCGATGAACTGAGGCACGTGCTTCCATTGATCGAAGTACTCCAGATTCACGGACGAAAGACAGCAGACGGCCGTACGCTCCTCGTTCGTGGGCAAGAAGATTTCGGTGCAAAGGTTCGATCCGTTGATCTTGAACCCCTGATCGGCAAGCCACTTGGGCAACACGCGGTTGGCCGTATCGGTAAAGACCAGGTACGGTTCGCCGGTGTGCATGCGCATTTCCAAAATACGCTGCCAGAGATCACGGGCACTCACCGTTTCAACCACTTTACCGGTGGCCGGGTGTTTGAGCTCCCACGAATCGTCATAGTCGGCATCACGCATACTCGCTTCGATCTTCTCCATGAAGGCGTCGGAAATATTGATGCCATGATGCAGATTGAGTGCGCGCATATTGGGGTCGCCCGTGGGCTTGCGCATCTCAATGAACTGAACGATGTCAGGATGATCAATCGACAGGAAGGCCGCGTAGGACCCGCGCCGCGTCGAACCTTGACGATACGCAAGACAGGCCGCATCGTAGACCTTGAGATGAGGCATGACACCCACGCTTTTGTCGTCAGCGTTGCGAATGCCCACGTGAATGCCGACGCCACCGCCGAGCATCGAAAGCCAGTTGACTTCGGAAAGCGTATTGACCAGCCCTTCGGCCGTATCGGGCATGTAGCTCAGAAAGCACGAGACCGGCAGACCGCGCTTGTTACGCCCGAAGCTCAAAACAGGCGTCGAAAAACTCAGCCAGTGGCGACTCGCATAGTCATAAATACGTTGCGCATGTTCGGGATTGCTCGCAAAGCTTTCCGCCACAAAGGCGTAGCGCTCCTGCGGAGATGTTTCCCCTTCTCGCATATAGCTTTCGCGCAAGCGTTGCAGCCCCAACTCGTCAAAAAGCGCATCGCGCGATAAATCGATCTGAACGGACATAACTGATTACCCGGCAAGAAAAAAGAGCTAACCGCTGATGCGCGGCGCCTCTGATTTAGATGTCCGAAAATACTATATGGCGATATGTGCGATCGCAATCACACAATATGCTGTTATCTTTGCCGATGACTCGGCGCCAACCCGTTGATACAGCGGCAAAAATTGTCCCCGCTCTCAAAACAGCAAAACACACTTTTTGCCTTTTTCGACTGCCAAAAATGACAGTCTGCGTCTTTTCGCGTAATGAAAGCCACGTAAAGCGTTCTTTTTCTACCGAGAAATAGAAGTTCAGCAGTAGAAGGAGGTAGAATGCGGGTTTTCCTGCTTGTGACGGGAGGGGTGATTATTCCCGTCATTTTTGTCTGCCAAGTACAAGAAACTTTGTGACGCTGTCGGCAAAGTGTTTCGTCGCAATCCGGACCGACGTTCTGATTTCGCACAACGTTCCACAACATTTTCCCTAAAAACAGATCACTAGAAAGTTTGCTTTCCATCGAACTTTCATCAAGTTTTCATTTGCTCTGCAGATAAAGCACCTAAACTCTAGGCTGTCTCTTTCCTGCCTAAAAAAACAACAAGGACAGAGCGCATAAGTAGCCGTCACCGCTTTATTGTCGTTTGAGCGCTACAAAATCAAACTCTCGGAGCCAAAGTCGTCATGGACTTTCTTAATCATCTCGTCAGTGAGATCAACAGTGTCCTTTGGGGCGTTTTCTGCCTGATTCCCTTGCTGTGCGGCACGGGCATCTTCTACAGCATCAAGCTTCGTTTTGTGCAGGTACGCAAGTTCGGCCTCGCCACGCGTTTACTGTTCGGCGGCGCCACACTTTTTGGCAAGCGTGCCGATAAAACGGGCATGAGCTCATTCCAAGCTTTGGCTACCGCCATCGCTGCTCAAGTGGGTACCGGTAACGTTGCGGGTACGGCCACTGCTATCGTCTCGGGCGGCCCCGGCGCCTTGTTCTGGCTGTGGGTTGCCGCCTTCTTCGGTATGGCCACCATCTTTGCCGAAGCGGTGCTGGCTCAGACCTTCAAAGGCAAAGACGCCAACGGCCACGTGGTCGGCGGTCCTGCGTACTACATCACCAAGGGTATGGGTGAAAAATGGCGTCCGATGGCCGTCTTCTTCTCTATCGCCATCATCATTGCTCTGGGTTGCATCGGCAACATGGTGCAATCCAATTCGATTTCCAACGCCATGCACACGGCTTTCGGCGTTCCGCTGGTCATCACCGGTATTGTGACAGCCATTCTCGCCGGTGCGGTTTTCTTCGGCGGCGTCGCCCGTTTGGCGTCTGTGACTGAGAAAA
>ENA-OPCY01001191-OPCY01001191.1-human-gut-metagenome-genome-assembly--contig:-NODE-1191-length-15749-cov-4.055244_pt1 | contig 15749 bp, 19 predicted proteins | sample MGYA00241568_ERZ501487 | MGnify/ENA primary metagenome ERZ501487 (study PRJEB25962, sample SAMEA2042574) | human gut metagenome | biome: human gut; feature: human-associated habitat; material: faeces... | reverse complement strand
TGATTTGCTTTTTTCATGATATAATATATGGTGTAAACAAAGCAAAAAATAGTAAGTTGTAGGGAAGATATAAAAAATGAAAGTAATAACAATATGTGGAAGTTTAAAATTTCAAAAAGAAATGATGATAGTAGCAGAAAATTGGCTTTAGAAGGTAATTGCGTTCTTACACCAGTTTATCCAATATCAGAAAATTTAGAAAAGACAGAGAAACAACTGGGAAAATTAAAAGAAGCAAATTTTAAAAGAATAGAATTATCAAACTCAATAAGAGTAAAAAATAATTTATCTGAACAAGATACTGATAAATTTTTATCTTTGACACGTACTAAATTAGAAAATAAAAATTATAAAGTTTATTTTTCTCATGCAAGATTTACATATAAAAATGCAAATATGATGGTACAACCAAATGAATTGATAATAGCTATAAAAGAAGAATAATTTGTTTTGTATATTTATTTATATTATAATATCTAAAAATGGAGGTAGTAGAAATGATAAATATTCTTGATAATATAGAGGTTTTATACCATAGTTGTATAAAAATAAATAAAGAAAAAATTATTTATATAGATCCATATCATATAGATAAAAATTATAATGATGCAGATATAATTTTTATAACACATGACCATTATGACCATTATTCTGAAGATGATATAGATAAAGTAAGAAAATTTAATTCTATTTTTGTTATTCCTGATGATTTATTACCTAAATTACTTGAAAAAGGAATAAATCAAGAAAACATTTTTACGCTTGATTCAGGAGATACAGAAATTATTGATGGAATAAAAGTTGAGGCAGTTCCAGCATATAATACAAATAAGCCTTTTCACCCAAAAGAAAATAATTGGCTAGGCTATATTATAGAAATAAAGGGTGTTAGGTATTATATAGCAGGAGATACTGATATTACTGAAGAAAATAAAAAAGTAAAATGTGATGTTGCATTTGTTCCAGTTGGTGGGACATATACAATGGATTTTAAAGAGGCAGCACAATTAATAAATATTATAAAACCTAAATTTGCTATACCAGTTCATTATGGGAGTGTTGTTGGCTCAAAACAAGATGCAACAGATTTTATAAAGTTACTGTATCCAACAATCAAAGGGATAAATTTGATTAATCAATAATATGGAAAGATATGTTAATGGTGAATGGGAAAATAGAAAAGTTAAATGTGAAATTTATGTGAATATTTAGCACTTTGAATTGACAACTGCTAAAAATAGGTATAAAATATTAGCAGTCGTTTTTACAGAGTGCTAATTTTTTTGTAAATATTAGCCATAATTTTTGCGAGAAAGAAGGTATTTTATGCAAAAAATAACACGTAAAAGTATATTTTCTAATTTATTAAAGTTGGTTTTTATTACATTATTTGTAGGCGTATTTTCACAAATATTTGGTACAAATAATTCTTTGACATGGGTATGTGTATTAATTGGAACTATGATGTATTGGTATATGGATATAGGAATTAATATAAAACAAGCACCATTTGTTATTGTTTTGATGTTTTTACAAATAGGATTTTCAAATAAGTTGGCTCAAATAAATCCAGTAATAGGTTTGATTGTAAACTTTATTACAATATTCTTAATTATGTACATTCCATCAGCAAAACCAGAATATAAGGCGTATATGCCATTTCTTTTATGTTACATTTTTAATCAGTCAAATCCCGCAGAGGGTCATGATTTTGTAACTAGAATGTTAAGTTTGCTTATAGGTGGAGTAATAGTGTCATTAGTATATTATTTTAAAAATAAAAATTCAAATAAGGAGCATGATACAATTAAGCAAGCATTTAAGAGTATGAGTATAACATCAAATAGGTTTATTATAGCTTTAAAGATGGCTATTGGTGTAAGTATTGCGATGTTGATTGGTACATTGTTTGGTGTTAAAAAGACTATGTGGATTTCAATGTCTGTTATGTCTTTAACACAAATTGATTTTTCTAATACTCAAAAAAGATTTATAAGTAGAATAATTTCAACAATAATTGGTTCAATTGTTTTTGCTATATTATTCCAAGCATTGGTACCAGAAAAATATGATGTGATTGTTACAATAATTTTAAATTATATTTATACGTTTATAAATGATTATAAGTATCAAGTAATATTTATTACTGTAAATGCAATTAGTTCTGCTTCGGCTTTATTTGATACAAGTACTGCAATAGAATTGAGAATTTTATTAATTATATTTGGATGTGTATTAGGATATATTATAAATAAAATTAATTTTAGAAAATATTTTACTTTGCTAAAAAGAAAGTTCAGGAGAATGGGAAAATTAGGTACTCATAATTTAAGTTATGAGAATGGTTAGTTATAAGGGAGAGATAGAAATGAAGAATATTTTAACAAATGATTTTGCAAGTGAGCTATTTGACTTAAGTGAAGATAGTATTTATAACATATTAGAGGAATTTAATGAAAACCAAAACATTGATAAAACATTAACTTATGTTTTTATAAAAGCATTTTACATTCATATTGCCAAAGTTATTTTAGACAAAGAAAATATTAGTCTAAACTTTGATGAAGTATATTCAAAATATAGAATGTATTTAAGCATTTACTACAAAAGTAACAACTCTCAAATAAGCCAAGAACTCTTGAACGAAATATTAGATGCATTTGATAAATCTTTTGCGATTATAGAATCATTAGAGTTTAATAGAATAGAAGATAGTTATGAATTTAGGCATCATATCATAGACTCATTTGAACTATTAAGAAAAATTTTAGAAAAAAAGTCTAAATGTAATATAAGAACAGATATATTTGATAAATACATTGCAGATATTCAGGAACAATCTGAAAAAATAAACAACTATATTATAGGCTTAAAATAAATTAAAATCATATAAATCAAAAATATATGTAACATATTATAATTACAAACAAAATATAAAATTACATTATATTAAAGGGAGTACAAATTTGAGTGAAAATAAAATAAATAGAATAAAAGAGTATTGTAAAGAAAATATTAAAGAAAATAAAAAAGACAAATTACAATAAGTAGGGTAGATAACCAGTTGAAATTATCTACCTTTTATTATATAATCCTAACAAGAATTAGTAATTTGAAAGAGAGTTATATAAAAGATAAGAAATAGTATTAGAAAGAAGGGAAAGAATATGTGTACAGCAGCAACTTATAAAACGAAAGATTTTTATTTTGGAAGAACATTGGATTATGAATTTTCATATGGAGATGAAGTAACAATAACACCAAGAAACTTTGAATTTAAATTTAGAGAAGTAGATGACATTAAGAGTCATTATGCGATAATTGGAATGGCATTTGTTACTGAAGATTATCCATTATATTACGATGCAATAAACGAAAAAGGGTTAGCAATAGCAGGTTTAAATTTTGTTGGAAATGCTCATTATAAAGAAAAACAGGAAGGAAAAGATAATGTTGCTCAATTTGAACTGATACCATGGATTTTAAGCCAATGTTCAAATGTAAATGAAGCTAGAAATTTGATTGAAAAAATGAATGTGTTAAATACTCCATTTAGTGATAAATTACCATTAGCTAGCTTACATTGGATTATTTCCGATAGCACACAATCAATAACTGTAGAGTCTGTTATTGATGGAATAAAAATATATGATAATCCAGTAGGGGTATTAACTAATAATCCATCTTTTGATAAGCAAATGTTTGCCTTAAATAATTATATGTATTTATCACCTAAATCTCCAGAGAATAAATTTAGTAAAGAATTAGATCTAAGTTTATATAGTAGAGGAATGGGAGCAATAGGTCTACCAGGTGATTTATCATCGCAATCAAGATTCATAAGAGTAGCGTATACTAAATTAAATTCTTTTTCTAAAGAAGATGAAAAATCAAGTGTTAGTCAATTTTTTCACATTTTAGGTAGCGTTGATCAACAAAGAGGATGCTGTGATTTAGGTGATGATAAATTTGAAATAACAATTTATACATCTTGCTGTAATGTAAATAAGGGAATTTATTATTATACAACATATGATAATCATCAAATAACAGCAGTTGATATGCACAAAGAAAATCTAGATAGTAATGTACTTATTCGTTATCCTTTGATAAAGGAAGAACAGATAAGAACTCAAAATTAATGTTTATTTATAAAGAAGATAAAAGTATTACATATAAAAATGAATTAGTATGAGGAGAAAAAATATGTGGATGGCAGTAAAAAGAGGAATTGTTGTAGCAATAGGTTTATTAATACAAATTCTATTAACATTATTTATATATTTAAAATTTGGAGAATTTATAAGTATTATTCAAGTAGTTTATGGTTTACTTAGTATTATAATTGTTTTAATGATTATCAAGTATAGTAAAAGATTAAGTAGCGATTTAATATGGATATTACTGATTATGCTTTTTCCATTAATTGGAACACTTCTATATATCATACTTAGTAATAATATGAAAAGAAGTAAAGTTTTAAAGAATATTAATGAAAATATAGAAAATGGTCAAAAATACTTAATACAAGATGAATTTATAAAAAAAGAAATCGATACTAAAAATTTAGGACAATTAAAATATATAAGTGAATTTGCAGGATTTCCTGTAACGAAAAACAATGAGATAAACTATTATTCTCTTGGTGATGACGTTTATCCTGTTATGTTAGAAGAACTAAAAAAAGCCAAAAAATTTATTTTTATAGAATATTTCATTATTAATAATGGTACTATGTGGCAAGAAATTTTAGATATATTAAAAGAAAAAGCAAATTCAGGACTAGATGTAAGAGTATTATATGATGATATGGGTTCTTTTGCTATGCTACCTAGTAATTATCCAAAGTTACTGGGAAAATATGGAATAAAATGTATGCAATTTAATAAATTATCGCCATTTGCAGGTATTATTATGAATAATAGAGATCATAGAAAAATGATGATAATTGATGGACATACTGCTTTTTCTGGTGGAATTAATATTTCAGATGAATATATAAATATAAATAGTAAATTAGGAGTATGGAAAGATAATGGAATTAGGATAAAAGGTGAAGCTGTTTGGAATTTTACTGTTATGTTTCTAGAAATGTGGAATTCATTTAAAAAAGAAGATAATGATTATAATAAATACAAATATAATTTTACTGAAAAGTATAAGGAAAATGGTTTCGTTGTACCTTATGGGGAAAGTCCATTAGATGATGTTATAACCGGCGAAGATATTTATCTAAATATTATCAATCAAGCGAAAAAGTATGTTTATATTTATACACCTTATTTAATTATTGATACAGATATGATAAATAGTTTAATCTTAGCTGCAAGAAGAGGAGTAGATGTCAGAATTGTTGTTCCTGGAATACCCGATAAAAAAATTGTATATGATTTAACCTCTTCTTATTTTTATACATTAATTAAAGGTGGAGTAAAAATTTATACTTATACGAATGGTTTTGTACATAGCAAAGTATTTTTATCCGATGATGAAATAGCAACTGTAGGAACAATAAACTTAGATTATAGAAGTTTATATTTACATTTTGAATGTGGTATTTATATGAAGGATACAAATGTAATAAAAGATATCAAAAAAGATTTTGAGGATTCCTTTAAAGAATCACATAAAGTAGATGAAAAAGAAGCAAAAAATGGTTTATTTAAAGGACTATGGCAAGCTATTTTAAGATTATTTGCTCCAATGATGTAAACGATATAATAAAATTAGATAAATAGAAAATTATAATTTGTTGAGAAAGCCGTTAAAATGATTTGCTTTTTTCATGATATAATATATGGTGTAAACAAAGCAAAAAATAGTAATTTGTCGTTGAGATTGAATTTTGAAATTTGAACAAAAATATAAATATTTAGATGGGGATATAGAATATGCTCATCTTTTATTATGTCAATTAAATATTGTATAATATAGATAGAGTTCTATATACTGCAAACTATCAAAAAAATGTAAGGAGGTAATTGTCATGATAGAATTATTTGTAGAAAAAGTAATTGATACAACAGAAAATTTTTTAGACAATAACCAAAGAATAAAATTAAAAGAAATACTTACAGAAATATGTTTAAATTATCAAATTGAAAGGATAGAACTAACTAGAAAACGGGAAATACTAAAGTAAGAGATTTAGCAATATTAGAACTATTAATTTCAACTGGTATGAGAGTTGGAGAAATTACAAGATTAAATATATCAGATATGAATTTTCAAGAAAGAAGTTGTATTGTTTTAGGTAAAGGTAATAGTGAAAGAGAAGTCTATTTTAGTGCAAAGAGTAAAATGTATATTGAGAAATATTTAGAAACAAGAATTGATAACAACGAAGCATTATTCGTATCATTAATAAAACCATATAACAGATTAGGAATGTCAGGAATTGAAATAGTTATCAGAAACTTAGGAAAAAAATCAAATATAAATAAAGTTCATCCACATAAATTTAGAAGAACAATGGCTACAATGGCAATAGATAAAGGTATGCCAATAGAACAAGTGCAAAAATTATTGGGACATATTAAAATAGATACAACAATGGAATATGCAATGGTTAATCAAACTAATGTTAAAAATTCACATAGAAAATATATTACATAAGATAGAATAATAATTAAAAATTAATAAATTAATAGAATACGAAAAAAGAGTTTGAAGAATAATTGTAATATTATAGATAAAATGGTATAATTATACATTATTAGTAGAAAGGAACGAAATTTTATATGGATAAATTTAAAGAAATTAGACCTATAGTGCTTGGATTAGTTAGAAATGGTAATAAACTGTTAGTTAGTAAGGGATATGATAAATTAAAAGAACAGGAATTTTATTGATGCTTGGGTGGTGGAATAGAATTTTTAGAGAAAAGCGAAGATGCATTAAAAAGGGAATTTAAAGAAGAACTCAACATAGATATAAAGGTTGGAAAATTTTTAGGCATTTCTGAAAATATATTTAATTATAAAGGCAAAAATGCACATGAATTAGTATTGTTTTATGATGCTTATATTGATGATAAAGATTATCAAGAAAAATATTCTGTAATAGATGATGATTCAGAAACAGAAGCAATGTGGATAGATATTAATAGATTTAAAGATAAAGAGTTAACTTTATATCCAGAACAAATTTTCAAATATTTATTTTAATATAGTTTATTATACAAAATCAAAAGATAATTATGGAGGGAAGTTTATGAACAATTTAGTATTCTTTAATAAAGATGCCAAAAGAGTCTGTGATAATGTAAATGATTTCAGAAGTGTGTGGCCACCAAAAGTAGAAGATAAAGATGAGTTGAATCAATATTTAACATCTAGAGATTTTGTATCAAATAAAAATGATAAAATTTCAGAAATTGAAAATAATATGTCAAATTTTTTAAAAACAAAATATATTTAGAAAAAAATTAATATGGTTTGATAAAGTGATTTTTTAAATGTAAGAGTGAAAGGGGAGAGAGTAATGGAAGTACAGAATAAAAATAATATAAGAGTGATATTATATGTTTTAGTATTAATAGCAGTATTTAGTATTATATTTTTGATATTTAAAATTGAAATATCAAATGAAAAACTAGAAAAAAATAAAGTAGGTCTAGTTGATGAAAATACTATACTTCCTACTCCAGATAGAATAATATATAAAAATATCAATAACGAATACATAATTATTAATTCAGGTACAAGTGCATATACCCAAATATATTCTGAATTATATAATAGGATCACAAACACTATTGAAGGGAAAGTATATTTAGAAGATGAAATAAGTCAAATGCAGAATAAAGGTAGTTTTATAGAATTTGATTATAATAGCAAAAGCAAAAATTATGTATTTATGCTAAACGAAAAAGAAATAGGTATTATAAAACGCTTTTCAGATAGTGGTCAAGTAATACAAACTTCTCTACCTGACAAAGATAAACTAGTAAAAAAAATTGATACCGTAGCAAAAGATATTTCAACGAAATATGATTTTGATACAGAATATAATTTAAATTCAGAAAATAAGCTATCAAAGGTCGAAACTAATTTAAACTTATCACAAACAAAAGTAACAGGAGTATATCAAAAGGTTATAGAATATAGTGAAGATGAGTATAATTCTATATTAAATAAATTGAATTTTAAAACAAATGAAGAAATGCCTAAAGTAGATTTTAATAAACAAACTGTTATTGTAACAGTATCAAGATATGAAATCAAAGATATAAAGAAAAATATTGGAAATATAAAATATAAATTAGGAAATTATCTTGATGAATATAACGTTAATATTTATATAATAAGTAAAGTAGTTAATTCAAAATGTATATATTTTAACATAGATTCAGATAAGACAAATGTAAGTACATTTTCTACAAATAATAAAGAAAATGGTGTTGAATATTATGTTCAAAATGGTAAATGTTATGCAAATATAAATAATAAAAAAACAGAAATACTATCGATAGAAACAGCAACTGATATAGCAGAAAAAGAAACTAAAAAAACCAAATATCAATATCAAAGTTGGAAATCTGAATTTTATCGTGGAGAAAGCATAGATAACTCAATTTCAGGAGAGTTAATTTTAGGACTAGATGACATTAGTAGACTTTATCATTGGAGAACAGAGTGGCAGAACGAAGAATACGAAGGAAAAATAATGTGGAAAATAAGGTTATTTGATAAAAATGATCCATTAACAAGTTTATATATCTATGTTGATGCCATAAATGGAGAGATTATAGGAGCAGGAGCTTCTAGTGATTAATAGAAAGAAAGGGATAGAAGATGGCAATATTATATGTAGTAATTGCATTTATATGTTTAATAGTCCCATTGATTTTAACACTACTAAACATAATAAATCTATTTAAGAAAAAGAAGATAAAGGAAAATTTAATTGATATTTTGACATTTTCATTAGGTATTATTTTAACTATATTACTGTATTTTATTTGTGGATTTGAAGATTATAATGTAGCATTAAGTTAAGCAAAAATATTCTAGAGTTAGCAATTTTCGGAATACCATATTTAATAATATTTCCTATTAACTATATTTTATGTAGTATAAGAGCTGAAATAGAAATTATGAAAAAATATAAAGAACAAAATATAAAATCAAAAGAATATAACAACAAGTTTTTAAATAAATGTAGTAAATTACTTTATAACATAGATAATTGGCCTATAATTGCAATTATTTTTTCAATACCACTCATAGTTGTTCTTGTATGTATATTAGTGTTGTTTGGTCAAAGACCAGATGAAGCAATAAAAGCATTTCTAGAAACAAGTGATTGGACTTTATCAACAAAAATTTCTCCACCATCAATCACTTATCAAGCAGATATTACATATATATTAATGAAACCTTTGGAATGGATTTTTTTATTAGTTCTATATATATTTGATGTAAATCCGGAAAATAGAATTGTAACACAATATATAGGAAAAAAATTAAAATTAAATGATTAATATAAAAATAGTAAAAGAGGAAAAGGACTAGAAAAGAAATTATTAATACAAATTATAATTTGATGATTTAATAGATTTATAGTAATTTATGTTTTTAAACAAATTGTGAAAATTTGTAAATATTGTAGACAAATGAATGAGAATATTGTAGAATAGCAACATAGAAAATTGATAATTAGTGGATCTGTATAAGAGCTGGGTAGATAAGCAACTACATAAATAAAAAATAAACCATTCTGCTTTTGACGGAGATGAATGGTTTATTTAAATCTATTCAGGCAAAACCGTATCTAACGGAATTGTCATTTCCTATTTTTATTATACTCTAATTGAAGAGATAAAGTAAGGAAACGATATGAGCAAATACTATGTTCCAAAACAGGGGTAATGTATTATGATAAGGTGTAAATGGTGTAATGTAAAAAATGAAAAATATAAAGAATACCACGATAAAGAATGGTGTAAACCTAACTTTGAAGATAAATACTTATTTGAAATGCTAATACTCGAATCTTTTCAAGCAGGGCTTTCTTGGGAATGTGTTTTAAATAAAAGGGAAGATTTTAGAAAAGCATTTGATAATTTTGATGTAGAGAAAATATGTAATTACAATGATGGAAAAATTCAAGAATTATTAAAAAATGAAAAAATTATAAGAAATAAACTAAAAATAAATGCTGCTATAAATAATAGCAAAATTTTTAAGAAAATACAAAACGAATATGGTACATTCCATAACTATTTAAAGACTTTTACCAATGATGTAATTATTTATGAAATAGATAAAACAACCAATAAACTATCAGACAATTTGTCAAAAGATTTACAAAAAAATGGAATGAAATTTGTGGGAAGTACAATTATATATTCTTATTTACAAGCAATAGGAATTATTTATTCTCACGATAAAGAATGCTTTATGTATAAAAATAATTAGAGCGACAACTTACAATTTATATAAATGATAGGCAGAAATTTAATCCTGCCTATTATTTTTTTCTTCATAAAGATGAGTCTTCTTATATAATTTTTGAATATCTTCTGGCATATCATCTAAACTCATATTTTTAACGAATTTTTCAGAATTGTGGTATTTAGCAGTTGAATAATACCACTGTTTGAAATGAATTAAATCTAAACTTTCTTTTAAAGTTTCAATTTGATTAAGTATATTCGTTTCTTGCTTATTAAACATTTCTAATCTTTTATCTATTGTTTTTTCTCCTTGAGAGCACCATTTCATAAATTCTTTAATTTCTTTTAATTGCATACCAGATGTTTTTAGACATTCAATAATAGTTATTGCTTCTAAGTTTTCTATACTAAATTTTCTAAGTCCAGAAGAAGATCTTTTTAAATTAGGAATAAGACCATGTTCATCATAATACCTTAATTTTGATATACTTAGTCCTGTCTTTTCAGATACTTCGCCAATAGTTAATTCCATACAAATTTACCTCCAAAAAATTTAAAAAATCTCAAAAAAACACTTGACCTAAACCAAGGTCGAGGTGGTATATATAATATATATTAAATCATATAGAATGTCAATAAGTGGTGATTTATATTGCAACAAAGGCAATATAGAAAAACAAGGCTTATAAAATGATATACGTGGAGGTAAAAAATATGTATGAAATATTAAAAGACATCAATAGTCCAGATGATGTAAAAAAATTAAATATGGAAGAATTGAAAGTATTAGCAAATGATATTAGAGACGGTCTATTTAATAGACTAACAAAAATAGGTGGACATTTTGGTCCAAATTTTGGGATTGTAGAAACTGAAATAGCAATGCATTATGTATTTAATTCACCAGAAGACAAATTTATATTTGATGTATCTCATCAAAGTTATCCACACAAAATGTTGACAGGAAGAAAAGCAGGATATATAGATGATACACATTTTAAAGAAGATTCAGGTTACACAAATCCAGAAGAAAGTAAACATGATTTTTTTAATGTAGGTCATACTTCAACATCTATTTCTTTGGCAACAGGTTTAGCAAAAGCAAGAGATTTATTGGGAAAAAAAGAAAATATTATAGCACTAATTGGAGATGGTTCATTATCAGGTGGAGAGGCATTGGAAGGATTAAATGTTGCAGGCTCTGAATTAAATTCTAATCTAATAATTATAGTAAATGACAATCAACAATCTATATCAGAAACACATGGAGGGATTTATAAAAATTTAAAAGAACTAAGAGAAACAAAAGGAAAAGGCTATAAATTAGCAGAAGAAAATAAGGAAAATTGGCATTGGACAGTTCCATTTGATAAAGAAACAGGCTTACCAACCATTGATTTTGGTACAGAAGAAAATTATACAGGAATAACAAGAAAATATATTTTAAATAAAGCTAAAGAAGATAAAGAATTTATAGTTGTAACACCTAATATGCCAGGAAGTTTTGGATTAAATGAAAATGATAGAAATGAACTTGGAAAACAATTTGTAGATGTTGGAATTGCAGAAGAGCAAGCTGTTGCAATGGCAGCAGGTATGGCAAAAGAAGGTGCAAAACCATTAGTTATAACAAATGTAACATTTATGCAAAGATGTTATGATCAAATTTCACATGATGTTTGTATAAATAATAGTCCAGTTACAATACTTTTAAATTATGCAAATTTTGATGGTTTAACAGATGTAACACACTTGGGGATTTTTGGTATTTCTGCATTTTCAAATATACCAAATTTAATTATGCTATGTCCTTCTTCAAAAGACGAATTACTAAATATGTTAGATTGGTCAATTGAACAAAAAGAACATCCTGTAATGATATTACTTCCAGGAAATGAAGTTGATTATAGAAAAGCTGATAAAAATTACAATGAAATTAATAAATATAAGTTAGAACAAGAAGGAGAAAAAGTTGCAATAATTGCATTAGGAGATTTTTACCAAAGAGGGAAAAAAGTTGCAGAAAATATTAAAGAAAAATTAGGATTTAAGCCTACTTTAATCAATCCAAGATTTGCTACAGGCTTAGATACAAAATTATTAAATAAATTAAAAGACAATCATAATATAGTAATAACATTAGAAGACGGAATACTAGACGGTGGATTTGGTCAAAAAATTGCGTCATATTTTGGAGATACAAATATCAAAGTTAAAAACTATGGATTGCAAAAGAAATTTTATGATAGATATAATCCAGAAGAATTACTAAAAGAAGAAAATATGGACATAGAATCTATAATTGAGTATATAAACAATAATTTACAAAGGTAAAATGAAATTATAAAAAATATTAAAATTAAAGAGAGGAATGATGAGATATGGTAAAACAAACAGCTGGAAAGGAAAAATTAGGGGATTTTGCACCAAAATTTGCTGAAATAAATGATGATATATTATTTGGTGAAATATGGTCAAGAGAAGACAAATTATCTTTAAGAGATAGATCATTAATTACGATTTGTATATTTATGGGTAAAGGCTTAGTGGATAATTCTTTAAAATATCATTTAATTAATGCTAGAAACAATGGAATAACAAAAGAGGAAATGGCTGAAATAATTACTCATGCAGCATTTTATGCAGGATGGCCAAACGCATGGGCAGTATTTGATTTGGCGAAAGAAGTATATGCAGATGACGAACAAAAAGGAAATCATGGTGGAATATTTGGAATGGGAGAACCTAATGTTAATTTTGCACAATATTTTATTGGAAATTCATACTTAAAACCACTAGCAAAAACAGATAATATATTTATTGCAAATGTTACATTTGAACCTAAATGTAGAAACAATTGGCATATTCATAAAGCAAGCAAAAATGGAGGACAAATTTTGATATGTGTTGAAGGAGAAGGTTGGTATCAAGAAGAAGGAAAAGAACCTCAAAGCCTAAAAGTAGGAGATGTTGTAACTATTCCTGCAAATGTAAAACATTGGCATGGTGCTAAAAAAGATAAGTGGTTTAGTCATTTAGCGATAGAAGTACCAGGAGAAAATACAAGTAATGAATGGTGCGAAAAGGTTACAGATGAAGAATATGATAAACTATGAAAAAAAGAAAATTTAGGAGGAAATTTATGAATAAATTAGTAGTATATTTTTCTTATAAAGGTAATACAAAAATGATAGCAAACAAAATTAGAGAGAAATTGAATTGCGATATTTTAGAAATTACAACAGTTATTCCATATTCAGAAGATTATGATACTGTTGTAAATGATGAGCAAAATAGTGAGGCAAGTAATCGTTTGCCAGAAATACAAGACATAGGCATTGATTTAAGTAAATATGATGAAATTATACTTGGAACTCCTGTATGGTGGTACAGACCTGTTCCTGCAATAAGAACATTTTTGAATCAAAATGATTTATCAGGAAAAACAATAAAACCTTTTGCAACTAATGCTGGATGGCTTGGAAAGACGTTTAAAGAAATTAGAACTTTATGTCCGAATTCAGAAATTTGCGAAGGTATGAACATTGTATTTGAAAGTTATAGCGATAAACTTGTTACAAAAGAACAAGATATTGAAAATTGGATTAAAACACTATAATAAAACATTCAATAAGTAAATCAAATTACTTTAGCAAACATTACAAAAATTAAATAATAAAAAAATTACGAGGTATTGAATTTAATCAATATCTCTTTTTTGCTGCACACATAAATAAAAAATAGAAGAGAGGTAGAAGTAGATATGGAAAAGTGTTAAAAAAGGAATACAAAACATTGCACAAAATCAAAGTTTTGTGCAATAAGAGATAGGAGCAAAATATAAAACCATACATATATGGACCTACCCGCAAAATCTTGCAATTCCTTGCTATTACTAGTATTTAAGCTGTTTATTCTAACAACAAACTATATTACTTCCTTATAAAACTCTCTTAAATTTGATTCTGAAGCCTCATTATTTTTAATTATTCTTGGTTGGATTTTTTTCATTATTGTAACCACATATTTTAAAAAAATTTATATAACTTTAGATTATTTTATCAAAATTTCACAAATCCCAATATTTCAGTATTTTCCTTAATTATTCAAACAACAAAGTTATATGTCTAAAAAATAAAAACGCCTTAAAATCGATTCTCATGCGTCGCTTTTTTAGCCTTTTTCGAGCATTTTTAATAAATGCCTAAAAATCAGCATTTCTACTAAAAATTATATAATAAACACTAGATTTATAAATTAGCATATTTAATCATAAACATATAACTTGTTTAATTAAATATAAAAATGTCTTAAAATTGATTTTGATACGTTCAATATATAAAATTATATTATGAATTAATAGTCTAAATTTATATAATATTTTTATAAGTAATTATAAAATTTTATAATAATTTTTATTTACAAACATAATTAACAAATGTTAGATTTTAGAATTATTTATAAAAATTCAAATTTATAAAATTTCAAAATTTAAAATCTAAAATTTCTAAAATAATTTTTTCAAAAATTTTTGTTATTTTTCAAATCATTTTTATCTCTAATTATTACATTTTCTGGAGTATACTCATAATTTAACATATTGTTTACCTCCAATTTTATTCATTATTCAAAAAATTCATCACTAAATCTATAATTACTTCTTTTTCCTTTGGATTCGATTCAGCAATTAATAAAGTAAGAGCCGTTAATGTATTATTATCAATTACTTGTTTACCGTTTTTATATAATATTCCGTAAAAATTTAGATAATATATAAACAAAGTTGCTGCAATTCTTTTATTGCCATCTGCAAATACATGATTTTTTACTATTAAATATAAGAAATTTGCTCCTTTTTCTTCTATACTCTTGTAAATATCTTGTCCGTGCAAAACTTTGATAAATATTTCCAATAATTGATTCTAAGCCTTTATCTCTTTCAACAGCAAAAAGTGAACTTTCTTCATTGAATCTTAATTTATTAATTATATTTATACATTCTTGGTATTTAATTTTCCTATCGTCTATATTTCCTTCAATTTTCTTTAAAGTTCTATGATCATAATCATCTAATAAGTCTAATGCTTTTGAATATCCTCCAATTACTTTTAATATTTCTTTTGCATCATTTCCTTCTAGTCTTTCATCAATACGATTAGCAATATCTATTAATTTTATAGTTTTTTCCAAATATTCTAATCTTTTTTGATTTACTGCATAACCTTTTAGCATGTAATCTTTTAATACACTAGTAGCCCATTTTCTAAATAAAATACCATTTTGTGATTTTACACGATACCCAACAGAAATTATCATATCTAGATTATAATAATTAGTTGGTTTATCAGCA
>ENA-OPCY01001189-OPCY01001189.1-human-gut-metagenome-genome-assembly--contig:-NODE-1189-length-15760-cov-4.581407_pt1 | contig 15760 bp, 34 predicted proteins | sample MGYA00241568_ERZ501487 | MGnify/ENA primary metagenome ERZ501487 (study PRJEB25962, sample SAMEA2042574) | human gut metagenome | biome: human gut; feature: human-associated habitat; material: faeces... | reverse complement strand
GGATATAAACCTTTTCTGCGATTCTCGTCCATGTCCCGGAATGTTTTATTCCTCCTCATCCGCTTGAATTCCGCATCTGCCATTGCTTCGTATAGCTTGGCTTTAGATAGCATTTTTCGCTGTGCATCCTCCAGCTGCTCATATCTTTTAGCCAGTGTAACCAGCGCATCAAAGGCATCTATTGTAGCACCGCAATCTTGGCAGCTTACAATCCTGTTTACCGTATCGACCTCGTAATGAGGTGGATTGCATTTGCAAAGCTTTTCTCTTCCTCGCTCGATTCTTACCAAATTGAAGAAAATAATCTCATTGTCCATAGTATTCCTCCACTAAATCCTAAGAGCATTACCGCAAAATCTACAATACTTTGCCAATATCACACACTTGGAACCGCCTGTATAATGGCTTTCCACATATTTTTGTACTACTGCTCCGCAATATTTACACGTTATTCTTGCCATAACAGCGTAGCTGTCATTTATTTCTTTCTGTTCATCGTGTGACCACATTTCTCGCTTAACTCCTTTGCTAAATCCTAATTTTCAGCTATTTTTTCAAAATCTTTTTGCGAAATAACTTCAAACATCACATAATCATTGGACATAATCATTGCCTGCAATATAACAACATGTCTTTTATTTACAATGTCATCAAACTTTCTACTTCCTCTTTGACAACACTGAAAATAGCTATCTTTACAGGTTTTTGATAATGTTCCGCTAACCGCATTTACATTTACTTTTTGTGTTGGACTATAAGTATCAAACATCTTTTTACCTACTTTCTAATACACTAAATCCTAATATTTCAGTTCAAATCATCAATGTTTTCTGCCAGATCCTTATAATAGTTGTCTTACCAAATTTGCATAGTATCTACCTATGCCACGCCCATTATCAAATTTCTGACATTTATGAAACTTAATCGGATTAGCTTTAATCAATTTAAGTACATCATCAGGAAAATTATTTTTATTGGCAATTTCTATCATTTTTTCGTTCGCAAATTTCTCTGTGCATGAACCAAAAGGACAACCAATAGAATTCACTCCCCATGATTTTTCTATAGTATTAATAATTTCTGTAATGTCTGACATTTTCACTCCCTCCATTCTCCCAAAGAAACTTCTAATTTAACTTATTTAAAACAACTCAAATAGTAACTCAAATTTTTAATTAATTTTTTCACTTTTTAACTCAAATTTTGAGTTATTGAGCGGGAACTCAAATTTTTAGTTCCTGATTTCACTTTCTTGCTCAATATTTAAGTTTTTGAACATTGCACACATCACATCAACCACGATGCTGTTACCAAACTGCTTGTAAAGCTGTGTGTTGCTGTTGACTGCTGCCATCTTGGAGATATCTTCATCAGATACTCCCATCAGACGTCCGCATTCTCTCGGTGTCAGCTTTCGAATAATATGTTGTAATTTCACACTTTCATATAATTTTATCATTGCTGTATCTGCTATTTTTGGTACATTGTAATGACCGGCTGTAAGTGTAAATGCGATTCCATCTGTATAAACAACTTTTCCGTCCTGCGATGAATTTATTTTTCCAGCAACTTTTATAAGACAATCAGAACCATCTTTGTAATATCTAGCTGATATTGTTGATGCAATGTCATCAACATCTTTAATCACTGCATGAAAAGTATTTCCTTTTTCTTTCTGCTTTTTTGCGTGTTCCACAAATCCTTTCAATGCCTTATCACTTACATAGAATTTGTCATCAATCACTTCTTCTTGATAATCACGTATTCTTTTTGTAAGTTGTATAGATTCAGGAAAATTATATGAATATTCTCCTAAAAATGAAAACATGAAGCATCTTTCACGGTTCTGTGCCACTCCGTAGTTCTTTGCGTTTAAGTCCTGCCAGTAACTTACATATCCAAGACTTGTCAGAAAATCGATCCAGTTTTGAAAATCTCCCATGTTTGCATCGGCATGGACTTGTGGAACGTTTTCCATAAACAAAATCTGTGGCAACTCACCGCCACCATCTCTTATCTCTTTCAGAATACGTTCCACTTCCCACAAAAGACCGGACCGTGTACCACTACCTTTTTTCATTCCTGCTTGCTTCCCGGCAACCGATAAATCGGTGCATGGAAACGAGTAAGTAAGTAAGTAAGTGAAGGCTTCAGTATCGCAGATATTCAAATCATCCGCATGAACCTTTGTTATGTCCATTGTAGGAAAATCTGTGCCATGCACCGCATTGTAGCTTGCTACAGCATACTTATCAAACTCAACAACTCTGTAATGCTCAAATTTTGCGCCGATTCTTTCCAGTGCCATTGCCTGCGAACCATATCCGGCAAACAGTTCTATCAGCCTTATAGGCTTTGTAATCCGTATCGGTTCACGTATCATGTCAAAAATGCTCATCTGAATCATGCCATCACCTCCGGCATAAAATCAGATAATCGCATTTGTGCCATTTCTGCATCTAATCTCTTTTTGGACAAATCATAATAATGCTTGTCCAGTTCAAAGCCAACATATGAATGGTTGGTTCTGTAGCAGGCTATCAAGCTGCTGGCACTGCCTACATGAGTGTCCAAGATAATGTCTCCGGGCTTTGCATAGCGGTTCAGAAGCCATTCATATAGTGCCACTGGTTTTTGTGTAGGGTGGATACGCTTTTCATTTAATGCCTTATTCCCCTGCTGAATAGTTCCTTCAGTAATGGACTTTCCCTGGAACATTCCACGCCACATATACCGGAATATGTCTATCCTTTTAGTCAGACTGCAGAATGCCACCTCTGCATCCGACTGGTCAGAACCATCATTGCATTTATCCCATACAATAAGACCACCAGCCAAAGTAAAATCAAAGTAATTGCAACCCCATATAATCTGATTTTTGGATACCCGAAACAATTCCTCGAAGTATTCCCTAGAGGGTGGCTCATTGTCCCACCCTCTGTTTTCGTACTGTCCGTCCTTTACATATGTTTTTGTTCCATTTTTCTGCTTAACATATGTATTCCTATTTTTGCCACCATGCTCATGTAAGCCATACGGTGGATCCACAATCGCAAGGTCAAAGTAAGCATCCGGGAACTCTTTCATCCCATCCATGCAATCCATGTTGTAATATCCAAAATCCATTACGGCATCACCCCCGGAATATCCTCAAAACTAATCTGATTATCTCTTTCAAAGACAATCATCTCATTCTTTGCTCTCTGATAGAAGTTGCGGTCAATCTCAAATCCGAATGCACTTCTCCCAATTTCTGCGGCTGCTCTTAAGGTACTACCGCTTCCACAGCAAGGATCAATCACTACATCACCGGGATCTGTAAAAATCTCAATCAGCTTTTTAAGGACCGCTACCGGCTTCTGTGCCGGATGGATTTTCGGAATATCTTTTCCGTCTTTCTCCCAACTGAACCAGTTAAAAATCATTTTCCCAGTGCCACGGATCGTCTTTCCGTCCTCGTCAACCCTTGCACCGTTCCGAAACTTCGGCAGCTTGTCACGGTAGAACACAAGAGCATATTCAGTAGCACCAACCACACGCATATTTGCCTTAAGCACCTGCGGACTGTAATTTTTTACAAATACCAACGGTATGTAATGGACGAATCCATGTTTATATGCGGCATCAATCAGCGTAGGCATCTGTTCAAATGAGCAGAAAACGATCATGCAAGGACTGTTGCTACTTCTTCCCCTGGTAACGCTATTCTTGTCTTCCTTTTTCAGCATCTTTGAGCAGAAATGGAAATACTCATACAGATTAAAGTTGAAATCGGAATTGAATGCCGCCTTGCCTGCCAACTTACTTTCTCCGTTCTTATTATCTCCGCCGTTGTACCACATAGGGTTACTGCCGTAGAAATTCTTGCCTACATTATACGGGACATCGGCAATGATAAGCTGTGCCGGAGGTATGGCATATTTCTTATAGTTCTGCATTGAATCTCTGTAAATTTCACATTTTAATTTTTTCATTTTTTCAAGGAGACCGCATATGCTTTACTCTGCGCAGAGTCTCGGCTCCTTTCTTGGTTTTATCTAACTATCGTTTCTTCCTGCTCCTTGTACATCCTCCCCGCCATCTGCACCAGGTAATGCTGTAAGGCTTCTGCAACGCTGATTCTGTGCTTGGTGCAATATCGGTCAACGTAGCGTTTAAAGTCCGCATTCTGCTCATACAGTGCAGTGTAATCAATGTTCTGCATCTGATCTCTCCACCTTTTCCAATCGTTTACTGGCGATTACTTGGCACCCACATTTTGGGCAGTCAAAGCAATCCCACAGTGACTCATGGCCCGTTAGAATATTGATTTCTTTCGCCACATAACGATTTTCTTTTTTTAGGTCAACATCAGTACCACATACCTTACATTTCATATGTTCCACCAACTTTCTGAAAGCATACGGTAGGCGCATGGTATTTTCTACCGTCCGATGTTTTTATCATGGTCTGCTGTCCACAACTGGTAGGGAAATACTGTTTAATAACAGTTCCCATCACACCAGTTTCACAAATAACCCTGTCTCCAATTTTGATATCAGACATCTGTTCCACCTGCCTTTACTATCTCCAACAAATCATCTACTAAATCCTTGACCTCGTACATCATCATAGTGTCGTAGGATTTTGACTGCTGCTCTGCTGTCTTATTTCCATACTTCGTACAGTCTTTAAGGAATTCTGTGCGTTCTTCCAACTGTTCCACAACCTTGTCCTGGTCGTAAAGTCTGCTCTTTTCAAATGCCTTTTCCATCATCTCTGCGGTCTCCTGCTCATAGTTACCACAGCAGGTATTCATATCCGCAAGACAACGCTGGAAGAACTCTGCAAATCGGTCTGTGTTATAGTCCACTTCAAATGCCTTTGGAATATCAATTAGTATTTTCATCGTTCGCCCTCCTGTTCCAATCTGTAATTGCTTTTGTTCGCTCGTCTTTCCCTGTTCTGATGCCTCCGTCCTGATCCATGTACATCTCACATTCATAGCTTTTTGGAAATTCTGTTCCGCATTTCATACATTTGATTTTGAACATTACCCCAACAGCCGAATGTGATGACTTATTTGTAATGGTTAAGAACATTGCTTTTCCGCCGCAAAACGGGCACGGCTTTAATTCTTCACTCATACTTCATCCCTCCAATCAATGCGCTGCCCGCAATTCGGGCAATAATCATATCTATCATAATCAACCTCATAATGCTTACCGCAGGAAGGGCAAATCCATGTATCGTATACAAGTTGTCCGTCCGAGAATCCGTCTCCCTCGTAATCCGGTTTCTTTGCTGTCTGCTTCTCCACAGCTTTACGGCATTCTTCCACCGTGCCGATTTGGCGGTATGCGTCCCACTTATCAGCGTCTTTGTCTGTAAGCAATCGCAATTTATAATCTGCTTTCCCATTTAGTTCTGGCATCTCATATTTGGTTAGTAAATCTAATATAACATCTAATGCATCTTCACAATCTCCATAGATTTCTCTAAATTTATTTTTGTATTTTCGGTACTGCTGCACCTGTTCCAGTGCCTTGATTGCCATCTCGTAACCTTGGATTTCGTTTTTTCTCTCGTAATTCTGTGTACACATTTTGGCTAAATCAATAGATGTCTCAAGTTCTTTGATTGCTTCATTCTCCGTCATGGCTACTTCCTCCTACAACTTCAACTCGGAAACTCTCTTAAAGGCTTTTTCAACCTCGTCAACATACTCTCGCATAGAAATTACCTTGCCATCGTTTTCATCCAGTGGAATAAGCTTTACAATGCGTTCCACACACGCTCTGACACTTGGATAATATCCTATAATTCTCTCCGCAGACTTTTTCTCGCCATCCTTGGTCTCTCCCTGGTATCTCTGCTTAAGAGTGTGGTTCAGTTCGTCCACCTCAATAAAATATCCGTCAACAAGTTCGATTGTTACTGTCTTCATCATTCTTCTTCACTTTCTTTTTTAATTTCCGCAGGACATATAATAACGCCATCGCCAACTCCTCGTCAGTCATGCTCCTGATCCGGTCTGCGTTGATCATAGGTACGTAGTGCTCGCAGTCTCTTTCTATGTCCTCATGCGGACAGTCGTTGATTTTTTCGCACCATGAGTAAGCATCAAAACCATTATCCTTTGTTTCTAAATTCTTGCAGTTATTACACTTCGCCATCTCCTACCTCACTTTCCCTGTACGACTCCGGCAGTGGCATCCAGGCTGTAATATCAATATCTTTGTCCACTAATTCCCAATCGCATTTACCGTATTCTTTGAGATAATCAACGCAAGTGGATGACCACCAGTACCACTTTCCATTGCAATAAACCGCAGTATTCGCAAACGGAACATCTTTTATGTCTTTGTAATACGGTTCCGGGTTTCTGTTTATCCATGTTACATTAACTGGTACAAGTTCCTCCGGCAGTCTCTCGCTTACTGGAATCCACACCGGCTGATTCTGCAAGGTGGTGATTGCCATTTGTAATGCTTCCTCACAGCAATGATCTACTCCTGTTTTTCCGTACATAGGACATTCTTCACAAACCTCTGAGTACCGTTCACTCTGAGCCTTTAAGCAGTAAATAGCTTCTTCTATCTTCATTCCGCACCTTCCATTTCTGCCAGTTTGGCTTCGGCTTCGTTTTTTGTGAGGAATACTGTTTTACCAAAATCACATTTTCTAAAATATGCTCCTATAAAATGATTTGTTACCTTAGCGTAAATTCTATATTGTTCTCCGCTTTCATAAAATGATACACTAGAAACATAAGCTTCATAGACTTCGTCTTTCATGTTCTCATCATATTCAATATCATCAAACACATTAAACGGAGAAGTGACTACATAAACAGTATCTCCCACCTTGCATGGCAACCGCAGTAGCAATCCCTGTTCCTCGGCATCCTCATACCGTTTCAGCTTTTCTCTCAATTCTGCCATTGCCCAAATATTTCGATAGAATATCGCAATCAGACCTCTTACGTCTGCAAACGGGTCAATCCCAAGGTTGTCCATCATTTCTTCGTCAAAAGATTCGTCTTGCAATGGCAAATATTCTCCTACAAAAGTAGTTGTGAGTTTTCTTACAAAATCTCTTTCGTCTATATCAATCTCATAATCTCTGTATCTGCCACTTCCATCCTTTGCTATGTAACAGCAATTAAGTGCCAGTTCAACCATTCCCATTTCTGATACATTCTTATTGGTTGTTAGTCTCTCCATCCTTGCTCCTTTCCGGAATCCTCGGTCTCTCCGCCATCACTGGGTAACTGCAGTCATACGGTTTTGCCCGTCCGATATGCCTTGACATCCTTTCTCTGTCGTATTTATGCCGTCTCTCACGGTATGCAGGATCAAATGCACGCTTATATTTCCAGTGTGCATCCATTTCAGCTTTGTGCTCTGCCCTGATCCTTATTGTGGCATCTTCATCAACCACAGCCTTATACCTATGCGTTTTCCGGCACCACGAATCCCTATGCAGACATGTCCGCAGCGTTTGTTCCGGGATCCCCAGATAATCAGCCGCGGCCTTTGCCCCAAAGATATCCATCTTCACCGGCAGTTCAAATTCATCATTCGTCACTATCATGTACGCTTTCATCATTGCCCTCCACATGGATCAGTGCCATGAATTTCTCGTATTGCCTTTGGGAGATCTTATTCCCCCTCTTATCCTCTCTCAGATCGATTTTAAGGTGCTTTTCTGCGATAGATAGTAATTCCCTTGCCAACATCCTTTTACCATGCTCTATGCCGTCCCTATAACCTTTAGAGGGGCGGTAGTCATCAATCTGCTTCTTACCCTCTCCTTGACCGCCGGCTGTTTTATTCCGAAGCTGGTAACCGGACTGTGCATATTGCCGGATGTATTTCTGCTCCATCTCGTCTAGTTGTTCAATCGGGAACCACATAAATCCAATTTTCCAACCGTAGATATTGTCCGTGGTATACAGTCCGTGCTTTCTCAATGACAGGTCTATGTGCTGATATCCTGAGAGGTGTTGTGCCAGTCTTGTCAGCAGATGTTTAGCCTGCCCTATGTACGCATACCGGATTCCGTCCTCGTCCATCCGTGTCAGGAAATATATACCGCTGCCATCATCAACGTGAGGATTGATCTCCAGTATCCGCTTCTTGTTTTTGGCTTCAATGTCCATTGCCTTTCGATAATTTTGATTGCTCATCGTTCTCCCTTCAGTTTGCCCTCATGGCTTTTTCAAACTCCGACATATCTCCGTAGTCAGTTTGCATCATTCCTTTGTTTGCATCGAACCTTTTCTCCGCCGGTGCCTCTTTGCTCTGACTACTGGATTTCTCCCAGGTCCTTACCGCTGCTTTCCAGTCCTTCATGTGGTTTTTTCCAACCATCCAGCCTTTGCACGAATAGAAATCAACAAACTTCTGCGGATCGACTTTATTGTTACGCTCTTGGCAATAGGCACGAACATCATCAACGGTCGGGGGGGTAAATTTTTTCTTAGAACCTTTAGGTTCTTCTTTTTTATTATTCCCTTCTTTATATTCTTCTTTTGTTGGGAATCGTTCGGGAATCGTTTGGGAATCGGTTGGGAAACTGCTTGGGATGATTTGGTAAGCATCGTAATTATTTACCGTAAATACGGTGTATTTCGAGGTTACATGCTTGGTAATCTCCTTGGTAGAAATTAGATGCTTTACTGCGGTTCTTACTTCGTCAACCGTGAGTTGTGTCTCCTCCGCTAATCGCCCATACGATGAAGGGAATGAACCCCTGGGGATCACAGTTCCCTCAATCTTCTTGTCTTTCCAGTAGGCCTTTAAAAGCATATGAATAAATACACGGCAGGTATTTATATTCCCATACCATTCCCAATCCAGTATCTTTCGGCTCAGCTTTATGTAATCCATTCAGCCCACCTACCCTATTCCAAAATCAATGAGAGACATCTGCCTGGTATCCTCTTCCTTGGGTGTCAGACACTGTCTGATAGCCTTGCAACGCTTGCGGCAGCTACTTGTCCGCATCTGCTCCCGGTACAGATAAGTCTTGGCCTTCTGAAGGTCTCCAAGGCTGCCGTCCGGCCGGAAGTATCCGTTATCTATATTTATGATAAGTGTATCCCGCTGCAGCAGAGCCTCTTCCAGCTCCTTGCGGATCTTGCGGTCACTCAATCTTGTATCTGTCACCAGTTTTTCCCGAGATATCCGGTTGGCATATCCAAAAGGTATGTAATTCTCAATCAGTATATAGACCACCTCCCGGGCGGATCACCGTCCGCCCTGACACTAACAATAATGGCTTGTTTGTGAGACACCATTACTAACACAAAAGGTTTCTTTCGCCCCGCAGGGCAGGTGTTTCAACCTTATAGGTAAGATCTTCCAAACTCTTTTATAAACTCTTCACGGGATCCGTAATGCTCCTCATAATAACGCTGACATTCCTGCTTCAGTCGCAGGTCAAGTCCATGATTCGGTTTCATGTGCACGCTGTCCGGTCCGCATGTATGTAAGGTAGGATGTAAAGGTACAAGAAATCCTCTTTCTTCACTGGCTTTCTTTCGGCTGCCGTTAAATATGTGATGAATATGAACCACATTCAAATGCGTAATATAACAATGGTTCATATCATCCGTAAGCACGCTCCAACACTTTTTCATGGCTTCCACGCTTTCATCATTTCTTCCAGTTCTGCTGGCGGAAGGGTCTCTATTCCAAGTTCCTTACATTCAGCAATGATTCCGTCAATAAAGTGGCTCATTTCCTTCGTATCATACTCGCTTGATCCTTTGATCATCGCATATGCCTTAAAGGTTCCGTTGTTCTTTATCAGCAACCAGTGTCCGCTTATCCTGCTCATGTCCACGCAGGCCTTGACCGTTACCGTAATAGGTGCGCCGTCAACTTCTTCCAACACACCGTAGTCATTTAGCATCTTCTCGTAGATCTCTTCTTTCGTGGTGGGATATTCCTGTGCATCTGCGATCTTGGTCATCAGCACCCATGCATATGCATTGGCATCCAGTGATCTCTTCTTGCGATACTTTTTTGCTGTGATCACCAGTCTATCAATATCTTTGATACTGTCATACTGGCTGGTCACAGCATCCGCGGATTCCGCTTGGAAGGATATATTATATTTTCCTGTTGCGTAATCCATAGTGATCCCGGATACTTTTCCGGTAAATTCCATCAGCCTGCCTCCTTATCCGGCATATTCTTGGTCTTTTGCAAAAAATCTTTAATCTGCAGATCTGATAAGTCATACACACTGGCAATCTTATAAGTCTTGCATACCGAATTAGCACTGTAGCCTATCCTTTTCAACTCGGCAAATACCGGCTCCAGTCTTTTTCTGTCATTCTCAGTAGGCTGTGCAGGATTCGTGTACTTGGTCTTATCCGCTTCCCAGTATATATCCGCTCCGATACCAAGCTGCTTGCAGGCCACTGAAATAGCATCGGTGGTAGCCATCTTATAGCATTCATCCGACACATAGGCACCGCTCTTCTGCTGCTCCACAAACATCGCCCCGCCTACACCAGGGATGGGCTTAGACCACTCATCACCGATCCTTATGTAAAGCAGGATATTCACGAAGGCAGCCACCTCCGTTCCGGAAGGCTCCAGCCATTGTCTTACAACCTCGTAATACCATCCGATTCCACAGGGCCCGAACTGCTCGGTTAGTGCCTTGATTCGCCACATCGGATTGATCTCCGTTTTTCCTTTCAATCTTCCGCCGGTGATAGGGCGCTGCGCTTCTTTGGGCACCTTCTTCACCGCATTATAAATTTTCAGATTATCTTCCATCAGATCAGCTCCCAGTCAATGCCAACGCTTGTTAGATACATCTCCAGTTTCTCTTTCGCTTCTGCTGTCAAAGCAAAACGATACTCATACAGGTTACTTTCTCCTTCCAGATCCTGCGGGATCATAGCATCGATTACTTTCTGCGCAGCCTCTTCTTTTGCCAGTTCTACCTCAGCCTGTTTCTCCGCTTCTGCCGCCGCAAGTGCCTCCTGCTTTTCTCTTTCTGCTCTTTCAAGAGATTCACGTTCCCGCCGCTCTGCTTCCAGCTTCGCACGCTCCTCCCGGCGGATGCGTTCCTCTTCTTCCCGGCGGATGCGTTCCTGCTCTCTCGCAATGATCTCTTTCTGCTGCTGTTCATACTGGTTGATGTAAAGGATCGTCTTCGTCAGGTCAAAAGATGTCAGGAACATTGCAATAGCTTTCTCCTCTACGTCAGAGTGCATCTGACGGATGGCGTCCAGTCCCTGCTTTACACTTTCCTTGCGATCCATCATCTCTCTGCGAATCTGTGTAAGATTTGTCGTCGCATTCTCCCATTTGCTGTTATAGATCTTATTCAGCGGCAGTTCTTCCTGCATGTCGCCCATGCATTCCAAATATAATTCCTTGATCTGTTCCTTTTTCTCCTCAATGCGGTGCTGTTCAAAAGCCATCACCTGATCATTGATAAAATTGATGGGCTGATCATACATATCCACCAGCTCTTTTGCCTTATCTGCGAACTCCTGTAAAGGCTTCATATATTCGTCACGGACTTCCTTTACCTTATCCGCAAACGCCTTCTTCTCCTTACGGAGAGATGCTACTGTAGCTTTCGCATCCTTTTTGCTGTCTTCGGTAAATACCACATTACGGTACTCATCCAATCTTGCACTCAGGTAAGCCTTGGCACCCTCAAAATCACAGGTGATCTTTCCTGCCTGCTGCTGTACCTGTACTTCGGAATTCTCCATTATTTCTTTCCTCCTGTTCATACGCTTCGTGCTGTCTCTTATAAAGATTCTCCCGATGGAGACCAAATTCCACTAATTCTTGATCCATTGCGACAACCATAAGGTTATCAATCCTTTCCGGCATCCTTATCACCGTCCTCTTTTTTTATTCCGAGGATTGCCTTAAGTCCATCGGATGCAAAGGCATCACCACTATTTAACATCTGCCTAGCAGATATAAGAATCCGCAATGCCTGTATTCCACAGATAAAGTCATCGTAAGGAACAGCAATCAAAACTTCTTCCTTTTTTCCCATATCAATCCACCTCCACAAGTTCGCCATTTTCCAATCTATACCATGTATCAGGCTTCACTTTTTCACCGTCTACCCGAAACATCTTCGCACCGACAAATTCCCATGCTTTCTGCTCCGATCTGTCATATCTATCATTATCTTTGCTACCAATGTATTTCCATTCAGCAAGAACAATATGGGAACCAAGGGCACCCATTGCTTTTCCTTTGTATCCCCATGCAACCGCAACGCTCTCTGGATCGTTGGCAGAAGATGCACCTTTGTAACCTGTGGCAGAAGATGCACCGCAGTTACCTGTGGCAGAGGATGCACCGTAGTCTTCATCACTTCCAGCTTCTTTTTTAACTCTACTCATGGTAAAATCAATGGCTGCCTTTACCAGTCCGGAAATATCCAATCTCGCACCAATCTTTATTTTTGTGGATGCAACCTTGGAATCATTTTCACCTCTGTCAAATTCACCGCTCTGCTCCACTTCATGGTAAACAGATTCGTTCGGAGAATAATAATTAAAGCAATCCAGTGGATATTCGCAAGCGTGAAATCCACTATGACAAGCATCTGCTGTCTCCTCTTCGTACTCCTTACCTTCTTCGTACTGGAATCCACGGCAAGTCATGTCTTTGTTGAATCCTTTATAGCTTTTGATAATATCAGCCATCAGTCCACCTCCGCACATTTCAGACCGTCCTCGGTCACTACCAGTACTCCTGCTTCAATCAGCGAATTGATGGTGCTCTCGCTTGCTCTCTCGATAGGTATAATCTGCTTTTTCATTCTTTCTTCTCTCCTTTTCTCGTGATTGTAATCTTCGGGTTCTTCATGCCAATCTGGTCGGCATATAACTCTGCCAGAATGCGCATTGCTCTGTCAGCTTGTTCCTCAGTCATTGCAGGCATCCACATCCTCCTCCCGGTCGATTACAAGGTTGCCGTAGGCAAATAAGATAGCCTGCGATGCGATATTTCTGATAGATAACGTGCTCTCATTCGCCATGTCCACCAGTGCGTTGTACGCTTCCGGTGTCACACGGATGGTGACAGATTCGACATTCTGCTTGCTTTTGTAGGCAAATTTCTTTCCTTTTAATACAAATCCTTTCATAGACGTTCTCCTATTCTTTCAAAAAATACTCTGCTTTTACCTTAAAATACTTAGCTAACACGACAGCATTTTTTAATGTCGGTTCAGCATCAGGTCTGTTCTGCCAGTTACTCACAACGTTCTGTGCAATACCTGTGTCTTTGCACATCTTGTAAATCGAAACTCCTTTTTGTTTGCATAATTCATTGATTTTTTCATACAAACACAATATATACACACCTCCTATCTATATATAGTGGTTGCATATACTTCACTTTTGTGATATTCTTTAGTTGTCACACAAAAGAAAGGACACATCTATGAAGTACTTGCAATTAGTAAAACAAGTTGCTTTTAATTTGTGAACCACTTTACTTGTTTATAATACTTTATATTTGTGAAGTAGTCAATACAAGATTGTGAAGTATTTTATATTTGTGAAGTATTGCTAATTTATGTATGAGATTTTTGTGCAATTATGCAAATCAAAAGGGATAACTACATACAAAGTATGCAAAGATTTAGGCATAAGTCAGGGTACTATCAGTAATTGGAAAAACAGAGGGAATAATTTGTCCACTGCTATTCTGAAAAAGATTGCCGATTATTTTGAGGTATCTATCGAATATCTTATAAATGGCGAAGATGTAAAATGGGATCCCGCAGGACAGACGATGGATTACACCATTTCTCTGTCAGAAGAAGAACAAGATTTACTGATGGAATACCGCAAAGCAGATGAAACCCAAAAAGAAATGATTAGGCGAATATTAGCCTATTCAGATAAAATGTAAAAAGGAGAAAAGCTATGGAAGAACAGAAAAAATTTTGTAAGTTTTGTGGAGAATCTATTGACATGAGTTGTGTTGTGTGTCCAAAGTGCGGAAAACAGGTGGAGAATATCTCCAGCAACCCAAATCCGAATGTCGTAATCAACAACACAAACATGAATCAGAACGTCAACGGTGGTTTTTATCTTGGAAAACCTAAAAACAAGTGGATTTCTTTCTGTCTTTGCCTGTTTACTATCTGCGGGCATAAATTTTATGAGGGAAAAATCGGCATGGGGATTGTTTATCTGTTCACCGCAGGGTTATTCGGTATTGGTTGGTTAATTGATCTCATTTTAATTCTCTGCAAACCAAATCCGTACTACGTATAGATTGATTAAGCCACTTTTATAGTGGCTTTTTCTGTCAGAAAGGAACAGCAATGATTAACTGCGCAATCTACCCACGTAAATCCAAAGCCGTGGACAACTCCGACAGCATGGATGTGCAAATTGATATGTGCCGCCGGTACCTGGATGACAAGTACGGCTCCGGGAATTACACTGCCACGGTTTATGATGGAGACTACGGGATCACCGGGCACTCCACCAAAAAGAGAAAAGACTTTCAGCGAATGATGCGGGATGTTTCTGATAGAAAAATCCAACTTGTTGTCATTCAACGGTATGACCGTATCGCACGTAATACCCGAGATTTCTGCAACCTATATCACGACATGGAAATCAACGGTTGCAATCTTGTCTCCGTCAGTCAACAGATCGACACCACTACACCCTATGGAAAAAACTTCATGTATATGCAGGCATCAATGGCAGAGTTGGAATGGGCCTTAAATTCCGAACGTAGAAAAGATACCATTCGGTATGCAGCATCCATTGGGAAGTCTATACTCCCGGATCACTCTACACCGTTTGGATACCACAACGCTGTCGTGAATGGAGTGCGCAGACTGGTAAAGGAAGAACAATGGGAAGATGCTGTTGCGGATCTGTTTGAATACTATCGAAAATATCGAAACTACTCTGCCACCGCCCGGCATATCAACCAACAGTACGGTACAAGATTTGAGATTCAGGCTATCAAGCGTATAATCCGCAGCCCTTTTTATTATGGATGTTACAAGGATAATGATAATTTCTGCGAGCCATACATATCTAAAGATGACTGGCAGGATCTCCAACAAAAGAGACCAGTTATACGCACTGCAGGAAACAAGCGGACCGAGGTATTATTCTCCGGTATGATCCGGTGCCCGGAGTGTAATCGGCTGATGCGGTCCTGTCAAAAAAGCCACCGAAGCGGTAATGTTTATCGGTATTATCACTGCGAATACCACTCAGCCAGAATGTGTTCGTTTGCCAGGGTAAAATCCGAGAATCTTATCGAGGAGATGCTATTGAACCGGGTCGATACCTTTTTGGCAGAACGTGAAGCGGCTATGTCAGATCAGAAATCAGAGAAAAAGCACTTAACCAACAATGCCACAAAATACCGGGAAGAACTGGACAGGCTCAACACAATGTTCCTAAAGGGCAGAATAAGCGAGGAATACTATGACACGGAGTATTTAAGGATCAATGATTTAATAGGGCAATATGGGGATTCTAGGCGGTCTCATGACAGCATTAAGCACTTGCGAGATGTGTTTGTGTCAGACTGGAAAGAAATGTACAAGGATCTCGATAAACTGCACCGAAAATTCTTTTGGCGGGACGTGATCCGGCAGATAATCGTTGATGATAACATGAATGTGATTGATGTTATTTTTTTATAACGCTTTTGGTTACCTTATATGATGGTTGCTTGATCAAGAAGCAGGAAGAGCAGATGAAATAAGCTCTGTCTGAAGCTTCGCAATC
>ENA-OPCY01001185-OPCY01001185.1-human-gut-metagenome-genome-assembly--contig:-NODE-1185-length-15801-cov-2.690525_pt1 | contig 15801 bp, 14 predicted proteins | sample MGYA00241568_ERZ501487 | MGnify/ENA primary metagenome ERZ501487 (study PRJEB25962, sample SAMEA2042574) | human gut metagenome | biome: human gut; feature: human-associated habitat; material: faeces... | reverse complement strand
CCAATTTATGTCCCGAAATTTGATGTATTCAAATTTTTGTCATGTACTTAGATCAATGAGGTAAAATATGAATACGAGAAAAAGAATCATAAAAGAATCATATCAATCGATGCTAAAGGGTTTGTGAAAGCGATTCTGAAGGATGCTATAAATGGCGACATCAGGATGATTTCAAGGTAATTATATTGATATAAATTAAATAGATCTTTATCTGTAAAGCTAGTACTGATAAACATTGTATTTTTGTAGTAAACTATTGTTTCATATGACAGAACAGGAATTAGCCAATATAATTTGGAATATAAAGGAAGTTATTCGCAATTTTTATGATGATTCGGAAGTAGAAGACGTTATTCTGCCTTTTACTCTTCTGCGTCGTCTTGACTGTGTTCTTGAGAACAGCTACGAGTCCGTTTTGGAGGAGCTGAACAAAAGTGCTGAGAATGTCAGGAAGTATAAGCTACAACAGCTCATGCGGAAGAATCATCTGACATTCTTCAATACCTCCGGATTGTCTTTACGCAAATTGTTGAATTCGCCCGATCAGATTGGAGACTCCTTCAAAACCTATCTGGAAGGGTTTACCGATAATGTAAAAGATATTCTCGTGAATTTTGTACGCGAGGATGGAGATAGTGAAACTGTAGATCTTTCAAAAATTTATTCCCGTCTCGATCGCGGTAATAAATTGTATGCTGTTATCAAACAGTTCGTTGAAAAAGCTGATTTGCATCCCGATGTAGTAAGTAATGCCATGATGGGGACTGTTTTCGAAATGGTCATCCGTAGGTCCAAAGAGTCAACAAACACCAAGGCCGGTCAATATTATACACCTCGTGAAGTCGTACGCTTGTTGGTGTCGCTCACCATGTGTGGCAAGGAGGAAGAGCTGTTTGTTCCGGGCAAGGCGTTTACGATCTATGACCCGTGTTGTGGTACAGGAGGGATGTTAACCGTTGGTCGTGAATATCTCCAGGAAATGGCGCAAAATGCCCATCTCAAAGTCTATCTTTATGGACAAGAACTGAGTCAAAAGACATATGCCATATGTAAGGCTGACCTGCTGATGAAAGGTGATGATCAGAACCTCGACGAACAGTTGTTCCAGGGCGATACATTGGAGAATGACAAACTCTATGGCAAGAAATTCAACTTCATGCTCGCCAATCCTCCTTTCGGTGTGGATTGGGGTAAAGATGAAAAGGTAAAAGCTGCAGTAGAAAAAGATAATTGTCAGGGCGGGCGGTTCGAGGCCGGTCTGCCTTCAACAACCGATGGTTCTTTGTTGTTTCTGCAACACATGATTGCAAAGATGGATGATGAGGCCGGTTCGCGTATCGGTATTGTATTGAATGGTTCTCCTCTTTTCAATGGTGATGCCGGAAGCGGGTGGGGTAACATTCGTAAAATGCTGCTTGACCGCAATTTGCTCGATTGTATTGTGGCTCTACCCAAAAATCTTTTCTATGGTACGGATATCTCCTCGTATCTGTGGATTCTCGACAACAAGCGTCCCGAAGAGCGGCTCAACAAGGTCCTGTTCATCGATGCCGCCCATGCCGAGTATACTCAGTTGCTTCCCAAGAATCTCGGCAAGAAGCGTTTTGAGATAAGTTCGCGCGGAGCCAGTGATATTCTTGATATTTATCGCGACTATCGTCCATGTTCCCGGGATATTGTGTACGAGAAAACTGGCGAGACCGAACGACTGGAGATTGCCAAGTTGCTCGATTACGACGATTTCCGTTATACAACCGTGGCCACTCGTAGGCCCTTGCGGTTGTGGTTTGCAAATGTTACGACAAAATATGAAGCGTTGTGTGCTGACGAAGAGTTTGATGTCAACTTGCCGAAGAACCAGATATTGAAAGAGGTCGTGAGGCTTGATGGTATTGATGAGCAGCGCAGCGATCGTGAATTTTTTCAGTTCCTGAGGGATCATAAGATAAAATATACAACGACACAAACGACTCTGCTTCGCAATACGCTGGGAACAATTAGCGAAGACGCCCCCACTGTCACCAAAAATCCGCTGAGGGCTGACTCGGAAATAGTTGCCGACAGCAACCTTAATGATACGGAGAAAATCCCGCAAAAGCAGGATATCGACGAATATTTTGCCCGTGAGGTACTTCCCTATGCTTCCGACGCATGGATGGACCGTTCGAAAGACAAACTGGGAGTGGAATTCCCGTTTACCCGGTTGTTCTATATCTACCGGCCTTTGCGTAGTGCGGAGGCAATACTCGCAGACCTGGCTGCTCTCGACCACGAAATGGATAATGACTTGGAGATTATAAAATCGGAGGAGTAACGTATGGAGCGATACAAGTCATATAAAGATAGCGGAATAGAGTGGATTGGTAAGATTCCAAGTCATTGGAAGATTTATCGATTCAAAGATTTTCTCACATTACAGAATGTCGTTTCTTCAAATGAGAATAAAATTGGACTTGAGAATATAGAAGGCGGGACGGGACGCTTTATTGAAACAAATACAGATTTTGATGGAAATGGTATTGAATTTGACGTAGGGGATATTGTATATGGCAAATTACGTCCCTATTTACAAAAAGTATGGGTTGCTACATTTAATGGAAATGCTGTCGGTGATTTCTTTGTCTTTAGAACAAAACCCATATGCGATAGGCGGTATGTATTTTATGTAATGCTTTCAGAAGGCTTTACTGCCATATGTAATGGAGCTACATTTGGGACTAAAATGCCTCGTGTCTCTTCAGATTTTATCAGATGCCTTCATTTTTATTTACCTCCATTCGTTGAGCAGCAAGCAATAGCTGCATATTTGGATAAACGGTGTAGCGAGATAGATAAAGCCATAGCTACTCAACAGAAGCGAATTGCCTTGTTACAAGAACTGAAACAAAGCATAATTACGCACGCCGTTACGCGAGGTATTCATCCGGATGTACCTCTAAAAGAGAGTGGTGTTGAATGGATTGGACAAGTGCCAAGCCATTGGATTCATTTCCGGATAAAATTTTGTTTATCTCGGTCGGTTGCTGGTATATGGGGTGATGATGAAAAAGGTAATAAAGACGATATTGTTTGTTTTAGAGTCGCAGACTTCGATTATTCAAAAGGCTGTTTGACATTTGATAAATTAACAATAAGAAATGTATCTGCAGCCCAATTGCAGAATCGTCTTTTGCATGATGGAGATCTTTTAATAGAAAAATCAGGAGGCGGAGATACTACTCCTGTTGGACGTGTTGTCCGATTTACTTACAACGATAAAGCCATATGCTCCAATTTTATACATTCAATATCCGTTAAGGAAGGATACTGTAGCAATTACTTGTATTACTATTTTTACGGAATGTATGCAGATAAGGTGAATCTGCTTTATTTTAATCAGACAACAGGCATTCAGAATCTAAAAGTCGGCGAATATTTGTCACAAAAAATATATCTTCCAACTTTAGTTGAGCAACAAGCAATAGCCGTATATTTAGATGGACGGTGTAGTGAGATTGATAAAGCCATCGCAACGCAACAGAAACGAATATCCTTATTACAGGAATTGAAGCAAAGCATTATCACAGAGGCAATAACCGGAAAGATTAAAGTGTGCTAATATTATAGAATAATAGAAAACAAGATATGAAAAATCCACTGAACGAAACCGTATTTGAGGAACATATTGCAGATTATCTGACAAATAGTGACCTCTATAATCAGCGAAAGAGTGCGCAATTCGATATCGAAAGGCTGTGCGACCCGGAGATGGTGGAACAATTCCTGCACCAGCAACCTCTTGTTTGGGGGAAACTCTCCAAGTTATTTCCTGGTAAAGAGGTTAGTACTGTTATTGGGGAGTATAACAAGCGTATAGATCGAGGTGAAAGTATCCTTCAGATTATTCGCAAAGGGTTTACGGTGAGTGGAGCCAAAATAAAATTTGCCCAGTTCAAACCAGTTCTGGAGGGCGAAGAAACAGACAATTATCGGCTGTACCGGGCCAATAGATTCAGTGTGGTGCGGCAGATGAGATATTCGAACGGAGAAGACCGAGGTAATGAACTAGATCTCTGCATTCTGTTGAATGGAATTCCATTGATAACGATGGAACTCAAGAATGAGGGCAGCGGACAGAACTATACGAATGGCATAGATCAATATAAGAGCCATCGGGACCCTCAAAACAGAATGCTTCGTAACTGTCTGGTTCATTTTGTCATGGATAACCAATATGTATTCATGACCACCAAGCTCGCGGGAGAGCAAACCACGTTTCTTCCTTTCAATCGCGAGGCTGTTAATCCTCCGATTGATGGCGAGTATCCTACGGCATATATGTGGCAGCAGATTTTACAAGCCGATTCACTTCTGGACTTGTTGGAGAACTTCATAAAACGTTATGAGGAGGTTTATGAAGACAAAGAGTGCAAGATACAATGCAAACGCATGGTTACTATCTTTCCCCGCTTCCACCAGTTGAGAGCGGTCAGGAAATTGAGACGCTATGTAAGTGATGAGGGACCGGGAAATAATTATCTGATCCAACATTCGGCCGGCTCGGGTAAGACAAAAACTATGGCATGGCTTGCCCATCAGCTTGCCAATATGACGAATGCCGATGGTTCGGCCATATTTGACAGTATCATCATGGTGACCGACCGCATCGTGTTGAACCGAAACATGGCAGAAGATGTTGTCAATTTCGAGACAACTGCAGGAACGGTCAAGGATATCCGTAAGGGCTCAAAGAAATTGGCAGATGCACTCAATGGGGAGAATCGTATCATTATATCTACAGTCCAGAAATTTGCCTTTGCATTGGATTATCTGAAACATGAGCACTCCAAAACATATGCAGTTATTGTTGATGAGGCCCACACGGCAATAGGCAGCGAGGCGGCCAAAGATTTGGTCAACGCTCTGTCAACCGATGAGGATTTTAAAAAGAATGTCGATTATGATTCGGAAGAATATGACAGTCCTCTCGATGCCTTGATGGCCCAAATGCAGAATTCGCGCAAGATGATGAAGCATATCTCATATTTTGCGTTTACGGCTACACCGAAAGACAAGACTTTTGTGCTGTATGGCAAAGACGGGAAAGAGCCGCATGACCTGTATTCCATGAAGCAGGCAATCGATGAGAAGTTTATATTGGATGTCACTCAGAACTACGTCAGCTACAAGACAATGTTTGAGTTAATAGAGAAGAATCCAACCGAAGATGAACAGCAACTTTTTGAAAAGAAAAAAGCGCTGAGGGTTATCTCCGAATTTTTGGGACGTGATAAATATATAAAACTCCGGAAGGCCAGCATGATCGTAGATCAGTTCATGAAGTTTACAATCAATAAGATTAATCATCAGGCAAAAGCTATGGTTGTCTGCGATTCACGTCAGGCTGCTGCAGATTATAAGCAGATCATAGATCGGATTATTCGCGAAGAATATAATGGAGCAATAAAAACATTGGTTGCATTCTCAGGTGAGGTAATAGATTCCAATGGTCGTAAATGTACAGAAGCAAACATGAACGACGGCAAAGTGACCGACAATGACATTGCAGAAAAATTTGAAGAGGATGATTACAAGATACTAATCGTTGCAGAGAAGTTTCAGACTGGCTTTGATCAGAAGTTGCTACACACAATGTTTGTAGATCGTTCATTGGGCGGTATTCAATGCATTCAAACCCTGTCTCGCTTGAATAGGACATATTGGCCTTATAAAGAAGATACGCTTGTGATTGATTTTAGGAATGATGCTGAAACAGTTCGCAAGTCGTTCCAAAAGTATTATACAACAACTATTTTGACTGGCGAAACGGATCCTCAGCGAGTATATGCATTGAAAGAGGACGTGGAACGTTGGAATCTTTTTAATGAGGTTGAAGTGGATAATGTATGCGAGAAGCTGCTCGACAAGGAAGCCGTAGCAGGAGTTCCTTCACTTTTAAATAAGATTGTAAATGAGCGGGTGAAGCCTTTGTCCGAAGAAGATCAGGACAAATATCGTAAACTGGTCAATCGTTTTGTTCGTCAGTATGGTTTTTTAGCTCAGCTAATGAATTTTACTGATCCGGAGCTGGAAAAGTTTTATGTATTCTGCAAGGTATTCTATAAATTCCTGCCTTATACCAAAGAAACTTTACCTATGGAATTGCTGAATCTTATAGATTTAGATAAGCTCCGTGTGCAGTTGGCTTTTGAAGGGGCTTTAAAGCTTGAGGACAAGCCGGAAGAGTTGAAAGCTACCCGTATAGGAGAGGTTGGCACCAAGACGGAGGATGAAAAAAAATCTGTCGCAGAGTTGCTCGATATGGTTAATAGCCCATTTGCTGGGATTTTGAATGAGAACGATAAAATCATCAAGCAGCTTTGGGAGGATCTCTTGAAAGATCCTGAAGTTTTGGATGCATTCAGAGCTGGAAACTCTTATGATGTATTGATGAATATCATTAAAGAGAAGTTCGATGATGCAATTGTTGATCAAATCGATAAGTATTTGAATTTTAAAGAACTACTAGATAAGGAAAAGAGCTTCTCGTTCACGTTAATTAATAAGTTCGTTCAAGCTGTTGCACGACAAACGGCTGCTGCATCGAGTTTGGTATATGATGAAGCAGTGCTGAAAGAGAAAATTACCAATGCCATGCAGGATGAATTTACTGTTGTCTGCAAAAATATGAGGCCATTGTCCGAAATAGTAGATAATCTCTTCTTTATTTTAACGACGACTAGTATCCCTAAACTTGATGGGATTGATGCATTGTTAAAAGAGGCTCTTAATAATATTTACGCAAATCCGAATATCACTCCGATAGTAAAACAAGCGTTTTTCTATTCGTTAGTACAAAAGTATGAGGCGTTCCTAAAGAAGATTTACTATTTGATACATGATGAAGAACTTGAAGGTCAAGATGGTAAAGATGCAACATTGGTAAATGCTATTCATGCATTCAAATGTCTATGGAATTTAAAATATGCGAAGGATGAAGATGGACAAAAATTTGCTTCATATTTGCAGAAACTGAGAGATTGGAGAAATGATGAGGCACATAATGCCCCAAATTCTACCGAGAACGAGATAAATTTAGCCATAAAAGTAGTTATAGCGATGTATTTATACGTTACAGCCTATTCCATCGCAGATTTAGAAACAGTTTTAGAATAATTGGATAATCTCTAATTTTAGATTTTTGCTATAGGTGGATGTTTCAAATATAGTGGAAAATAGTAATTGTCAATTAGAATGGAGTAAATAAATATTTGTAGCATGAAGATCCTTCGTGATTGGCATAATGTTTTATATGTATTTAATACACATAGATCTATAAATTTTGTTAATCTTATATTGAATTGCCAATGCATGAGGCGTAATATAACACATTAACTTATATTAAATAAAACTAATTATGACTGAAGAACAGATTAAACATTTGGAATTTATACAAGGAATAATTAATCGAATGAATTCCAACTCTTTTGTAATTAAAGGATGGGCTATAACTATTATTTCAGCATTGTTGGCTTTATATGCTAGCAGTTCAAATGAAACATATGTGTTAGTTGCCATTATGCCTACTATCTTATTTTGGTTCTTAGATGCCTATTATTTACAGCAAGAGCGAAAATTTAGAGGTATATACAATGATATTGTCAATAATAGCGGAGGAATAAAATTGTTTGACATGCCTGTTAATAACTATGAAGAGGGGAAATATTCCTATTGTTGTGTATTTTGGTCGAGAACTATCGCTCCATTATACGGATTAATTTGCGTTATATTATTAATTATTGGGTTAATTTTGAAATGTAATATATGCATTATTTGTAGTGGCTGTTAAATATAAAATTAATGAGATATGGCTAAGAGACAAGTATTTTATAGTTTTCATTTCGCTAAGGATTCATGGCGAGCTGCTAAAATAAAGAATATAGGGGTTATTGAAGGTAATACACCTGTATCATCTAACGAATGGGAGAAAGTGAAAAGAAAAGGAAAAGATGCAATAGAAAAATGGATAAATGATGCTATGAACTATAGAACATGCGTCGTTGTTTTGATTGGGTCGGAGACATATTCTCGCGAATGGTGTAATTACGAGATTCAACATGCATGGAAAGAGGGTAAGGGTATTGTTGGCATATATATACATGGGCTTGAAGATGCCGCAGGAAATCAAAGTAAGAAAGGACCAAACCCATTCGAAAATTTCTATATAGATAAAAAAATCAATTATATAGCACAACGTAAAACCCCAATAGATAATAATGAAATTAACCTATGTCATATATGTAAAGCATATGATCCTCCATATATAACAAGTAAAGGTGTTTATGGGTTTATAGAAGATAATATTGATAAGTGGTGTGAAGAGGCGATAAGGATTAGGAATCAATATCCCAAATGATTATAAATTGGATCGATGAACTCACTTAAGGATGTCGTATTTAATAATTAGATTGTTGTAATAGATTGTAAATCTGGTGCGGCAAAGAATATTTAGCCTTGCTGAAGTACTTGTTTTACAGTCCTATATTTGTCTTTTTTTTAAATGGGGGATAATCGCCTCATTCTTTCATGTTATTGAAATTTACCAGATTTATAAAATAAATTTCCCCCATATCCAACAATCCTGGCGGATTATTAGCGGTCGCACGAGGCGGCCGCTTTTTGTATGACTGTTCCATGACTTTATCGTCTTAATCCTGTTCTTGGTTTCTTGCCCAATAGGAGGGTAGCAGCACGTGCGCAGCGGCGGGCCCATTGCAGGTCGTCATCGTCCTTGTCCCGCCAGGGGAGATCGCTTTGCGAACCTCCGCCACCACCTCCGGTAGATACGGCGGGCGTATTAAGCATCCCGACAAAGATAGCTACGGCTATGTCGGTCAGCTCGCTGCTGTTGGCAACCTCCCGATAGTCGAACTCTTCGTTGAAGTAGTCAAGTACCCGCTCCGGGATATAGAAACGATGTTCCGTTCCGCCATGGGAAGAAAGCGTGTAGGACACCGAGCCGGAACGATAATGAGTATAGTCTATATCGACTACCGGTCTTTTAACAGGTTCCGGCCTATGGATTTGAGAAGTATTGACCTGAGCGGCAAGCCTCTCCCGGTAGTGTAGCTTTTGCCAGGTACGGGGAAGTTTCGAAATCATCAGGTTACGGGCTACTCCCAGTTCGGAGGCCTTGTATTTGGTATTTCCTTTGAGGATCGCATATCCACGGAGAACATCTTTCTTGTCTTTCCGTTCATATACGGAATAGCCTCTCCGGGCAAGTGCCTTCTTGTATTCTTCCCATGACCACGATGGCATGGTTCTCAATATCTCCATGCACTCTCTGCTTACCTCCGGAATGTTGCGACTTCGGATTTCTTCCGCAGTCTTCCAGCCACGTTTCACTGCAACTCGTTCGGCTGCACGTTGTGCCCGAAGATGAATGTTATGGTCATTGTTGATGTTCCCGTTTTCATCAAAGCGGCAAATTGCGGCATGGAGATGGGGAACTTTCCCTTTGGATTCCATGTGCAGGTAAACCGTGTATTTGCTGTTTGCCAGATTGGTCGGGCTGGAACGGACTTTCCCGTCCTTGCCGGTAATCGTTTGTTTGTCGAACTCTTTGTCGAACTCGTGCCAGAGCTTTTGCCAGTCCTCAATGTCATAGAATCTGGTATGCTCAGGCGATGGACTCAACTCTATTCTGATTATGGAATTCTTTATCGGCCGATGCTGGGAAAGGGTCAACTGCATGGAGTTCCATATTCCCATAGCGTCCAGATCAGGGGGCAACAGATTGTCCAATACCCGATATATTTTTTCCGGATGCTTCTTGTGCTTTGATTCGCCAGTAATATAACGAAGGTCATTGATACCGTAAGATATGGCTTTGGCTTTTGCAATCATTTTTCTTCGGATTGAGGGTTGGACGGAATTCTGTTTTTCTCCTTTACGGCTTCCAGGAATTGGCAGACGCCTTCGGCAACATTGGAAAGTTCTCCGAGCCAGCCGATCATGAACGGAATCTGATTGAACATTACCATCCGTTGCTTTGTGGACATTCCGTGAAGTGCGGAGGTATATTTTACGAGATCAGACCGACAATTGTCCAGATTCTGCAGCAGTGCCGCCTCTTCTTTAGTAAGCCGCGCTTTGGGCTTGAAGTTATACGCACATGACAATATGTAGTCGCTTACGGTCATGCCGCATTGTTCGGCCAGTGATTTTATATGTTCTCTCTGGCTGGGAGTGACTTTTGCCCCGACAAAGACGCTTCTTGTTTCTTTCGGGGAAGTTGATGTATTGGCAATATTTTCTTTCATTTGAATCGTTGTTATAATGGTTGAAAAGGTGCGAGCTTGCGAGTACCGTACTGGCGAAGGAACTGAGCAGTCAAGAGCGCCAATGTACAACCGTAACGCAGTGAGGTTATACCTTGGCATATCTCGAAACAGTTACCTGTTTATCCTTCCCCGCAAGTTATATCGGATGCGTATAATGAATTGGCACTTGGACAAGGAAATGCAGGATAATATTATCCACTAAAAGAGGGGAGAAAATGAGTATCTCACATGATGATTTCCTGCCAACTTTGCTTTATTCTAATATATACGCCCCTGCAATAAAGTAAAGTTGTACTCAGTAATGGCATTCTGGATTGAGAATATAATTTTCCCCCTCCTTTATGACCATCTGCTTGTTGCCAAGAAAGGTGGCTACCTTGACTGCCTTGTTGTAGCCGAGCTTTACATTGTGCAATCCGTAAGCTTCCTTCAGACGTTCCAGGTAGTCATCATAGCTGCCGATATTGCCATTGGCAAAAGCGGCATCCACTGCAGCACGATGTACAGGCTCAGGAATCTCCCTCTGCGGATCGAACGGTTCTTTGGTTGGTCGCCCGCTCTTCTTCTCTTTGGACAGATATGGTTCTACCAGTTCGGGCAGGACGTCTTCGTTTATGCGGAAAGCGAAAGGTTCAAAGTCCCGGTCCCGGATGTGCACAGCTTCGACCACACTTATGGCTTTGTCCTCTTTGTCCACTTCTACCTGCAGGATGGTTTCCGCCTTGTTGTTTAGTTCCGTGCCGATGTGACCACGCGCATGTTCATCATTCTTGTTCTGATGCAGGACAGTATGGATATGGATTTGTTTGTCGTCCGTCCACTGCATGAATTTCGAGATAACTTCGGTAGATTCACTGGATGAATTGATGTCGTAAAGGAAATCACGGATGCCATCTATAATGACCAGACCCAAATCAGGTGTGGTGCCGATAGCTTCTTCGACTATCAACAGACGCACTCTTGGTGCAAACTTGCGCAGAGACAACATGATCAGATTCTCCGGCACCTTGTCATCCGGCATTTCCGCCAAACGCAGGATGCGCTTCAGTACCTGTTGACAATGATGGCGTCCCTGCTCCGTGTCGATATACAGAATCTTCCTCTTGTTCTCGGGGAACATGGAACGGTAACGAAGAACAGTGCGGCCACTTAATGCTGATGCGGCAATGGCCGAAACGTTGAAAGTCTTCTTGCTTTTGGCTTTCCCGATGGAAGCGCTGAAATTCCCCAACGTGCCTATAACAGCATCATCCACCATCAACACCGCCGGCGCTTCTTCATAGTTATTCGTGACGCTCACGGCAGCTTCCTCTATAAAAACTGCCAGTTCCTCACGTGAAGGTATCGTTTCGTCCGTCTTCTCCATCATTACCAGTTTTTAAGGTTAGGTTTACGGCGATGGGAAGCGAGCATGGCTTCGTTCTCTTCCTCAAAAGTTTGCGGAGCCGGATTCTTTCGGGAGGATTCCAGCCATTTATCCAGTTCATCCCGATAAATGTATAGATGTTTCCCTTGCTTGATGACTGGAATATCATCTTTTTTGACCTTGTAATAAAAGGTCGATAACGGCATTTTGAGATAGGCGCAAGCTTCCTGCACGGTCATGGGGACGTGCGTGTTTTCTTTGGCTTCATGCTGCTTGGACAGTTTTTCTGTCAGCAGATTTTCCATGCTTGCTATCCGGTCGCAAAGTTCGCCGACTACTGCCGGCAAGTCATTGAATGTAAGTTGGTCTGTTTTCATATTATAACTTTTTAATCGTTTAACATGCTGCGAACCAACCCAATGAAGCTTTGCAGAACAATACAGACCGGATTAATTATTTCATCTGCATACGTTTTTTGTTACGACTCATCGTTATCTGTTTCCAAATGGAAGCAATAGTCTCCCTTTTCAGGTACATCAATTGGAATCTGACTTGCTACCTGATCCCGCAAATTAAGCCTGAGATATTCAATACTCGCGTTTTCAAGTTCGTATGGGAATGATTCTTTGATAAAGACGGCTCTTTTCGCCAATGGTACTCTCAATCGTTCACCTACATTCCACGCCAGATGACGAAGTCCCGGTGACCGTAGCGGATTGTCAATATTGGAACGAATCGGTTTATAGAGCTCCGGCTGATCACAAGCCATATACTCAATGTTGGAAATGAGAGTCGCTATAGCCTCTTTGGAGAGATAGGGGGCTGTCTTGATGGTTACATATTCCCGAATCGCATCCATAACTTTTACTTGCCTTTTCAGTTCTTTCTCTTTGAGTTCTTCCAGAATGGAATCATACTTTTCCAAATGAGATTCATTGGAGCAATCAGGGACGACAGGTTCTTGATTTGACTGTGGGGATGGAGAATACTCCTGTTCTGAAGAATCTGCAGGTTGTTCAGTAGGCGGTGTTTCGGCAATACAAACAGGCTCTGTGGTGCTCTCTGATTCTATAACAGGGGAGGATTGTTCTCCAAAAGAGAAGTGGATGGGATTTTTCGTCAGCCAATTATAGAAAAATTTCTGCAGGACTCCACATAATATGATGGACATCGCCAGTCCGAGAATTACAGGAGTTGTTATGCGCATGATGTTGATGTCATGGCAAAGGGTAAAATAAGTGGCTATGGCCGCAAAAATGATAACGGATAGCGCAAGGATAAAACTTATTTTCTTAGTTCGGATTTGTTCTGTATTTGTCATCTTCTATCACTATTTGGAATTACTGTACGTCAAAGTTATGTGCGTTATTCCAGATACTGATAAATAATGAGTTATAATCGTCCGATTTTACACAAAAATTACGGATATAGTCCGATTTTTCGCTCAAAATCAAACTATATCCGCTAAAACAGGTGGTCAAAATGCCTGTCAGTCTTTCCGCATCAGGGTGATTTTCTTGCTGGCTTCACGCTTGTTGCTGTCCACTACTTTCATGTACCTTTGGGTTGTGGTTATACTCTTGTGAGCCATCATGCTTTGTATGGTACGGATGTCCGTTCCGGCAGCCGCTTGCAGCGTAGCGAATGTTCTACGATAGGAGTGGAATGTGATCTTCTTGGTGATTCCAGCCGAACGAATCCACCCTTTCATGTAAGTCTGGGTCCAGCTGCGCTGTAATCCCTTGAATACCATTCCCCGCTTGTCGGGGCTGTAGCCGATCAGGTCCAGTGCTTCCTCGCTGATGGGGATGATGTCCTCGGATCGGTTCTTCTTGGTGATAATGTGTACGCACTTGCCACCGGCCGAATAGTCCACGATGTCCTCCCAGCAGAGGGCGAGGATGTCGCTGATGCGCAGGCTGGTCATGCACGAGAAGAGGGATGCTGTCTTCAGTACGGGCTTCTTGCAAGGTGTCTCGGCCAGCTTGTAGAGCTCTTCCACTGAAAGATAATCCTTGACTACGTCCTCGGTCTCGATCTTTTCGAGGAAGTCGTTGACGTTGTTGCGGATCAGTCCGTTACGGTAGAGGATTTTCAGAAGTCCCCTGAATGTAGACCAATATCCTGATGCGGAGTTTCGTGTGATGTGTCCGTTACGCTTGAGTTTCTTTGCCGTCAACAGGTACTCACGGAACTTGTTGCAGAGATCAATGTCGAGCTCCTCAAAAGTACATTTCCCATGCACGAAGTTGCTGAAATGGAGATAGACAAATTCCCACTTTGGGTCATGTTTACGGAGCTGATTACGGAAATACTCCAGAAAATCAGCCTTGAGTTTGTACTTGTCGAAGAAATCATACCGTTCATTCACTACCGACTCGAACCTGCGGCAACGGATGGCTTCAGCTTTCTCGGCCATTACCTCGTTGAAGTCCTGTTCCCGCTTGTTCTTCGGATTGGCATATATATAAATGCCAAGCGATTCATGACGGATAACTTTCATTGTTTCCTTGTCTCTATACCCAGGATAATAATCCAGATAAAACGACAGCATCCTGTTTTTCAAAGGACGTGTTCTTAATGTTACGGTTTTACAATCGTTCATAATGTTATATTTTTTTGGTTGTTATTAATTCGCTGGCAAATCACTGTAATGTAACCATGCAGACCACCTTCAGTGACGATTAATTTTGGAATAATTTACGGTAGCCTATAATCAGGTCACTTACGGACACCCATAACTCGGTCAAAGTCCACTTTCAGGAAGCGGACGAAGCGTCCGTTCTTTTCTCGGGGAATCTGGTGGAACTGCAAAATATTATAAACCGAGTCACGGGAAAGTTTGAATTTTTCCATTGCCTCCTTGACGGTGTAGTATTCGGCCTTGCTCTCTTGTTCTGCAGTCTTGGAAAGATCAAAGTGGAGTTTGGAATAGAAAATCTGCCCGTGTTCTTTCTTTGAGGGAATGTTGTTACGGTAGACATGCGAACGGATGGCGACACGTGTCATGCCGTACTTCTCCTGAATATCTTCGGGAGTGTACCATTCCGTCAGGTCGGAGTCCACCTCATATTTGGCAAAGGCAGCATCAATATGTTTCTTGCTGTAATAGTTGAACTGGCGGATTCTCACTTTCGGGACCTTGTGCTGTCGTGTATAAGTCCATACCCATTTGGCATTGACCTTATATTTCTGTGCAATCTCCTCAGCGGTGTAATACTCGGTGATGTCAAAGTCGTTTTTTGCTACCAGTCGTTCATAAGGTTTGCTTTTGAGCATGAGTTCGATGTCGGCTTTCCGTATCAGCGACATCTTTCCGCTGAGCCGGGAAGCACGGAGTTTCTCCTCCTTTACCAGTTTGTAGATGTACTAGCGGCTTACACCCATCAGACGTGCAGCCTGCGAAAAGGTGAAGTATTCCTGCTTTTCCAGCGACGAGCGCAATTTCTGCATCTCCTGCATATGGCGCAGCTCCATCTTCCGTTCCATCATGCGGTGTTTGTAACCTCGTTTCGAGCATTGCGGGCTGCAATAACAGATTGTTGTTTTCTGTGCGATGAACGGTTTTCCGCACCATTGACAAATTCTTTTTACTTCCATATTTTCGTCCTATTTTCTGCCATTTTACATGAATTTTAATTTCCCTTTTTGTCCACACATGTAAACCATTGTCAACACACGTCAACTAATGCGTCACTGTGATATTTGGACAAACCGTGAATTTCTGTCACGGTAGAAATATGTATGAAAAATATGGATAAAAACCGTTACTTCCAAATACGGTCTGGAAAATACACAAAAACAAAAGTCGCTTATATACAGCGACTTTATTCTAAATGATTATGGTTGGTTATGACTGTTTACAAGCCCTTATTTTCCGATGCAGAAACGAAGCGTAAAATGCTAATTATTTGTCAGCTATACGGTTGTGTGCGTCTGTCGCTAGCTTCGTTGTAAATACGCGGCAAATTATTTTTCGACGGATTTTCGGATGAAATTATTTTCCCGGCAGGATGTAATGTCGCTATGTTAGTTGTTTGATTCTTTCTGCGATAAGCGCTTTGTATTTGCCTTTCATTTCTTCGGGCAGAAACGAAACGTCGATCCACT
>ENA-OPCY01001181-OPCY01001181.1-human-gut-metagenome-genome-assembly--contig:-NODE-1181-length-15871-cov-1.467312_pt1 | contig 15871 bp, 6 predicted proteins | sample MGYA00241568_ERZ501487 | MGnify/ENA primary metagenome ERZ501487 (study PRJEB25962, sample SAMEA2042574) | human gut metagenome | biome: human gut; feature: human-associated habitat; material: faeces... | reverse complement strand
ATATATGCATGTGGATAGTTGGGAGTGTGGTTCGCAAAACTGGAGCGCAACGTTTGCTGCAGAGTTTAAGAGCCGTCGCGGGTATGATTTGATGCCCTATCTGCCCTTGTTGGCGGGAATACCAATGGAAAGTGCTGAAAAAAGCGAGCAGGTGTTGCGTGATGTCCGCATTACTATCGGTGAACTGGTGACTGATGTTTTCTACACAGTGTTGGCCCAATGTGCCGGTGAATACGATTGCCGCTTTTCGGCCGAGTGTGTAAGCCCCACTATGGTGGCCGACGGATTACGCCATTACGATAAGGTGGATCTTCCTATGGGAGAATTCTGGTTAAACAGTCCTACCCATGATAAACTTAATGATGTACTTGATGCAGTTAGTGGTGCTCATATTTACGGTAAGAATGTGATTCAAGCCGAAGGATTTACTGAAATCCGTGGCACTTGGGACGAAGATCCCGCTATGCTTAAACCATTGCTCGACCGTAATTATGCTTTGGGCATTAATAAACTTTTCTTCCATGTTTTCACTCATAATCCTTGGTTGGACCGCGCTCCCGGCATGACGCTTGACGGTATCGGGCTTTTCTATCAGCGCGATCAGACTTGGTTTCGTGAGAGCAGTGCGTTTGTGGATTATGCTACCCGTTGCCAAACTCTGCTGCAAAAAGGAACTCCTGTTGTAGACATTGCTGTTTTTACCGGTGAGGAGATGCCTCGGCGTGCCATTTTACCGGACAGGCTGGTGAGTATGTTACCCGGTATTTATGGTGCTGAACGTGTGGAGAGCGAGCGGGTTCGTTTGGCTAATGAAGGCCAGCCGCTTCGTGTAGTTCCTGTGGGAGTCACTCATTCGGCTAATATGGCAGATCCCGATAAGTGGATTAACCCGCTTCGTGGTTATCAGTACGATTCTTTCAATAAAGATGCTTTACTTCGTTTGGCAAAGGTGGAAGATGGCCATATTGTATTGCCTGGCGGTGGGCGTTACAAAGTGCTGGTATTGCCTACGGCTCGTCCTATGGATCCTACTGCTGTTCCTTTGTCAAAAGAGGTGGAGCAAAAAATAGCAGAGTGGAAAGAACAGGGAGTGATAATTCCCGAGTTGCCCTATAAAGCCGAAAGTTTTGCAGTCATGGGCTTGGAACGCGATGTAGAGTTACCGGCTGAGGTGGCATATGCGCATCGTACGGCAGATGATATGGAAATCTACTTTATAGCAAATCAGAAAAATGAAGCCCGGAATTTTACAGCTTCGTTCCGTCAGAAAGGACTGGCCCCCAAATTATACGATGCAGTAACCGGGCGTACTTATATCCCGGAACAATGGGCGGAACGGGAAGGACGCACCGAAGTGTCGTTATCATTGCCGGCATACGGATCACGTTTCGTGATTTTCTTCAAAAGCAAGGATGCACTTGAACTCTTTGCCGGTGATTCGCTTCTGCATGAGGAGAATGTGGCAGCAGAGAATATGGCAAAAAGATTAGTCCGGCACGAATGGAAAGAGGAAAGTCGCACTCCGCTTGAGAACAGTGAATGGACAGTTCATTTTGAGAAAACTGATGTGAAACTGGTTCGTGATGAACTTTTTGATTGGAGTAAAGAAAGTGATGCTAAAGTAAAGTTCTATTCAGGACGTGCCTGTTATACTTCTTCTTTTGTTGTTCAGGATGAATTCGATGGGAGCGTGCTTCTCAGTCTGGGACGCGTAGCCAATGTGGCAACAGTTCGTGTGAATGGGAAAGCATGCGGCATAGCCTGGACTCCCCCCTATCAGGTAGATATCACTTCCGCTTTGGTCGCCGGAGCCAATCGTCTTGAAATCGAGGTGGTAAATACTTGGGCAAATGCTCTTCGGGGAATGGACCAGGGTAGCGCTCCTTTTGACGGCATATGGGCTAATGCCAAATATCGTTTGCCCGGTGATGACCTGCTTCCGGCAGGATTACTTGGCCCGGTAGAATTGGTAAGAATGAAGTGATGGTTATAAGAGCTCACAATATGGAAAGATTGTCTTGTGAATTATAAAGTGAAAAGTATATGAATAAGAAATGTATCATGATAGCTTGTGCTTTTTTTGTTGCAGTGGCACTTCAAGCTAAAGTGTCTTTGCCGGCGTTTTTTTCGGACGGTATGGTTATGCAACAACAGAGTCAGGCCAGTCTTTGGGGCAAGGCTTCGAAAGGTAAAATCGTTGAGGTGACTACCGGCTGGGATGGGCAGACCTATACTACGAGAGCTGATGAGCAAGGAAAGTGGAAACTTACTGTACAGACACCTGCTGCAGGAGGCCCCTATGATATTACTTTTGATGATGGTGAACGCACTCGGATTAAGGATATCCTTATGGGTGAATTATGGATTTGTTCGGGGCAGAGCAATATGGAGATGCCTATGAAAGGATTTAAGAATCAACCTGTGGAAGACGCCAATATGGATGTATTGCGTAGCCGTAATTCGCAAATCCGGCTTTTTACGGTGAAGCGTAATTCGCAGTTTGCTCCTGTGGATGATGTAACCGGTTGCTGGAATCACGCAGAGCCTAAGACCGTACGTGAGTTTAGTGCTACTGCATATTATTTTGGCCGTTTGTTGCAAGAACAGCTTCAGGTTCCTATAGGATTGATTGTTGCTGCTTGGGGAGGATCGGCTTGTGAGGCTTGGATGCGCCCTGAATGGCTCAAGGCATTCCCCGCAGCTAAAATACCCCAAAGCCCGGAAGATATAAAGTCGAAGAATCGCACTCCGACTGTACTTTTCAATGGTATGCTTCATCCGCTTATTGGTTTAGCCATGAAAGGTGTGATTTGGTATCAAGGCGAAGATAACTGGAACCGTGCTTCAACGTATGCCGATATGTTTACTACCATGATAAAAGGCTGGCGTACAGAGTGGAAGCAAGGCGACTTTCCTTTTTATTATTGCCAGATCGCTCCTTATGACTATGCCATCATTACAGCACCTGGTGAGCCGGTTATTAATTCTGCTTATTTGCGTGAACAGCAATTGAAAGCCGAAACTATGGTGCCTAATGTCGGCATGGCTGTATTGATGGATGCAGGGATGGAGAAAGGTATTCATCCTGCTCGGAAAAGGGTAGTGGGCGAACGTCTGGCGCGTTTGGCGTTAGTGAACGATTATGGAGTCGAAGGTGTCATGGCACAGTCTGCCTGCTATAAAAAAATGGAAGTAAAGAATGATACGGTGACTGTTTTCTTTGATCGCGCAGATATGTGGATTAACTGTAAAGAGAAGTTTGCCTCCGATCTTTTTGAAGTGGCCGGTGAAGACCGGGTGTTTCATCCTGCAAAAGCGTGGATAGAACGTAGCAAAGTAAAAGTAAAGAGTGAGGCGGTGAAATCTCCGGTAGCTGTTCGTTATGCATTCAAAAATTATGCCAAGGGCGACCTTTATTGTGAGGATCTGCCGGTTTCCTCATTCCGTTCGGACAATTGGTGATATTATAAATAGAAATATGTTAATTCACGCTTCATGATGAATCGATTCCTTTTATCTCTTTCTTTGCTTTTTTTCATGGCTATCTCTGTTTGTGCAGAGTGGCGGCCGGGAAACTATACATGGGTGTCGCCCAGTTTGAATGTTTCGGAATCAATGCCTTGCGGAGGAGGCGATGTGGGGATGAATGTATGGGTGGAACAAGGCGATATTCTCTTCTATTTATCGCGTAGCGGATCGTTCGATGAAAACAATACGCTTCTCAAACAGGGGCGGTTCCGGTTAAAATTGCAACCCGACCTTTTCTTGGATGCGGTGGACTTCCGGCAGCAACTCCGGTTGAACGATGGCTATGTGTCTATTTCCTGTAATGGGGTGGAAGTGCAACTTTGGGCTGATGTATTCCGGCCTGTGGTACATGTGGAAGTGAAAAGTGAGAAAAGGGTTAGTGCTGAAATAGCCTATGAGAATTGGCGTGTCACCGATCGGGTTGTACAGAAAAAGATTGAGGGACAACAATGCTCTTATAAATGGGCAGTCCCCAAAGGAACTGTCACGCGTCGTGATTCAATCTGTGCTGAAATGCATCACCTTCTTTCATCGTAATGAGGGTGAGACGATGTTTGAAGTGACCATGCGTCAACAGGGACTTACTCATTTAATGGATTCCCTTTACAACCCGTTGGAACAGTTGACGTTTGGAGGCCGTCTTAGCGGTGGGGACCTTGTTTATAAGGGTAAACGGAATGGGGTGTATCAATCTACTCCCTATGTCGCCTGGTGCTATACATCGGGTGTTGCTCGCCGGAATCATCATTTCCAAGTGACTTTGAACACTGCGCAGTCATCATTTGAAGAATGGGAAGAAGGGCTGGTACAGACAGAGAAGTCAGTCGAGTTGGTAAAAAACCGGAAGCAGACGCGTAAATGGTGGAATGAGTTTTGGAACCGGAGTTATATCTATTTGGATGATGCCGGACAACTTGCCAATCCTCATGGGTTGGATGCCGATGATTTGAGTTTGGTCGATCCTGCCGACTCGTTGGCTGTTGCAGTGCGCAATTACACTCTTTTTCGTTATATGCTGGGATGCAATGCATACAGTAAGTGGCCTACCAAGTTTAACGGAGGGTTGTTTACTTTTGACCCTGTATGGGTGAATCCTGACATGGCATTTACACCTGATTTCCGTCGTTGGGGAGGTGGTACGCATACGGCGCAGAATCAGCGGCTTGTCTACTGGCCTATGCTTAAGAACGGTGACTTTGATATGATGTTGCCTCAGTTTGATTACTATTTACGTATCCTCCCAACAGCGGAGAAACGCAGTCGTATTTATTGGAACCATGAAGGAGCCTGCTTTGCAGAGCAGATTGAAAACTTTGGGCTGCCCAATCCGGCTGAGTATGGCTTTAAGCGTCCGCCCGCTTTCGATAAAGGCTTGGAATACAACGCCTGGTTAGAGTATGAATGGGATACCGTACTTGAGTTTTGTCTGATGATATTAGAGACGCACCGTTATCGGGGCATGGATATCCGGAGTTATGAGCCTCTGATCCTTTCTTCATTGCGTTTCTTCGATGAACATTATCGCTATTTGGCACGTCAGCGCGGATGCAAGGAACTTGACGGCAACGGAAAGCTGGTACTTTTTCCCGGTTCTGCGTGTGAGACCTATAAAATGACTTACAATGCTTCCTCTACTGTGGCGGCTTTGCATGTTGTGCTTCAGGCTGCCGGTTCTTATTTCAAAGAAAATGCAGAAGCTCTTGCTTTTGTTCGTGAGATGCAGCAGCGTATTCCTTCGATTCCGCTTCATACCATAGGAAATAAGATAATGATTTCGCCTGCTTTGGTGTGGGAACGTGTGAATAATGTGGAGACTCCGCAGCTTTATCCGGTTTTCCCATGGCGTGTGTATGGTTTGGGGCGTCCAAATTTAGAAATAGCCCGAAATACTTATTATTATGATGTTGATGCACAGAAGTTCCGTACTCATATAGGTTGGAAACAAGATAATATTTGGGCTGCTTGCTTGGGACTGACTGATGAGGCGGTGGCACTTAACCAACGTAAATTATATAACGGACCGCATCGTTTTCCTGCATTTTGGGGGCCCGGATACGACTGGACGCCCGATCATAATTGGGGAGGAAGTGGTATGATAGGATTACAGGAGATGCTGATGCAGGAGGATGCGCAGGGTAATATAATACGTTATCCGGCTTGGCCTAAGAACCGGAAGGTCCATTTTCGTTTACATGCTTCTGGAGGAAGGGTTGTAATGGAATAACGAGTACATTTGCAGGGAATAATCGTCTCATATAATGACTTGAAGTAGTATATTCGGGTTTCGTATTATTGATGAATTAATCCCTGTGATAATGAAGAAGTTTTTGATTTTGATGCAGTTGTTCTTCTCAACAGCATTTTTTGCCTCGGCACAAGTTCAAACAGAAATCTCGCAAGATGAGCTTGCCCGTATTTACGAGGAGGTAAAGACCCCTTATAAGTATGGTATGGTGATTGCCCCCCAGGATAATGGGCATAAAATAGACTGTCCCACAGTGTTTCGCGAAGGTGATTCCTGGTATATGACCTATGTGGTTTACAATGGGAAAACCGGGCAGGATGGTCGTGGCTACGAGACTTGGTTGGCGAAAAGCTCCGATCTGCTGCATTGGAAAACTTTGGGACGCGTACTTGCTTATCGTGACGGAAAGTGGGACTGTAATCAGCGCGGAGGTTTCCCCGCACTTGCCGATATGGAGTGGGGAGGTACCTATCAATTACAGCAATATAAAGGCCGTCATTGGATGACTTATTTGGGAGGTTCGGGTACCGGTTACGAGTCGGTCCGTGAACCGTGGGCGTGGCAAGTACCGATAAACCTATTACAGAGGCGCATGAATGGCAGGCGCCCGATAAGCCGATTCTGCATATTGATGATAAGGACGCCCAATGGTGGGAAAAACTCACGCAATACAAGAGTACTGTGTATTGGGATAAGTCGAAACGTTTTGGCAAGCAGTTCGTAATGTTCTACAATGCTGCAGGCGTGCACCCCCAGACTGGCAAGAAGGCAGAACGTGTAGGTATTGCCCTTTCCGATAATATGAAGAAATGGACCCGTTATGCAGGCAATCCGGTTTTTGCACATGAAATTGCGGGAGGCATTACCGGTGATGCGCATATTCAGCGTATGGGTGACTTCTATGTAATGTTCTACTTCTCGGCTTTTGATCCAAAACGCACCTATAAGGCTTTCAATACTTTTGCTGTTAGTCGTGACTTGGTACACTGGACCGACTGGCAGGGAGCCGATTTGATTATCCCTTCAAAAGAATATGATGAACTTTTTGCGCATAAAAGTTATGTTGTGAAGCATGACGGTGTGGTATATCATTTTTATTGTGCAGTGAACAACGCGGACCAGCGTGGTATTGCCGTAGCTACAAGCCGTCCTATGGGACAGTCGGACGTACGTTTCCCGGTTCGTGATATTAAAAGCCGTCGTATTTTTACCGATTTGAATAGAGGGTGGAAAACCTGGCTGACCGAATCGACACAAACCAATCAGTCGTATGTGAAACTTCATCATCCTGTTACGGTGAACTTGCCGCATAACTGGGATGACTATTATGGGTACCGTCAGCTGACGCATGGCAATTTGCATGGGACGGCCCTATACACTCGTTCGTTCGAAGTCCGAAAACAAGAAGGCCGCCGTTATTTTCTTCAATTTGAGGGGATAGGTACGTATGCTACCATTGCTCTGAATGGTAAGGCTTTTAGTCGGCAGCCGGTAGGACGTACCACATTGACGCTCGATGTGACAGATGTCTTGGTTGATGGTGAGAACTGCCTGGAAGTAAAAGCCGAACATCCGGAATTGATTGCCGATATGCCTTGGGTCTGCGGCGGTTGCTCTTCGGAATGGGGATTCAGCGAAGGATCACAACCGTTTGGCATTTTTCGCCCTGTGACGCTGGTTGAAACCGATGAGGTGCGTATCGAACCTTTCGGAGTACACATTTGGAACAATGAGAAAGCAGATAGCGTGTTTGTTGATTTGGAAATAAAGAATTATAGCAAGCACTTACAAGAAATTGAGGTTGTGAATAAGTTGAGTGATGCTGATGGGAGACAGACTTTCCGTTTGACTCAGAAATTGACTTTGAAACCGGGTGAGTTAAGAGTAATTCGCCAGCAATCTCCGGTGAAGGATGCGAGCCGTTGGAGTACGGAGAAGCCTTATCTTTATAAATTGGCTTCGATGATTAAACGTTCGGGCAAAACTACGGACGAAGTTTCCACGCCTTTTGGTATTCGTACCCTTAGCTGGCCGGTGAAGCGTTTTACTCCCGAAGGTCCTGTAGCGGGAAGTCATGACGGACGCTTTTTCCTCAATGGTATTCCCACCTTCCTCAATGGAGTATGTGAGTATGAGCATCAGTTTGGGCAGAGCCATGCATTCAGTAAAGAACAGGTGCTGGCTCGTGTGAAGGGGCTGAAAGCTGCTGGATTTAATGCATTTCGCGATGCTCATCAGCCACATCATCTTGATTATCAAATGTACTTTGATAGAGAGGGTATGGTTTGGTGGACACAATTCTCCGCACATGTCTGGTATGACACTCCCGAATTTCGCGAGAATTTCAAGAAACTGCTTCGCCAATGGGTGAAGGAGCGCCGTAACTCTCCCAGTCTTTCCCTTTGGGGATTACAGAATGAGAGCACCTTGCCACGTGAGTTTGCCGAGGAGTGTTGTGATATTATTCGTGAGATGGATCCTACGGCAGTCACTATGCGGCCTATAACTACCTGTAATGGTGGTGATGGTTCGGATTGGAATGTTATTCAGAACTGGAGTGGAACTTACGGGGGGGATATTTATAAATACGGATATGAACTATCCCGTCCCAACCAATTGTTAAACGGTGAATATGGCGCGTGGCGCAGTATTGATTTGCACACCGAGCCTGCAGCTTTTGACGCTAAAGGCATTTGGAGTGAGGAACGCATGTGTCTGCTTATGGAAACTAAGATACGTCAGGCAGAGAGTGTGAAGGATTCTGTTTGCGGGCAGTTTCAATGGATTTACAGTAGCCATGACAATCCGGGGCGTCGTCAGCCGGACGAGGCTTTGCGCCGTATTGACAAGGTAGGGCCTTTCAATTACAAGGGGTTGGTTACTCCTTGGGAAGAACCGCTTGATGTATATTATATGTATAAGTCCAATTATCGTTTGCCAGAGGAGGAGCCTATGGTTTACCTTGTTTCGCACACTTGGAACAACCGGTTTGAAAAAAGCGGGCGTCGTCGTGCAACGATTGAGGCTTATAGCAATTGTGATAGTGTGTTGCTCTATAATGATGCCACCAATGATGTGTATCTTGGCCGTAAGGTGAATCATGGTCGTGGAACCCATTTCACATGGGAGAATCGCGACATACGCTACAATGTGCTACGTGCTGTCGGTTACTATGACGGTAAGCCTGCAGCTGAGGATGTGCTGGTGCTGAAGGGTCTGAAGCGAGCTCCCCATTTTGAAGCTCTCTACCGTCCATCGGCTATTGTGCCTACCGCTGCCGATAACAATGCCAATCTGTTGAAACCGGCTTCCGGTTATACCTACTTATATCGGATAAATTGCGGAGGAGATGCCTATACCGATAGTTATGGAGAGCAATGGATGCAGGACTCTCGCATGTTCTCTCATTCATGGGCTGAAAAGTTCGATTCTATCTCTCCCTATCAAGCAAGCCAACGTACAACTTTCGATCCTATACATGGTACACGTGATTGGGCGCTTTTCCAAAGTTTTCGTTTCGGACGCCATCATCTTAACTATCGTTTCCCTGTATCCGAACCGGGACGCTATCGTATAGAGCTCTATTTTACAGAGCCTTGGCATGGTACTGGGGGCGGTGAAAAAACTGATTGTGAGGGATTCCGTATCTTTGACGTAGCCGTAAATGGCAAAACGTTGATTGATGATCTTGACATTTGGGCAAAAAGCGGGCATGACGGTGCTTTCCGCAGAGTGGTAGAGGCTGAGGCTGTGAATGGCGAGCTGCTCATTGATTTTCCTGAAGTTAAATCCGGGCAGGCTATTATATGTGCTATTGCCATTGCTAAAAAGGGAGAAGTGGAGAAACGTCCGATGTTGCCGTTGGTGAAAGCTTCCGATGTTTTCTCTTGGAGTGCGATGGGTGCCGATACGCTTGTCAAGATGCCGAAAGAAATGCTGCCCGAAGACAAAAATACCCGTAGCGTTGTAAAATATCAGGCTGAAGAAGCGTTGGTGAAAGGTAATTTTGAAAAACGTGAGTATAAGAAAGAAACAGGAATTTTCTTCGGAAAGAGCAAGAAGGAGAGTTGTATAATCTGGGAGATAAATACAGGGTTGGCGCAAGTGTATGCCCTTCGCTTTAAGTTCATGAATAGTAATAAACAACCTTTGCCGGTTCGTTTGCAGTTCATCGATGCTAAAGGAGTGGTTTTAAAAGATGATTGGCTCCGGTTTGCTCCTACACCCGGCAAATGGAGAATGTTGAGCACTACTACGGGTACGTTTATCAATGCCGGCCACTATAAGCTGATATTGAGTGCCGACAGTCTGGATGGCTTTGCCATTGATGGCGTTGAGATACAATAGGTTTCTATAACTAATTAAATTAATATAATGCGAATAATTAAACTTTTACTTTTAGTATGCGTCATCTTCTTACAGATGGGTTGCAGCAAAACTGAAGTGACTATTCTGATGCCTCGTACTGCTTCGACGAGGGTGATATATGCCGGAGGGCAATTAAAAGATGCACTGGCCGGGTTTGGCTATGATCCGGTTGTTGTTACTGATTCCTTGCAAAGCACGAAGGTTATCGGGCAAGACAAGGGCATCTGCATCAGTCTGCTTCAGGCATCTGATACGACAGGCTTGAAAAAAGAAGGCTTTACCATTACCTCTGACGGGAACCTGATTCGTGTGGTGGGTAACGATGGAACGGGAGTTATCTATGGGTGTCGTGAAATCATAGACAGGCTGGAGGCCAATGAGGGCAGTTTCGATTTGCCGGCTACCTTTACAGATGCGCCCGAGATGGTTCTTCGGGGTGGCTGTGTAGGTATACAGAAGATGGAGTATCTGCCCGGACGTGGTGTATACGAGTATCCTTATACGCCGGAGAATTTTCCTTGGTTTTATGATAAGGCACAGTGGATAGATTATCTGGACATGTTGGTGGAGAACAGGATGAACTCGCTTTATTTGTGGAACGGACATCCTTTTGCATCGTTGGTCCGTTTGAAAGACTATCCTTTTGCAGTGGAAGTGGATGATGAAACGTTCAAGAAGAACGAGGACATGTTTCTGTTCCTCACTACTGAAGCGGAGAAACGCGGTATTTTTGTTATTCAGATGTTCTATAATATTCTTCTCAGTAAGCCTTTTGCGGATCATTATGGGCTGAAGACCCAAGACCGTAACCGTCCCATTACTCCTTTGGTGAGTGACTATACCCGTAAGTCGGTTGCTGCCTTCATTGAAAAATATCCTAATGTAGGACTTCTTGTATGCTTGGGCGAGGCAATGGATACGTATGAGGATGATGTGGAATGGTTTACGAAGACTATCATTCCCGGTGTTAAGGATGGATTGAAAGCGTTGGGACGCACCGACGAGCCTCCTGTGCTGGTGCGTGCGCATGACACTGACAGTAAGATGGTGATGGATGCCGCCCTGCCACTCTATAAGAACCTCTATACTATGCATAAGTATAACGGTGAGTCGCTCACTACTTACCAACCTCGTGGTCCATGGGCTAAGATTCACACCGATCTTAGTTCTTTGGGTAGTATTCATATCAGCAATGTGCATATTCTGGCTAATTTGGAGCCATGGCGCTGGGGCTCTCCCGATTTTGTGCAGCAGACAGTCAATGCTATGCACGATGTGCATGGGGCCAATGCTTTGCATCTGTATCCGCAGGCTTCTTATTGGGACTGGCCTTATACGGCCGACAAACTTTCGGATGGGAAACGTGAAAAGCAACTCTACCGAGATTGGATATGGTACAAGACCTGGGGGCGTTATGCCTGGAATTGCCGTCGTGATCGCACTGATGAAATCAATTATTGGAACAATCAGTTTGCGGGTTTCTATGGAACAAGTGATGGAGATGGTGCTGCTATTCGCATGGCGTATGAGGAGAGTGGCGAGATAGCTCCTAAGCTGTTGCGTCGTTTTGGCATTACCGAAGGGAATCGTCAGACTTTGTTATTGGGTATGTTTATGAGCCAGTTGGTGAATCCTTATAAATACACCATTTATCCCGGATTTTATGAAAGCTGTGGTCCCGAAGGCGAGAAACTGATTGAATATGTGGAGAAAGAGTGGAAAAAGCAACCCCATGTAGGCGAGTTACCTCTCGATATTGTGGCGCAGGTTGCTGTACATGGTGACAAGGCGGTCGACGCTATTGATCGTGTTGCTCCGAAGGTAAAAGAAAATCAAGAGGAATTCTTGCGTTTACAGAACGACATGCACTGTTATCGTGAGTTTGCCTATTTCTTTAATAAAAAAGTACATGCGGCCCAACATGTGCTGAATTATCAATGGGGCAAGGATATGGCAGAGCTTGATGCGGCTGTGCCCTTGTTGGAAGAGAGTTTGGTTTATTACCGCCGGTTGGTGGAACTGACTAAAGATACTTATTTGTACGCTAATAGTATGCAGACCGCCCAGCGCCGTATTCCTATCGGCGGGGACGATGGCCATAATAAGACATGGAAAGAACTGCTGGTACACTACGAAAACGGGAAGAACAAGACTTGGGCGGAAATGCTGGTGCATTATGAAAACGAACTGGCAAATTTCAAAGCGAACATTGCCACACTTAAGGCAAAAACGGCTGGTGAGTTTATCGAAGAGGACAAGCAGATTACTGCCATGACGCCTGCTCAAGTAACACTGATCACTCCCTTAAAGAGCGTCCGTTTGCAAGTAGGAGCTTCCATTTACAGCGACCGGGACGTCAAGGTGCAGGCTTTGGCCCCTGAATTGGAGGGGCTGACTGCTTATGTGATGAGCAGTGCCCGCCAGCGTGCTGAAGGTACGGCTATTGAGTTTGAAGCGAAAGAGCCTGTCAGTTTGTTGGTCGGCTATTTCCGCGATGATCAAACGAAATATGCCAAAGCGCCCAAACTCGAAACCGATGCTTCTGCCAATGATTATAAGCAAGCTGAAGCTAAGCTGACGGCAGCAGTTCGGATGAACGATATGCCGCTTTCCAATGTACACGCTTATCAGTTTGCTCCCGGTAGACATACACTACTTCTTCCCAAGGGCTTTGCACAGTTGCTGGGATTTGTGAAGACCGCTTCGCTTCCTGAAAAGAGCCGTAATGCTGGGTTAGCCGGTGATGATGAGGCTATGGATTGGCTTTTTTATAGATAAAAGTTTTAGTATCCTGAAAAAATGTTGAAATGCGGCTAAGGATTAAAAACAATAGGTTTGCATTATGTCTTTGACTGCTTTAGAGATTTTTTCTGTTTTAATGAGAAAAATTAAGCAAGTACTTAGTACAAACAAAAAAGTTCTTCGTCTTTGTTTATGATAATTGATTAATATTATGAAAAAAAGGGGTAATTTAAAATACTGTGTGATTGTGCTGATTTTAAGCTGGGTACTTTCACCAGTGTTGGCACAACAGGCGAATACGCTTTCGCACCGTTACAAAGTTGCGGCTTGCGACTGGATGATGCTGAAAAGACAAAAGCTGGGCGAATTTAAACTTTCGCATGAGATTGGTGCTGACGGTGTAGAGATGGATATGGGCGGCCTGGGTAAACGGGACACCTTCGATAACAAGCTGCATCAAGTGTATTTTCAGGAATTATTCAAGAAAATGGCTGCCGAGTATCAGATTGAGGTACCCTCGATAGCAATGTCGGGCTTTTATGGACAGAGTTTCCTGAAGCACCGTAATTACCGGGTATTAATCGATGACTGTATTAAAACGATGCAGGTGATGGGTGCCAAGATTGCTTATCTGCCATTGGGGGGATGCGGCAATGATTGGAAAACAGATGATGAACAACGCCGCCGGTTGGTGAGTCGTTTGCATGTGGCTGGCGAAATGGCCCATAGCGAAGGACTAGTGATAGGTATTCGTACAGGTCTGTCTGCCAAGGAGGATATCAAGCTTCTTGAACAGATCAATTCGGAAGGTATTCAAATATACTTCAGTGTACAGGAAGCATTGGACAATAAACGCGATTTATATAAAGAATTAAAGACATTGGGCAGGAAGCGTATCTGTCAGATACATATTTCGGAAACTGACGGCGTGACACTTCCCCACAGTAAGAATATCGATATGCATCGTGTAAAGGAACAGCTTGATAAGATGGGATGGAGTGGTTGGCTGGTGGTAGAGCGTTCGCGCGATGCTGGGGATGTGCGTAATGTGAAGAAAAACTTCGGGATGAATATAAGGTACTTAAAAGAAGTATTCCAAGATGCTAAATAATCAAATGAAAAATTAACATAATACTGATCAGATGAAACAAAAGAAATCTTTTCTATGTAGACACAACAGATGCCTTAATACAGCGAAGGCTATTTGTGTTTCTTTCTTATTCTCTATTCCTGCCGGTACTGCCGTAGCTGCTGTTCATGCAGCGGAGGTAGACATTGTCCAGCAGAATGAGACAGTGAAAGGCACAGTGTTGGATGAACAAGGCATTCCGGTAATTGGTGCGAATGTCAAAGTTGTTGGTACTACTGTCGGTGCTATTACGGATCTTGACGGTAATTTCTCGATTAATGCTCCTAAAGGTGCTAAGATTGAAGTCTCTTTTATCGGTTATGTTACTCAAGTGGTAACAGCTCCGTCAAGAGGAGCACTGAAGGTTGTTCTTCGTGAGGATGCTCAGTTGCTGGAGGAAGTCGTCGTGGTAGGTTATGGTACGCAGCGCGTGAAGGACCTTACTGGTGCGGCATCAAATGTGAAGATGGATGAGATTCCTGACTCTCCGGGTTCTTCGTTGATAGACGCTCTTGCCGGACAGATAGTAGGTTTGGATGTAAATCAGGGAGATGGCCGTCCGGGCTCTACCGGTTCATTTACTATACGTCAGCCGATGAGTTTTGACAAGACTTCCAATTTTAACCAACCTCTTATCGTAATCGATGATGTAGTGCAGGTCAATGCAGAGGGCGAGCCTTCTATGGATGCCTTTAATATGCTCAGTTCATCTGAAATCGAGAGCATGACAGTGCTGAAGGATGCTTCGGCGGCTGTTTATGGTTCGCGTGCATCTTCGGGGGTTATTCTTGTCAAGACTAAACGTGGTTCTGTGGGTACTCCGAAAATTTCGTATTCGGGTAAGATCGACTTCTCTGATGCCGTAAGCCATGCTAAAACGATGAATTCTTATGAATTGGGCGTATTTACCAATCGTCTTTTCGATCAGACAGACCGGGTGAAAGGAGATAATAGTAATGCGTATTATAAGTATTCTGATGAAGAATTGCAAGCCATGAAAGGGCTTAATTATAACTGGCTAGACAAAGCTTGGGATCCGGCTGTTTCTCACCGTCACTCTCTGACTGTGAACGGTGGTTCGGACAAGGTGACTTACTTTGCAGGGGTTAACTTTCAGGATCAAGGATCGAATTTAGGAAAGGTTCAGAGCTACAATAAGTGGTCATTCCGCGCAGGCGGTGATGTAAAGGTAGCTTCAGGCCTGAAACTTTCGGCTTCAGTGTCGGGCTACAATACGGACAAGGTGGGTAATAATATCCAAGTCAATATCGGTTCCGGACCTTGGGGTAACCAAAGCCCTTCTAGAGATTATGTCCAACTCAATCACATGCCTAAGTTTATTCCCTGGGATACTCAGATCGTAGACCCTCTTACGGGAGAGACAAAAAGGCATTTTGTTTCGCCTTGGGGCGGTCCGAAGTTGCTGGATACCAAACCGGACAGTCAGGTTACAGGTTATCCTTTGTGGAACTATTTTGCTGAAGAGGAGTCTACGTCAAGAAAATATAATACATCGAACGGCTACAATGCTAATTTCTCGCTGAATTATGATGTACCTTTCGTGAGAGGATTAAGCTTGAAGGGAACCTACTCTATTACGTATGCTAATACACATTCTGAAGAAGCTGGCGCATATTATGCCTTGGCTCGTGCAGGCAACACCAATAAAGAGGGCATGCACCTTTTGGGTGATCATACAGAATGGGGATATATTAATTATGGCGATCCCGAAGGCGATAACTTGGACAAGAAGCCACGTGTGAAATATGGCAAGAAATCCACTAAGAGCGAACAGATGAGTTTTGCTATCAATTATGCCCGCGTTTTCGGCAAGCACGATGTTGCTGCTACGGCGGGTG
>ENA-OPCY01001160-OPCY01001160.1-human-gut-metagenome-genome-assembly--contig:-NODE-1160-length-16080-cov-2.695164_pt1 | contig 16080 bp, 33 predicted proteins | sample MGYA00241568_ERZ501487 | MGnify/ENA primary metagenome ERZ501487 (study PRJEB25962, sample SAMEA2042574) | human gut metagenome | biome: human gut; feature: human-associated habitat; material: faeces... | reverse complement strand
GCAACCGCACAGCAGTTCTTGACGATACCGCCGATAGCCTTGGCATCCAGCGGAACCGGAACCTGGCTTTTTAGTGCTTGCTCCATGGCGTTAAATGCCGCTATGTACTGGATTTTAAACTCTAACGCCTTTTTCCCGGTAAATCCCATTGCCAGCAGAGTAAAGCCATCGCGGGTAACGATGTATTGCTTTTGCTCCTTGCCTTGTAAATTTATATAGGACGACGGCGCAAAATTGTGCCGTCCCGAGTCTTCCAAGTTGCGCAAATCGCCAATAATGTTATTGATTGCCCGAATTACACTTTTATGCTCTTTGCCAAACACCTCGGCAATCTTAACTGATGTGGTAACCGGCTGGCGGTTTTCATTGATTGTAACTAAATCATTTTGCTTAATATCATTCATCGCTTTTGCCCTCCAAAACTGCAACAATCTCTTTGAGTTTTGCCAGAACAAAACGCAACGTTTCTTTTAATGTTTCTTCTGTTTGATTTTCCATTTTTGATATCCTTTATAGAAAAGCCACGCAAATTTGAGAGGTGGCGGACTCACTAAGCCGATATCAAAAGGCCGACAGGTATTGGATATTCCCTGCTCTCATCCGCCATATAGCGAAAATCGCCATTTCGGGGCGGAAGCCGTTGATATCGTTTAGGCTTCCACCCTTACACATAATCAGTTATTTGTCAACAGTTTTGTTTTTAACTGTTCAATATTACGCTCAAACTCAGAGAAATAGCCTTCTTTATATAATCCGTCAAAACTATTGTCTATTAAACGGCAATAATCACTTTCAGACACTATATCCCAATATTCATCTTTCCAAATAAAATCATCAAAACTTATTTGCATCTTTTCAATTATGAAACCAGATATATAATACATTCTTTCATTATTAATATATTCAAAATTTTTATCGTACTCTGCTAATTCTTGATTATAAATAGAAAGTAGATATTCACTTTCTTTTAACATATTATTGACTAATTCTATTTCATCTTTATATGTGCGTTTAAAAGCAAAAGGAAATTCTTGCAATAACACTCCATGTTTTGCACAATAAGAAGTTATTCCTTTTGTATTTTTATGAATAGCTGCATAACAATAAGCCAAGTTATCATTTGGTATAATTTTGATATAACAAAAAAGCCCTATACCAATAATTGCAATATACAACATTATAATAATAATATCTCTTAACAAAGTACTTTTTATTGTATTTACCTTATGACGTTCATTTTCTATACGTAGTGCTGTAACACCAGCCCCAGCAATAATACACCACCATATAAAATGAACAACAGGCGTTGTTATGGGAACAAATAACATAGTATACCATTGACTTATAGTATACATAATTATCCAACAAAATATAATCACCCTATAACCTTTTACCATCAAATATACAAAAGGAAGAAACATTGCAAATCCTACTATAATAGCCAACCATCCAAACCCCTGAGTATATTTTCCCGTATACAATTCATAAAATAATGTTACTATAAGTACCCAAAAAACAGGAATAAACCTAACCGATTTATACCATTTAATCAAATTATAGTTTTCAACATCCTTTCGTATCTCTGCCGAATCAGCCCATAACATTCCTAAAAATGGATTACGATCCTTATCATTACCGTTCATACCTAGTCCCCATAAGAATTAAAACACAATTATACTCTATCCGCTCTGCTTAACATCCGGTTAATCAGCCGTTATTTTCCCTTAACCCCGCATAAAATTTTCCAAGTTCATCCAGACCTAAGCATAAAAGCGTTGCCTGGTGGACACGCTCTTTATTGCGCTCATAACAGGTCAAACCCTTTTTAAGGCTGAAATCGCAATCATCAATGCAAACGCGCCGGACAATTCCCCTGCATCCTGCCGGAATTAACTTCAAAGCTTTGCGATACCTGTTTTCGGCTGCGGCAACATATTCCGGCGTAATCTGTTTTCCGTTCCCGTCGACCCTGATTTTCTCGGGATTAAGCGCCGACACAGAACCAACCCGCGAGCGAAAGTAATCAGTAGCAAACCTCTCCCCAACACTTTTACGGTCAGAAGCGGAAAATCTGCTATCGCCCCAGTCCAGCCACCCCGCATCTTCACAACGCTCCAAAGCCGTTAATTTTCTGTAAATACCGTCGCCCCCTCGTTGAAATCCACGCCGTTTCAGCTCTTCCTTATTGACATATTCTTCCATCTCGCCCCCTTATAATCCTTGAACAAACTGCAAAAATTCTGCCTTGCTGTTGGTTTTAAAAACATCTCCGACCGTACTGACGGCGTTAAAGGAATATTCCCCCTGCTTTGGATGCTTTATGTAAAACATTTTCCAACCGCTAAGTATCTCCATTGCCTGCGACAACTCCATCTCAATGTCCTTCTTTTCCTGCTGCAAGCGCCGGTATTCTTTATTCGCCGGCATCCTATTTCGAACATACCATTCCCGAGAGACTTTCCTAACGCATTCTTTGCAATGTGTCTTATACCCGTCTCTGTAGCCCACATTCTCGCTAAACTCACTCAGCGGCAGCTCTCTCCCGCATTTTGTGCAACGCTTAGCCCTTTTCGCCAAATCAAAATCGTTCCCTGTCAACTCCTTCAGCTTGGCAAGCATACGGCTGCGGCTCTCCGCGTTCTTGTACTTCCCGCCCTTTTTCCAGCTTTCCCAGTAATCGAACAGGCTTTTCCAGTCCAAAACGTCAGAAAAAGAAATTTTTTTCGGGGATTTTTTATTTTGGGGGACTACCCCTTTAGGGGTTAAGGGGGGATATATTTTATTTTTTTCTTCTTGGGGGTTTAAGGGGGTATTCTTGTTTTTTTCTTTTTGTTTAATCCCGGTTTCCGTTTGGTTTTCTTTTGGTTCCGTTTTGGTTTCGGTTTGGTTATTTATTCTCTTCGGACGTCCGCCCTTGCTGCCGTTTACAAATTTTTGATTGTTGGCATCAATCTGCGGCTTAGCCAGCGTCATAAACATTCTAACTTCCGGTGTTAAGGCCGGCATATCCCCGTCAAGCGCATATTGTGCCAAAGCCATAAGACAATCAGCCTGAACGTTTTTATCCATACCCTTTAAGGCTTCGTAAAAACTGCGATAAAATACAAAGCTGTCCCTCATCTCAATTTCTCCCCTATCATTCTCGGAAAATTTACCGTAACTGTGTTGCCCAGCGCTTTATATCTGGCGCTGTCGGACATCTTTCTGCCGTCTGCGCCGTATTCGGTCCACCCGTCGGGAAACCCCAGCAACACGCGCGTTACCCATTCGGGCGTTGGATAAAAATCGTCCTTCTGCCGGTTCGCCCTATCGGTAACGATTATTTTCCGGTTTTCCCCACTCATCTCTGCCAGTACCTTTCATATCCCATTTTATCCTTGTCTTTTGGAATAATAACCGTGCAGCCATAGCAATACTTCAATACGAGTATCAGCAGCTCTCGAACAGCCAGAAACGGCAGTTTTAAAGGGATTAAAAGTTTACGCATACTTTTTTGCCTCTTCTATTTCTTCGCTAAAATCCCATAATTTTTTAGCGTCTTCACTGCTAAAACAAAAATCTCCCAACGATGCGTAATAAGAATCGAATTTTTTTGATAAACATAAATCGCCACTACTACGATATTTTCTAAATACATCTGAATAGAGTTTTATCCCTTTTTCCATTACCAACTTTTTAGCTTTGGCGTAATTGCGTTTTCTGCTCTTTTCATATTTTTGTTGGTAATAAGAGCGCGCCTCGTCAGATAGATGTTCCCCTTCCAGCAATTCAACCCGTCGCCGCAAATCTTTTATTTCTTTAAAAAATCCAAACATCAGCTTCTCCACTCTTTTATTTTTCCCAAAAGCCTTTGCACATTGCCGTCTTCATACATCTCGGCAACCACTCGCATCAGCCCTTCAAACTGCCAACATGCCCAGACATAACCAATAATGTAGCCCAGAAGACCACAAAGCGCGTATATAACCAATTCACTCACTCGCTTTTCTCCTCTATACCGTAAAAGTCGTTCGCTGTTACCTCGCCTTTCGTATAAGCGACAATCTTTGCCATAGTTTCAGGCCGGGGGATTTTATTTTCATTAACATATCGTCGGATATACTCATACGGTAACTCTAAATCATTCGCCATTTGCTGAATTGAGATACTTTCTTTATCTAAAAAATTTTTTAGTTTCATTATAAACCTCCTAGCCACAAGGCTACACATCTAAAGTGTTAATGTCAACACCTATTTTGTGTTTTACAAACACACTTTTTTTGTGCATAATTAAGAGAGGAAGTATTAGGAGAAAAAAATGAATAAAATCAAAGAGCGTAGAGAAGCTTTAGGCCTATCACAAGCAGCACTAGGAGAAAAAATAGGCTGTTCACAACAACACATTCAGCGTTTAGAAAATGGCGGAGAAATAACTCCTGATAAAATACTCTCCCTTTCTGCTGCCTTAAATATACCAGTATCAGACCTGATTCCTAATAACCTAAAAAAAATTATTTTAGCACTGTCTGAATGTAATTACAATGCAAAATCTCCAGAAGATATATCCTTATCCGAAAATAAATTTATAGAAATAATATCCACAGCCTTTGACGTTTTTTATGATTGTATGTCTAAAAATCCCAAAGAAATTAAAAACATCGGACAGAAGATGGCTGAAATCTGTTTAAGCGCCACAAAAGTTGATACAACGGATAGAAAAGGGCAAATGCAAGCTTTAGTTGTAAACCTTTACACAAAAAAAGCCTGCTAACCCCAATACATATATTGAGTTATATACTAGAACAATTTTAGGAGAACTACGATGAAAAAAATATTTTTAATTTTATTGTTTACCTGTTTTTTTGCAGAACAAAATATGTGCTTAATTCCCCAGTATGATAAAATGCAACAACGTGGATGTTGTTCTTGGCACGGAGGCGTTTGTGGATGTTCCGGCGGGAAAGCAAGATGTTGTGATGGAACTTTAAGTCCTAGCTGTGGTTGTTAAGGAGATAAACCGCATGAAAAATAAAATTTTATATTTTTCTTTTTTTATACTGGGAGCTGTTTCTTGTTTAATCGCTAATAAGTTAATTTCCCCTGCACAAGCATATTATGGGGGATGTAATTGTAGCTACTATGATTTTTCAAGCGATGTCGAAAATGCTATTGATAGAGCATTATCTAGTCATAGCTTTAGTCATTATGACATATATAATTTTAGAAGCGAAGTAGAAAATATTATAGAAGATTGCCGTGCCAATGAATATGGGGATATAAGTTGCTAATTAACTTGACTGATAAAAAATTATAAAATAGCATATTTAGCGAGCTTAGAAAACTCAACAAGATACGCCGCCTAAGGCGGAGTCTGTGATATATTTAAATAAGCAGGCACGAATCTTGCGTGTTTTCTAGCTCCGCCACCTTAACACATAAGGTTTCCCTAGAAAGGAACAAGATATGGAAGAGGAAATTTATAAAAAAACCCTCAATTTTATTGCCGACAAACTGGAAGAAATTGCAAAATTTATCCGAAATTTAACGGCAGAGAAAAACAAGCCCCTGAATTAAGGGGCTATTTTTATTTATACACAAAACATTCCTTTTAACACATTTTTTGTGTTGACATTAACACATAATAAGTGTAAAACCATTTCATAACACGCGAGGACGCCGCAAGCAAAACATCTGACAGCCGCCCTCAAATGTTAGGGAAAGTGCTTTTTTACACTTGAGCCAAATGACTCTGGCTGAGCCGGCAAAAAGTCTAAAAAAATAAGCACGCCAAACTTTCCCGCCTTAACAGGGAGGGCATCAGACCTATCGCCCTCCCACCTACTCTGAAAGGAAAAATAATGATTGAAGAAGAAAAGAAAAAAATCATAAAGCACCATCTGGATGAAATCGCCAAAATATGTCCACTACGCATCGGCGTCTTCGGCTGGGAAGAGGGAGATACAATTAAAAACATATCTTTTGTCAATGGGGATGCCTTAAATCTGGCTTACATGCTGGCTAAGATAAAAAAAGATGCCCCCGCCGCCTTTAAAGCAATGAAGCTTGTTGAGTTTATGGAGAAAGAAAATAATGACGCCAAAGAAGACTAATCCCCTTAAATTAGAAGATATATTGTTTAACCTCTGCAAACAAGTTGAGCAGCAAAATAAAGACCTTATTACTATCGCAAATATTGTCAAATTCAATTTGCGTTTGAATGATAAATACAACGCCAAACTGCGCCGCCTGGAACAAGAGGAATCAAACTTTTTTCGCTGGAGCTGCAACATCCTCTGCTGTATCGGCTTGCTTATGAGTATTTTAATGTGGTGGTGTGAGTAATGACAAACTGGGAACAAAAGCTCGACCGGCTGTATCCGAAACTTCGCATCGGGCGCAAGTGTGCCAACCCGGCTTGTAACCGCCAAGCCGCGCATATACACCACATTGTGCGCAGAAACGTTGACCTTTTACGCTATGACGTCAACAATCTGCTGCCGCTGTGCGAAGAATGTCATCGCCAAATCCATGACGAAGGCCTTTACAATCGCGGCATGAATTTTGTTGACGAACAGCGTCGGGATTACCTGCAAAGGATGAAAAACGTCGACTTTAAACAATTCCTTTTGGAATTGAACATAACTAAAGACGACTTTTTCGCCCAAAAGGAACGCGAGCTTTTGGCTAACATCGGCAAAACCGAGTTTAAGCAAAACACGCCCGAATGGCTGGAAGAAAAAAACTGCGGCATCGGCGCATCGGAAATTGCCGCCGTCGTCAAGTCTTTTGTCCCGCAAAAGGAACTGATGGAGCTGATGGGCGAAAAACCGGCGCTTAATTTCCTTGCCGAAGACCTGTATTCCACCGGTTATCAGGTGTACCACAAAATCAAGCGCAGCTGCCGCATTCCGCCCCTGCCCGACGAATTGTCCATTTACGGACACGCCATGGAAAAATATCTTGACTGGAAAATGCGCGACAATACGGATTTTTCCTGTCAGGGAACCGAGGATTTTATCAAAAGGCCGGACATTTCCCCGTATGCCGTTTGCTCCCCGGACGGTTATGCCGAAAGCCTGCACGACAGCTTTGTTGACGTCAACTGCAAAACCCATACGACAAAACGCCTTGTTTGGGAAAAGAAAACCGTCAACCCGTTCAAAGCCGCGCGGGAAAATATTTTTTACAACGGCCTGCCGTGGCAATACATCTTTCAAAACCAGTATCAGATGCTTTTGTGCGGCTGCGAGGCGGGAATTATCTCTTCCATGGTGCTGGAACCGGACACGCCGTTTAACCGCGGCCGAATTGTCGCCCTGATAGAACAACGGCAGTTCGAAGAAATCGACCGCCTGTTTGAAATCCGCGTTGACAACTTTATTTACGGCAAAATCCCGGAAATTCAGGCAACCATCCTTTCCGCGCTCAGGCACTTTGAAACTGCCGTCGCCGAAAACCGCACGCCGGAGATTAACGATAAGTGCGCCCGGCTCGCCGAGCAGGACTTCAAGATTTATCAGGCGGTTTACAAACAAAACCCCGATGCCCGCAAGCTTGCCACCTCGCAAGACGAATTTCAGGGCATAACCCTGCACGAGTTTTTGAACGACTACATCGGGCTTAACGAGGTGATTAAGGACAACAACGAGCAGGACAAGCTCCGCAAAACCCTGCTGAAAAAATACATGTACGATCATAAACTTTGCGAACTTTACACAATGGACGGCGGCTCCGTGCGCCTTTCCGCCAACGGTTCGCTTTTAACGAGGGCAGTAAAATGACAAATGAAATTACCATAAAGGAAGAGCCGCAGATTCAGAAAATCGCCGACTTTTTTGAAACAAGCGGGCTTGTCGACCTGTTTGCCAACCAATACGGTTATCCGCGCGATTATGTCTGCCGCGAGGGTCTGGCCTTTGCGAACAAAATATCTATGCACGATTTGCAGGAAAAAGACAGCGGCAAACATTTCAAAAACTGCTCCGCCCTCTCCAAGCAACAGGTATTCACTTCCATTTTGGCATGGGGACTTCCTACCGATTCCCGCGATTTGTACTACCTTTACAACAACCGCGGACAACTCACCTGCGAGCCGTCTTACAAAGGGCTTATTTACATTGCCGAACAAAACGGATTGAATGTTCACGCCGGTTTAATTTTTTCAGGCGACAAATTTCAAATGACCGAAGCTTCCGACGGCGACGCCTACACGATTGAACGTTCCGACCCTTTTGCACGCAAGGAGATTGTCGGCTGTTACGTTTATATCACCTGCAAAGGGGATAAACGAGTTTATACCTATTCTTTTGAAGAGCTGGAAAAATCACGGCAAGCATCGCTCAAAAAGATGTATAATAACGAAAGCCCGGCTTGGAAGAACTTTAAAAACGATATGTACCTAAAATGCGGCGTCCGCAAGGCAATAAAAATCGCCATGGCAAAAATCAACGTCAGCGGCACAATTCAAGCCCTGTTTGATGACGAGATGCAGGATATTCCCTCTCCTGCTCCCGTCGCCTCGCAAAAGACCGCCGAATTTGCCAGCCAGCAAGATGAATCATCTCCCGTCATCGACTACGATATGGCCGAGGCCGAGCGGATAGACGAAGACTTTAAACAGCAGTCATTCACCGAGCTTCAGAACCAATTTGACTTTCGGAGGCAGAATCATGATTTATAAATGCAAAATCTGCGGCAAGGAATTTACGCCCCAAAACTACCGGAATGTTTGCTATTGCTCCGAAGAGTGCAAAAAGGAAGGCAACCGGCGCAATCAGCCCCGCCATCGGCACAGCGGGTATCTGTATACCCGCACCTGTCCGGTATGTCTTGAAGAGTTTAAGACCAACCACGCGCAAAAGGTTTTCTGCTGCTCCGAGTGTGCCGAGGAATACCGCCAGATTGCCGCCGAGGTTCTGCTGAAACGCCGCCCGGTTATCCGCAAAATGCTTGAAAAGGTAGCCGCTGACCCCGCAATCGACATTAATGAGCTGATTAAAAAGGAGTATCCCAAAATATGACAAACATTTGGAAAGACCCTGCCAACACTGCGGTTTTATATGCCAAAATTTTCGCTGAAAAGATGAAAGCCGAGGCGGAAGCCGAACATAAAAAGCGTATTGTCAAAGCCGGATACGACCTGATGGAAGCTATCCGCGACAATATTGTGTTTTATCAGGACGGCGAAACAGTACGCGATTTTCTCCGCGATATTAAGGAAGACCCGAAATTCGCGGTTGAGGTATTAAGCGAAAGAAACGTGCTGCAACAATTTATCAAATATGTGGAGGTTATCTATGAAAATTAATCTTCGGGGCGGACGCACCATCCTTAAAGTTCTACATATTCTGCCCCACCTTGCTAATTTTCTCTTGGGTGTCATCGGCGCAATTATGGTCGTACGGATTTACAGCCTCGCCGAACGCAATCTCGTTTTGGAAAATTACCTTTTGGCAAACGAAGTCAACGACTACATTGCCGCCAAGCTGGAGATGCAGAATGATTGAGTTAATCAAAGATATTCAGGCAGAGCTTGCCGAACACCGGCATTATTGCTGCTGTGAAGAAAATGAAGTTATGCGGCTGAAACTGGCGAAAATGGAAGAGAAAAACAAAATATGGGATGAACTTGCGGAAAATCTTTTATGTTTGGAAGAGCAAAATTGGGAAAATTTAGTTAAAAACGGAACAAAAGAACAACGGCTTGATTTTCTTAAACGTAAAGAAAAATATAGCCTTTTAGCAATTCTTGGCAAATACGAACAACTGAAAAAAGAGCTTGAATCTGCCCGCTGGTATCAGACAGTCCAGAACGAGGATATTGGTAAGCTCCGCGGGTTGTTGAAAGAGTGCAAAAACATTGTCGCTCACGACTGTTGGCGAGAGGCACAATTCCCCGATGGACAAGTAGTTCAAAAACAAGACCTTTTAACCCGTATCAATGCCGCTATCGACGAAAGTGGGGAAAAATGAAATATACCGGATATACAAAAGCCGAATTAATTGAATGGTGTCAGTGCCTAGAACACAACTATAATATTGAAAAAGAGCGATTTGAGGGGGTGTCTAGTATAGCTCAAAAAGAGGCTAATGAAATCGTAAAACTTCGCTGGTTGCTGAAAGAGTGCAAAGAATATCTATCAGATGTTGACGAGTACAGGACAAAAAACGCTGATGAGGCTTATTTGTTATTAACCCGTATTAACGCCGCTCTCGGCTAAAGTGAGGAACAATGAACGATAAAGAAAAAATCAAAAGATACGATTTGCTTGATTGTATCGAGCTTGTAGAAAAATGCCCGCAATGCAGCAATAATATAAAAATTAACTTAACAAAATTTAAGAGCGTAAATCTTAAATTCGGACTCGTTTATACCTGCCCCTGCTGCTCTGCTAATTTCCATATTAAAAAAATTGAATTGGAAGGAAATAAGAGATGAACGATAGATTTTTATATAGAGCAATTTGTAACGATGGAAAATTTCATCACGGTTATTTAGCTCGTCTTTATAAAGATGATGGATATGGCAAAAAAGGAGATTTTTGCATATCAAACAGTTCTTTCTGTCCTTATGCTTATCTCGTTACCCGACCAGAAACGATAGAACAATGCACCGGACTGAAAGATAAAGACGGCAAACTCATCTATGAGGGAGATATTGTTATAACTTATTATAACGGAGAACCAACAGGACAAATGTATATTTATCACTGGGAAGCTCCTGCCTTTTATGTTGAACCTTTTGAGAAAGGTAAACCAAGTGGACGACATTACTATTACTTTGCTGTAGAAAATGAAAGATGTAAGGTCATCGGGAACATTCACGAAAACCCCGAATTGCTTGAAAGTGAGGAATGATGACGAAATATATTTTTGATACAGACGAAATCGAGTGCAGTTTTTCATCGGGACAAATCAAACATTATATGAAAGAAAACAAATTTACAAAATTAGAGTGCTTGTTTTACTTGTGGGCTTTCAACAATTTTGGCACAAATTCAGATGAAGTGTCTACAGATTTAGGACGGCCAATGTACCGGAAGTTAGCAAGACGCCTAGGCGATTTATTTAAACTTTGCTGTTCCCGTATCAATGTTGCAAAACCAAATTCGCAACATTCCGAGCCAAATTGCAACATTATGTTAAAAAATCCTGACGCATCTGAAGGAAATGTTAAAGGAGACAACAGATGAGTAACATATTAAGACTCGTTCTTACCGACCATTGGTTTGAAGAAATTAAATCAGGCCGCAAAACGCACGAATACCGGATGGCAACGACGTTTTGGTATAAAAGAATAGGTTATATTTACAATAATTTCGCACTTATCGAAACCGGATGTTGGGATGAACTAAAAGAATATAAATATTTTGTTCAATTCCAAAAAGCTTATCGGAAAAATCCAGAACGCATGACCTTTGAAATTAAAGATGTTCAGCTAGTTGATGGTAAAAATACCGATTTACATATTAACGGATTTGTCTTTGATATCGAGTTAGGGGAGCGTGTGAAATGAGTAAAAACGCCCGAGAGATTGAGCTTGAGAAAAAGCTTGAGATTGCCAAGGAAAAATTGGAAACAATTAAAACAACCGCTACTCTGGGAAAATTAAAAGGAATTAACGCTGATACACCAGACAATATGAGGTTGAAAGCAATAGCAACCTTAGTCGATGGCGCACTAGAAAAGATAAGGGGATAAGGCTATGAAAAACTTTTTGACTTACTTTATAATGGTTGTGGGCTTAGTGTTTATCTATCTTAATATCATCTTTCCTGTTCGCAATTATTTATGCGAACAAGTTGGTATGCGAGCCTCCCTTATTGTAAAGGGTTGTGTTATTAAGGAGTAATGAAATGGCATATTTAGAAGAACTGCCGCCCTGTCCGCAGAGATGAAATAACTTTTTATGAGGATAAGAAAGATGCTTAATGTAATCAAAGCTGAGGAAGCTGTCCGTAAATTTTCCCCCACAACTAAATTAGAATATAGAGAAAAAGGACAAGAAGGAATTTATTTAACAAAAACAAACACAATCATAATCAGTATCGATTGGAATATGGCGGGATTGTTGCACGAAATAACCCACGCTGTTTTGTGGTTAGAAGAAAAGAGAACCGGACATGATGGGGTATGGGCAGACCGTTTTACAAAAATTGTTTCCGAATATTATGGAGAGAAATAATGGCTAAAAAATATGGATTAACAAAGCACGAACAAGCATTATTACATAAGGCTCAATACTACCAAGATAAAGCCGATGAAATGCACAGAAAATTTGCCGATAGTCTGCAAAATAGGTTTTATAACTCTACCACAATTAACGAGTTTGAAGAGTGGGATTTATGGACGTTGAACGAAAGCGGCGATTGTTCAGGAAGCGAAGTGGAAGAATGTTTTTGGCGAAAAGTTAGAGCTGAAGAGGAGCAACGCTAATGTCATATTTAGAAGAACTGCTGCCCGAGTTCAGAAAAGGGTATATACTCGGAGAAATAAAAGGTAATAAGTTTCATTTTGTTACACCAGACGGTAGAGTTTTATCTTTTGCAAAGGATAAACCCGTTTGGAGAAAGCCTACTCCTGATAAAGATGGGTATCTGTGCATTGGTATAAAAATTAGCGGCAAAAACACAACAAGAAAAATACATAGGCTTGTTGCTGAGGCATTTATACCTAATCCTGAAAATAAACCTGAGGTAAACCATAAAAATGGCGTTAAATCAGATAATAGAATTGATAATCTTGAATGGGCAACCGCTAAGGAAAATAGCAGGCATAAAAGAGAAGTTTTGAAATACCGCCCGTCTGAGGAAACACTTAAGAAAATAAAAGAAAACAGAAAAACAAAAGGCGTGAGGAAAAAACAATACGATTTTGCTATAAAAGAAAGAGTTATTTGTTGGTTTTATAACAATTCTCATCAACAAAAGACAATAGGTTTCTTAAATAGTTTTGATGAAGATTATTTTTGGGCTGATAACGGTAAAACTTATAAGTTCTGCCGCCCCGTCCGCAGAGATGAAGTAACTTTTTACGAGGATAAGAAAGATGAACAAGATTAAATTGAAAAACTTAAAACAAGAATATGAGGGACGCTGCAAAATTATTCCTTGTTGCGATTTGCCTAAAATTGAGAGTAATTTTGACGATTTAAAAGACGATATTATTGACGCTTTCAAAGACCAGCGAATAATTTGTAATTGGTCGTTGAAAGACGGTGTTTTAGAAAAATATAAAGACAAGGATTTTGACAACGAAGATGAAGAAACTGAATATTTATGGTTGGAATTAATTTGTCAATGTATGAATGACGGTTTTTTAATTATTTACGAATCACCTGTTCCGCACAATATAAGAATGGAAAATGGGAAAGTTCAAAGTTATAGTTGTTCTTGGGGTTACACTCAAACTAATTATATCCATTTAGACGATATAACTCAACTGTCAGCCGTTTTATCCAATCTTGATGATGAATTAATTAGAAAAAAATACAAGGAAGAAAACGATGAGTAAAGCTCTAAAATGGATTGACGAGAAAAAGGAATATATCCCGTACGATTTACCAGATGGCGCCTGTCTTTATACCGATAATATGGAACAAGAGATTGCCTGCTGCCAGTGCGGTAAAAAGGTTAAGTTTGGAGATTGCTATACCAGCCGGACAATCCATACAGAGCTTGGTCTTGGTTATGCAGAATGCGAAGATTGCTACTGTAAAGACCTCGGTTCTGACAGTTGGAAAAACACTTAGCCCTTTCCCCTGCGGCTTCTAATCACGCAGATAGGGCGGAACCCGGGGCGCAGGGGATAAAATGTTGGGTTCAGCCTATCCTCCCTGCCCTCCTTTTACAGCATTGTGCGGAGGCTTTTAAACCGTCCAGCCCGCAAGGGTTCAAGCTTTAGGCAAAGGGAGAAAAAGGAAGCGAATGGCGGTACCGCACAACATCGGGCGCAGATTTTGGCACATCAGGTTAAATTAAAACTACTGCGCCCGCCTTTTAAACTTGACTCTTCGAAAGGACTTTAATATGAGTCTGCTCCTAACTAAAACACAAGTAATGAAACAACTGGGAATCGGAAGAACCCGCCTTAAACACTTAATAAAGCAGGGATATATTAAGTGTATTCAATCCGGCACGTCTTATCTGATTCCGCAATGGAGCGTTGAACAATGCCTAAGAAATACAATAAATCCCCTGTCAAGCTCGTTAAAAGGGGAAACATCTACCATATCACGATTTCAACAATCGTCGCCGGACAAAGAGTTTTCATTCGAGAAAGTTCTCACTCAACAGACCGTAACCAAGCTTTGCAATATGCAAATCAGAGACTTCAAGACATTATCAGGCAAGCTGAATTCCAAACATCTCAATTAAAAGAAGTAACGATAGATTATGCTTTCGGCTTGTTTTGGGAAGAGGTAGGCAAATTGCACGCTAACGCAAAAGATACTCTTAACAAGCTGAAGAACTTAACGTCATACTTTAATACACAGCAGTATATATCCAATTTAACAGTTGAAGATATTACCGCTTTTATACGGGCGAAAGATGCCGAAAACAGAAGAAACGCCACAATTAACCGTTATTTGGCGCTGTTATCGGCAGTTTTTACAAGATGCAAACTACATAAAATAAACTTACCCGACATTAATATCCGCCATTTTATGCGGAAAGAACCGGCTGAAAATGTAAAATATTTTGCAGACTGGGAAACCGTAAATAAAATTATTGATAATGCAGCTCCGCATATTAAACCCATAATATTAACCGCCATTTATACCGGTTTCAGAATATCTGCTATTCTGAAACTAAAGTGGACAGACATTATCGGAGATGAATTTATCATCAATGTTAAAGACAGCAAATTTGAGGGTGGAAAAATACAGCGCAAACCTATCTTTCCCGTGATGAAAGACTTACTTGATACACTTCCGCACGATTCCGATTATATATTTACCTATAAAGGCCTGCCGATAAAACGAATAAATAAAGGATGGAACAGAGCATTAGAACGTGCCGGACTGCCTCATCAAACAATACATACTTTACGCCATACTCATGCAACTTGGGTATATAATTCAACAGGAGATTTGCGTCTTGTTAAGGATTCACTTGGGCATTCAAATATTAAAACAACGCTTAAATATGCGCATCCATTTCCCAACCGTATCATATCGGTTATGGACAGCGTTTTTGCACAAAATCAACACAAACAATAAAAAGCACAAACTAAGTATTTGATTTTATTTATATGAATACGTCACTCTTAATCAGTGGGTCCAGGGTTCGAATCCCTGCGCGCCTACCAATACATCCCCTTGTATTTCCGTGTTTTATTTTGTGTTTTAGTTAGGGCATTGTTTGCAAGGGGATGTTCTTTTTTGCCGATTCGTTTTGAACTTTTAGCACAAAATTAGCACAGTCATCTTTCCCGATTCTCTTTAACCAATAAAATCTGCATCCTGTCGCTTCGCACTTTCTTCAGCACCAGCTCTTTTATTCCCTCATTCACCACACACCGAAGCTTAAAGTCGGGATAATCCTCACGCAGTCCTTTCACGAAATCAATAAACTTCTCCCGCGGCGCATAGCTTATCATCGGGCATTTACCCGGCTTGTAACAGCCTATATACGCATCGGCATGGACAATATAAATTTCTTTCATCTACACTCACCAAAAAGAAAATCTGCAAAATTCATAAAAATAAACCGCCTTTTCAGACGGTTGCGTGTGTCATCGCTATTTGTTCATCTACAAATAAACGAGTGGTTATTTCCAAAACGGAAACAGCCACCGACCATTTTGTTGACATCAGCAAAATGGTATCGAATTCGACACCTTTGAAGATAGCTCAACTGTTCGGAATTTCCGAACACTTCAAAGCGGAGAGCCGCTAAGAAACGGCTCCCGGAAAGCATTGTACATCATGGTACACGCTCAATAAAAAAGCGCCCCAAAGTTAGCTACTCTTTGTAAGGCGCCGGACGAGTTTCCCCATTCCATTTATACAAGCCGGACTAACCGGAAAATACAACCCTCACCCAGATAGGGATGCCGTACACCATACGGAGCCGTGCCTGCTGTTGGTTGCTCTTGCAG
>ENA-OPCY01001153-OPCY01001153.1-human-gut-metagenome-genome-assembly--contig:-NODE-1153-length-16147-cov-1.499254_pt1 | contig 16147 bp, 13 predicted proteins | sample MGYA00241568_ERZ501487 | MGnify/ENA primary metagenome ERZ501487 (study PRJEB25962, sample SAMEA2042574) | human gut metagenome | biome: human gut; feature: human-associated habitat; material: faeces... | reverse complement strand
TGACCTCAGAAGTATGGATATTAATCACCACCCCCGACAATAAAATACTATCAGGCCTAGCAACCCTTTGTCCAAATGAGCAGACAGATACACCCCATAATAAAAAAAGAAGGATAAAACTAATTTTTACCATTCTCATTAGCAATCTCTGTATGTTGTAAAATATTCAAAAGTAATTCGCGGGCACGAAACAACTAGGCTTTTACCGTTCCTAAAGGAATAGCCAGCGTATCAGCTATTTCTTCATAAGAAAATTCATCGAAATAACGCAATTCAATTAAACGACGATACCTTCCTTTCAGCAAAGCCACTTTCTCACGCATGAAAGCAGCACGCTGTTGACGGATAGCCTCTTCATCCGGAGTACGGACGTCAGCCGGTATACTGTTGATATATCCACGATCTTCCGGATTAATATCATCCACATCCAAAGATACCATCTGTGCTTTTCTCTTCCGGATAAAGTCAATCGTATTATTGGAAGCGATCTTAAATAACCACGTACTGAAAGCAAATTGCGGAGAATAATAATTCAAACTGGTAAAGGCTTTCTCAAATGCTTCAAACATCAAATCCTCCGCATCGGTCCGGTTATTCACCATTTTTAATATCATGAAATACACCGAATCTTTATATCTCTTGAAAAGCTCACCATAAGCTTTTTCATCCCCGGCAATCGCATTACGAACTATCTTGTAATCGTATAAAGCCTTCTCTGACAAATTATTAGTTATCTCCATTTTTTACTGGTAAAGATTGAATAAATACTATAATACCATTTATAAACAAAACCTAAGGTATTTACAGTCAACGAAGTTAAGAATAATTTCCTTTGCCCGAGACGTTTTAAGCAAATATTTATTACAATTATATCAGTTAAAAATGTTAATATAACAGGAATTATAAAATATTCGCGGAATGCAGAGAAAATTATAAAATATAATACAATAATGTAAAATAAAAACTCAAGTATAAAATCAGCATTGCTCCACAGGCCAACATTCCAGGGCCACCTTCTTTTCGTCGCATAATAATAGGAATAATCATCCTTCCAAGCCTTGTACCCGTCATCCATAATCCTGACACGGGCATTTTCCTCCTTTACCACTTTCACAGCTCCTTTGCGGGACAACTCTTTCACCATTTCCGAGTCATAACCGATATATTCCTGAGTATTTCCGGTAAATCCTCTCTTTTCCAGATAATATTTCTTACGATATCCCATATTATGCCCATTTCCCATTACATTCATCCCACAACGCACCAAAAGCATCGTTTTCCAAAACCACAAAAAACGGAAATAACGGCGGATTCCCAGATTCATTTTACCCGGTTCATAATTCGAAAACCCAATAACAACAGCTGTATTAGCGTCAAAATGAGACTGCATTTCCCGGATCCAATACTGATTCTCAGGCAGGCAATGAATCTCACTGAATAAAAGGATATCGTAACGGGCAGCCAGCACACCTATATTAATAGCAATTTTCTTCGTTCTTCGGAATTTGGTATCCGGAAAAATCCGGGAAGTCTTCAAATGAGGATATTTCTTTTGTAATTCAGACAAAACCTCCTGCGTCTCATCTTCAGAACACTCATCAACCACAACTACCTCAAAAGAAGGATAATCCTGTTTCAGAAAAGCCTCTAAATTTTGCCTCAATAACTCAGCCTTATTCGAACAAGTAAGAATTACTGATACCCCTTCCTCGCCCTTTTCCTTATATATCCTTCCTTTTGACATCAATATGGCACTCCGGTAAAATAAAAATATCAAATCCCAGAAAAAAGATAATAAGTAAAATCAAATAAAATTTGTTATAGCCTAAACCATCCCAAAAAACAACAATATTACCCATGATATCATTCAAAACTTTATACATACAGAGCTAAAATGTTAAATCACATCACATTCTGCCCTTTCCCCAAAAAAACAGACAAATATAGTCACTTATTGACTATTTTTTTTGCATTTCAGAATATATTTTATCAATTTTACAAGGATGTCACAAGACATCTGCCATTATGATTTACTAACATTAATTTTAACACTATGACCCAGAAACCAAAAGGGATTATCGGTATTTTAACCGGAGGAGGAGATGTACCAGGATTGAATCCCGCCATCAGAGCAGTCACCATACGTGCCTTACGAGAAGGGTATAAAGTGATCGGAATCCGGCGGGGCTGGAAGGGTTTGGTCGATGTCATCCGGGACAAAAAAGTAGATAATTCATGTAATTATTTCGAGTTGACCGAAGAAATCGTAAATAAAGCAGGACGAACAGGAGGTACTTTTTTACATTCATCCCGGACACGTGCTTCGCATGTCCCCCAATCAGCCGTTCCCGAACATCTGAAGGACAAATACAATGCAGAAATAAACGATTTAACCCCTGAAGTCCTGAAGAATCTGGAATTTATCGGCATCGACTACCTCATCCCAATCGGAGGAGACGACACCTTAAGCTATGCCGTACGCCTGAGTCAGGAAGGAGTAAAAGTAGTAGCGATCCCGAAAACGATGGATAACGATGTACCGGGTACGGACTATTGTATCGGTTTCAGTACCTGTATTACCCGGACGATCGAGCTGACCCATGACTTGCGAACTTGCGCCGGTTCACACGAACGGCTGCTGGTACTGGAAGTCTTCGGACGCTATGCCGGTTTCTCAGCCATGTTACCGACACTGGCAGGAGCAGCAAACCGCTGTGTGATTCCCGAATACCAATTCGATATCGAACGGTTAGCGGAATTATTATGCCAGGACCGGTATACCAATCCGAGCAAGTATTCAGTGGTACTGGTATCCGAGGGAGCTAGTTACAGCGGCGGCCAGATGATGTTCCAAAGTGATGAAGCGGACATGTTCGGTCATAAGAAATTAGGAGGAATTGGAGATTATGTTTCCAACGAGCTTAAAAATCTTTCTCCTAAGTTCAATAAAGGGGAAACCATCAATGTCATCAATCAAAAACTTGGTTATCTGGTACGTTGTGGAAATCCGGATGCGATGGACTCTATCGTGCCTATGGCTTATGGTAATCTTGCACTCGATTTAATCTCTAAAGGAATGCACGGGCGTTTAGTCATTTTAAGAAACGGACGTTATGATAATGCACCTATAGATATTGTCACCAGTAGTAAAAAATTGGTCGATATCAATAAATTCTATAATACCGATCGTCTGCGTCCTCAATACAATAGCTTCGAATTTATGCCGCAAATGATTCTTTAAAAGCTAAAGGCTAGAGGCTAAAGGCTAAGAACGATTAAACGCTTATAGCTTTTAGCCTTTCGCTTATAGCTTTAAATTACTTAGTTTTTTTAGGGGTCGGTGCCTTTTGTTTCATAGCGGCAGAATCGGGAGCGATGCTATCCACTGCAATAACGACAGTCTCTGACTCGATAACGGTTACTGAATCAGCGGGTTGCTCTGTTGCCTGAACTTTCGCCTGTTCCTTTTTTTTCTGAGAATTTCCGCAAGCGGCCATAAACAATACTACTGCAACCATTGTAGTAAAGACCCAAGCTGTAGAACCTTTTGTTTTCATTTCCTGTTTTTATTTAGTATTACAGAAAGATTTTACGCAATCCTGAACAAAAAGTTTTATTACAGGTCGCCGGACATACGGTTCCGGATGATTTTTTCAAAAAAATAAGGGTAAATCCGATATCCGAAAGGCTCACACCCTTCGAACAAAAGTATTCTCCGAAGACCAGAAAATAAATAAACTGATTTTAAATTACACAAAAATTTGTCACGACTAATTGTATTTCTCTTTGCAAATTGTGTACCTAAAACAACTATCTTTGTCCTATAAGATTATCGGATAGCACACAGAACTAATTTATTTACAATCGATTGAATATCTACAACACTATAAAAATAAGTTTATGAACATACATCTTATTGCTATCGGGGGAAGCGCAATGCATAACCTGGCGTTAGAACTTCATAAAAAAGGATATCAGGTGACCGGTTCGGATGACGAGATTTTCGAACCCTCGAAATCCAGATTAGAAGCAGCAGGCCTGTTACCTGAAAAGTGGGGTTGGTACCCGGAACGCATCACCTCCCGTTTAGATGCCGTCATTTTGGGTATGCATGCCCGGGAAGATAATCCGGAACTACAAAAAGCACAGGAACTTGGAATTCCGATTTACAGCTATCCGGAGTATCTGTACGAGCAAACCAAAAACAAATTACGGGTCATCGTCGGCGGAAGTCATGGAAAAACGACCACAACTTCGATGATCATGCATGTTTTGAAAACGTGCGGAATAGAATTCGATTATATGGCCGGAGCTTTATTGGAAGGCTTCGATACCATGGTTCACCTGAGCGACCGAAGTAAAATCGCTGTTTTCGAAGGAGACGAATATCTTTCTTCTCCCATCGACAGACGCCCCAAATTCCACCATTATCACCCCGATATCGCTATCCTCACCGGCATAGCCTGGGATCATATGAACGTTTTCCCTACTTTTGAAAACTATGTAGAACAATTCGCTCTTTTCACCCAACAGATCACTCCGAACGGTAAACTCATCTATTACGAAAATGATGAAAATTTACGACAGATCGCCTCTCGGGTACCTGCTTCTGTACAAGCGATCCCATATACAAGTTTTCCTCATTATACCGAAGAAGGAACCACTTATTTAGCAGGTAGCTTACCGACCCCTATTCAGGTATTCGGAGAACATAATCTGCAAAACATTTCAGCCGCCTATCTGGCTTGTAAAGAATTGGGCATCGACGAAACCGCTTTTTTAAAAGCCATCGCTACTTATAAGAGAGCAGCCAAACGCCTGCAAAAAATAGCCGAACAAAACGATACAGTCGTATTCCTCGATTTCGCCCATTCGCCATCAAAATTACAAGCGACCATAAAGGCTGTACGGGAACAATATCCCCGACGCAAGTTAATCGCTTGTATGGAATTACACACTTTCAGCAGCCTGAATGCAGCTTTCCTTCCACAATATCGTCATACCATGGACCTGGCAGACGAAGCTATCGTATTTTTTAATCCGGAAGTCGTAAGGCACAAACGCTTACCTGAGATCAGTTCCGAAGATGTCAGAAAAGGTTTCGACGATACGCAATTGAAAGTATTCACGGATAACCGGCAATTACTAGAAGAGCTAACACAAAAGAATTACGAAAATAGTGTATTGCTCATTATGACTTCGGGCAATTTTTCAGGCATCGATATAAAAGAATTAGCCACGCAACTCATTCATAAATAAAATATAGCCGGGAAAAATTCCCGGCTATCTCACCAAGCTTCTCCTCTCTCCGAACAAGAACATATTCGTATATTATCTCAAACAAATTATACGAAACAACTATTATCAATCCATTTTGTGACGTAATTTCAAAATTTAATTATAACTTATAAACGAAGGCTAAGGCAAATGTAAATAATTTTCAAAAGAAACACAAGAAACGGTCTTTACAAGTAAACATTTTTATATTGCGTCAACCATGGATATGTCAATAAATCAAAGGCTTGCTAATTTTCTCTATGAGAAAAAAATTTCACAAGAAGAATTACGAATTAAACTTGGTCTGAAGACACGTCAACAAGTGAGTAACTGGTTAAATTGCCGGGATCACATACCAGACAAGCATCTGATGGGAATTATCCGTCTATTCCCGGAACTAAATGCCAATTGGCTCATCCGTGAAATAGGAAGTCCGCTTATAGACCAAAAATCTCTCCGGCAAATCAATCGGAACGAATTCGGTTTCTGCGAGGAATGTTTGGAAAAAGACAAAGAAATAGAAACCCTGAAAACCCTACTACTCAAGAAAGAAGAAGAAATCGAGAAAAAAGAAAAAGAGATGCGAGAATCTTGCCGGGAATTAGGGAAAATGGAAGAACGTCTATCCCAATTCGAAAAAGTATTAGCACAAAAAGAATGTACCCATTAGAATAAAAATCCATTATTATTTGGAATTTAAAAAAAATCATTTCTATATTTGTTGCATCAAAAGAGAATAGAAGAGATGACAAAACAAAATCACATGACTCAGAATTGGTGGTGGCGCCGGTTGAACTTCGTAATAAACGATGAGGTAATGTGATTCTATTGTATAAAAGAACTGAAACGCCTGATGTTTATTACGAACATCAGGCGTTTTTCTTTTGCTTAATCATTAAAATCAGATAAACACACTAAAACGCAAACAACATGAAAGGAGACAAGAAAATTACCCTGACAGAAAAAGAATTACCGACCCACTGGTACAACATCGTGGCGGATATGACCAACAAACCGTTACCTCCTCTGAACCCTGTAACCAAACAAGCAGCCAGTAAAGAGGACTTTTTGCCTATTTTTGCCGAAGAGTTAGTCAATCAGGAATTTTCGCAAGAACGTTTTATCGAAATTCCTGAACAGGTACAAGATTTGTACAAAATCTGGCGTCCGACTCCGCTAGTCAGAGCTTATGGACTGGAAAAAGCCCTGGATACTCCGGCCAGGATTTATTTCAAAAACGAAAGTACCAGTATGGCAGGATCACATAAACCCAACACCGCCATCCCACAAGCCTATTATAACTATAAACAAGGCATCAAACGCCTGACCACCGAAACAGGCGGAGGGCAATGGGGATCTGCCCTGAGCTTCGCAGCCCGTTACTTCGGAATAGATTTAAAAGTATTCATGGTGAAGGTCAGCTATAATCAAAAACCTTACCGTAAACTGATGATGAACACCTGGGGAGCCGACGTCATTCCCTCGCCGAGCGAACTGACGGAAGCCGGAAGAAAAATCCTGAGCGAACATCCCAATTCTTCGGGTAGTTTAGGTATCGCAGTATCGGAGGCTGTTGAAATGGCAGCCAAAGATCCCCAAACCAACTATACCATCGGCAGTGTATTGAACCATGTATTGATGCACCAAACCGTCATCGGAGAAGAAGCTATTCTTCAAATGGAAAAGGCAGGAGCGGAACCCGATGTGGTGATCGGTTGTTTTGGCGGTGGCTCGAACTTCGCCGGTATCGGCTTTCCTTATTTACGCAAAAAACTAACCGAAGGGAAACAGATCCGGGTCGTTGCGGTAGAACCTCAATCCTGTCCGAAACTAACCCGGGGAACCTTCCAATATGATTTCGGCGATACCGTAGGGCTGACTCCTCTCATTCCCATGTATACCTTAGGCCATAATTTCGAACCGGCCAATATTCATGCCGGAGGACTTCGCTACCATGGAGCAGGAGCGATCGTCAGCCAATTATTAAAAGACCGGTTGATCGAAGCTGTAGATATGCCTCAGCTAGAAACTTTTGAAGCCGGAGTACTATTCGCCCGTACCGAAGGGATTATCCCTGCACCCGAATCGACCCACGCCATCGCCCAGGCGATCCGGGAAGCCCAAAAGGCCAAAGAAGAAGGAAAAGAAAAGACGATCTTATTCAATCTTTCGGGTCACGGTATGATCGATCTGTATGCCTACGAACAATACTTCGCCGGTAACCTGCAAAATTATACCATCCCCGACAGTGAAATAACCTGCTCACTGAAAGATTTGGAGAAAATCATTTAAAAGCTAAAAGGCTATAAGCTAAAAGCGATAGGCTAAACCCACTCGCTTTTAGCCTTTAGCTTTTAGTTTTTTGCTTTTAGCCTTTAGCTTTTAGCTTTTTGCTTATAGCTTATAGCTTTCCCGCCTTTCAGTTTTCCTTACAATAGCGCTTGATAACATTATAGGCGCTCACGATACCCAACTCACCGGCTTTACTCAAATCGGCATTTGCCAAAGCTTTTTGGCCGGTATAGATATACAATAGTCCCCGGTTGAAATAGGCTTCGGCAATATCCTTATCGAGTCTCAATACCTGATTAAAAGTTTCGATAGCCCTCTCGATCTCGCCATTTTTGGCATATACATTGGCCATATTGAATAAGGCAAAAACAAAATCAGAGTCTATCCGGAGACATTCATTATACCCTTCTATGACCTGAGAATAATCTATCTTGCGTTGCATTTGCTGTTGTTCACCGACAATACGGGGAATCTTATCATCCACAGATTCGATATAATCGAACATCAACATTCTGGCATTAGCTAAATTAAACAGTGCCAAAAGATTATCAGGTTCTTTCTCCAATATCGCCGAAAAGTCTTCGATGGCTTTGGCATACTCCTTTTGATTGAGATAAATACTTCCCCGGATCAAATAAGCATCCGCATCCCCTGTCTGCATTATCCGCCCGGTCAGCTCTTCGACATAAGATTCTGCAAAATCGGCCGGATATACCAAATCTTTATTACATAGCGTAATAGCCGGATTATAATTATGTGCCTGATTATAATCCATAATATGCCGGTTATAATATTGTACTTTACCACTTCTCAAGGAATCCAGGCTCAGGTATTGCACATAAAATACATCCTGCAATTCGATGATCACTTTCTTATCCTGCACCCGTCCGTTGATCACATCCCGCACTTCGTCATGCCGGGCATTGATATCGATCAACTTCTGGAAATTGGCCGTAGTATCTACCAAAGCATTCTTATCTCCTTCTTTCATCCGCTTATAGCGATCCATGATCTGCATCGCCAAATAATGATCCTTATCGGCAGCCTCGAAATCCTTTAACTCCTGATTAACGGCCGCCCGTGCCAGATAAGCTTTTACAAAATCCGGATACAAATGAATACTCTCAGTGAAATCATCGTAAGCCCCATACCAATCCCGGATATCCATTTTCAGCAATCCCCGGTTGAAATAAATCAGGATATTATCGGGATTCATTTCCACCACTTTATCCAAATCCCGGATAGCTGCATTTTTCTCGCCTACCTCTGCCCGCAACATAGCCCGGTTGTAATAAGCATAAATATAATTGCTATCGATCCGGATCACTTCACTATAATCGTTCAATACTTCCGGATATTTCTTCATTTCATACCAAACCATCGCCCGGCTCATCAATATACGCTTATTCTCGGGATTAGCTTTTAAAGCCCGGTTAAAATCTTCGATGGCATTGTGATACTCTTTATGCTGAAACCACAAATATCCTCTCAAACCGAAAGCATCGTCCGAAAACATATTCAACCGGATAGCAGAAGTACAATCGGCCATCGCTCCCTCCCAATCGTCCAGTTTTTCCCGGACCACAGCCCGGTTTAAATAAGCGGCTACCAGTTTACTATCGATCATCAACGCTTTCGAGTAGTCTTTTTCAGCAGCCTTAAAATCCCCCATTTCAGCTTCGGTAATCCCCCGGTTGGCATACACATAAGCATCCCTGGGCTCTAAAGCGATCGCCTGAGCATAGTCGGCCATCGCCTCCTCATATTTACGTAAGTTATGCCAAGCCACTCCACGATACATATAAGCATGAAAATAATTGGGATTCAACTCGATAGCCTTCGAATAATCCTGTATCGCCCCTTCATAATCATCCAGATTCAATTTGGCCAGCCCCCGAAAGAAATAAGGCTCCGACAAATAGGGCTTTACCCGAATAATGTTATTAAAGTTATCTATAGCAGAAATATAATCATCGAAATAAATGGCATTTTGTCCCATCCGGAGGATGTTATTGGTATTCCACTGAGCATATCCCCTCCAAGAACACAGGAACAAAAAAGCAAATAAAATAAACGTTCTCCTCATTTTTCTCTAAAGTTTATGCGCTAAAGATAAATAAAAAAGATATCGGATACAAATAAAGCCCAAATGGATCGTTGGTATAACATAACTTCAAAAACAGACGGATCAAAAAAGATGGAGCCCAAGAAGAGCCCCATCTTTATATCATTCCGCTTTCAAAATCCGAATCGATCCGGCAACGTACTATTCACGAGGTGCATAGTCGTTATCATCGTCTTCGTCGATTCCAGGAGTGAATTTCCAGGTATCGATGTCTATTGGAGTACTCATCGACGATCCTCCGGTAGTCACATACCCGTAATCATTAAAGGTAAATCCTACGGCATAGGCACGTCTGTTCATCGCAGCAGGCAACTCGGTCACTTCATCCCAACGGTCAGTATCGATATTATATTCCCAGCAAGTACCCGGATAACTACCGTTACCTGTAGCCACATATCCTTTCAATACACCTCCATCTCTTGAAGACACAAAAGCAACGGCATAGGCGCGGGGAATCTGATTGTAATCATTGTCGAAACCACGTCCGTCCTGATCAACCAAAGGCTCTTTATCATCCCAGGTCGTACCGTCGAAGGTATATACATCCCGGCGGAAATTGGAGCCGGAAGAAGAAGCAGCACCAAGACATACCACAGCTTTGTCTTTGATCACAAAAGCAACGGCACCACAACGGGGATCGCCAGGGAAGTTAACGTTACTCCAGGCATCATCTCCTGATTTAGAGGGATCGAAACAATAAATATCGTTCACCACCATTGCACCGCTAACCAGTCCGGTCCCGACATAACCTTTACCATTTAAAGAAAAGGCGATACCGTCTCTACGTCCACCATCTACACGATCCTTAGGCTTCGGTAATTTAGTGGCAGGAGCCGAACTCCAACTAACTCCATCGAAAGTATAAAAATCGTCATAATATGTTTCGACACCCAAAAATTCACGGTATCCGGTTCCGACATAAGCCACCTGATGACCTTCTTCACCGACGACGAATGCCACAGCACCGGCACGTCCAACAGCAGGAAAATTGGCGACAGAGACCCACGATTTACCGTTAAACTTCCAGAAATCCGTCAGATATTTATCCTTTTCTTCAACATCATCATTTCTACCAAGACCGACATAAACTTCACCGTTCAAGGTAAAAGTCACAGCACCTGTTCTGGGTCTTCCACTAAACGAATACCCCTTGGACCAGTCTCCCCACGTATCGTCATTTGAATGACAAGCAACAAAAAATAACCCCAGCATTATCAGGCATAAAAAATTTACTTTTTTCATAAATTACTTTTTTATCTGATTCAAATTTATAATTCTATTATTACACTTCAAAAATCATCCGGCAAAACTAAACATTTTTTGCATATAATTCCACTCAAATCACGAGATAATCTTTCGAATCGATAAAGATTTTAGTTTTTTAACACACTTCCGCAAACATTCCCGGGCGGTGTGTACGAATGATAAAGAATATTTTCATTCGTTAAGCATTGAGCGAATTGCAATAAAATAACAGAGCTCATGCCATATTTTTAGAAAATAGTTTTACCTTCGCGTCGTAAATAATAAAAAATCCTATTATATGCGATTGATATTTTTTCTACTTATAGCTACGTTAGGACTATATTCCTGTAATAATGACCTAACTACCATAGGTCAGGATTTGATTAATAATGGAAATCATATTGAAGTACAAACCACCTTGTTGAAGGAAACAGGCACGATAAAAATAGACTCCTTTATCACCTCCAGCGGAAGATACGGTTCGGCCATTACGGAAATGTTCATGGGCCGCTATGAAGATCAATATAGTGGTGTCACGACGGCATCCCCCTGTTTTCAGATCGTTCCGGTTTCCCAACCGTCTATCAATTTCCGGTATTTGCTGGATTCGGTCACCTTCCATTTCAAAGTAGGGAAAAATATTTGGGGAGATACGACAGAAACAGCTACTCCTCAAACACTTTCACTTTATCGTTTGGCCCGCTTGCCGGAATTCAGGACAGACCAAAACGACTACTTTTATAACCGGGATTCTATTCCATGGGGAGATAAATTGGCAACAGTCAGTTTTATTCCCAAAAGGATGATTATGAATCAGGTATATTTCAAACTCGAGAAGGATACGCTGACCGAAGGAATGTTTGCTATGATGCAAAACGACGATCCTATTTTCAGGCCGAACAGCAATAGTGAGATCAGCTATTATAAATTTATCAATTACTTTAAAGGTCTGGCTATTCAAAGTGGAAAAGACAATAATTGTTTGTTAAGCCTGGAAATGATCCCGGACAGCCTGTATATGCGGTTTCATTATCATAATGCAGACCAAAAGTATACTTACGATTTGAAGCTATTGAGTCAGAGAAATGAATACCAATATTTTAATGTAAAAAATATACCTTCGACAACTTATGGTTTCGAAGCTCTGACTGAACAGACAAAAGAAGTGAAATTCACAGAACATGACATGGCTATCGTTCAAGGGCTTAGTGGATACATGGTAAAAATGGTCCTTCCGGAACCCGATGTTCAATCGACTTATAAAACCGTGGTAAAAGCTGAAATTGAAATAAAACCCCGGGTATGGGCTTCGCCGGAAATTGCTTATCCATCAACGATCAGTGTTTATTATACGAACAAGATTAATGAAATAAAAGGTGTGGCTTATAACAGTACCAATAATCCCATTACCGGGAAATATGTAAAAACTGAAAATAATGAAGAAGACAGGTATATTTTCGACATTACCGATTATTACCAAACAATTTCCCGGTATTCCGACTCCAAGGATGTCAGACAGCTGTTATTGACCATACCTAATTTAACTTCTTCTTTTAATCGTATGATTATAAAAGACGTGCCTGTATTGAGGGTATATTATGCAAGTTATAAAGACTAAACAAGAATCATTCTCCGATATCGAACAATTATGAAAAGAATATTCCTTATAACGTTTTTGTCTATATTCATTTTTAAGGTGTACGGACAGGATAACATCGGAACCCCATACTCTGTATATGGAATCGGTTTACAGACAGAAAATGCCGGTCCTTACAACGCTATGGGTGGAGTTGCGGCAGCTATGCGCGACAACGGCAATATCAATTATCTGAATCCGGCATCTTATACGGCCCTGGATACAACCCGGCTCTATTTCCAATTCGGTGTCACGGGCGAGTATGCCCATTTGTCTACCTACAAAGAAAATGCAAGTTACCGGGTGGCACAAAACACGGCATTCAACATAGCGTTCCGTCTCCATAAAAACATGTATATGTCTCTGGGATTCACAGAAAAATCGGATATCGGCTACGACCTGTCTTATACAAACGTGATCCCTGGAAGTTCGGATTCTTACTTCCAACAAAATATTCAGGGAGAAGGCGGACTGAATGACGTTTACCTCGGATTAGGCTGGAGATATAAAAACTTATCGATCGGTTTGAACACGTCTTTAATTTTCGGTAAGATCGAAAAACGTCAAACCCTGACCACGATGATCGAAGGTAGTAAAATTATCAAAACCAGTGAAAACAATCGTATTCACGATGTTTTGTTTACCCCCGGTATCCAATATACTTTGAATCTGTCTCCCAAATCCATTCTGACATTGGGATCGGCTTTCAATTTTACACAAAAACTAAGGTCCAAAACCGATTATATGGCTTATAGCGTCAATTCCAGTACCAACACGACCGAGATGCTCAATGATCTGACTTTAAAGCGGGGATATATCAAATATCCATTCCGTATTTTGAGCGGATTCGATTTCAGATACAACCGGAAATGGGATATTGCCGGAGACTATACGTTCCAAAAGATGTCTGTTTATGAAGAGTTCGGTAAAAATCAGGAACTGAAAGATTACCATAAAGCAGCCTTAGGGTTGTCCTGGACACCGGAACGGCTGGGACGTTATTGGTGGCAGCGCAACAGTTATATGTTAGGAGGCTATTTTATTCATTCCGGCATCGATGTCAAAAATGTAGATATCAATACTTACGCCATCACCTTCGGTTCTCAAATTCCTTTTTACACGGCCCGTAACGGGATCCTTCTCCTTGGCGTGGCATTCGATCTGGGTATCCGTGGAACAGAACAAAACGGTTTGATTCAGGAAAAATTTGCAAAAGTCCGTATTAATATCGGCTTCAATGAATTCTGGTTTATGAAGCGAAAGATTAACTAAACATTAACATGACAAGACGATGCCCGAAGCATCGTTTTGTTATTTTTATCCCTATCTTTGTATTAGTTAATTTTTATCACAAACTCTAAAATCATGAAGAAAAGTTTATTATCTTTAGCTGTTATAGCCGTATCACTATCAGCCTGTGACACAACACCGAAATACAATATCAACGGGACCATTACAGGAGGCGAAGCGAACAACGTTTATTTATTACAACGTCAGGGACGTACGATCGACACACTGGCCAAAGCTCCTGTAGCCGAAGGCAAATTCAAACTGACAGGTAGCGTTGCCGGGCTGACCCCAGCTTTTATCGTCGTTGAAGGACAACGGGGACGGGATCTTATTTTTGTAGAGAATGCCGATTTTACTGCAAACTTAAATCTGGAAAATCCGACAGCTTCTAAAATCGAAGGAACTGCCACCCAAGGAATAGCCAATCAATATACCGCAATCTCAAACGAAATGGGTAAAATGGCTAATGAGCTGAACCAAAGTTACAGGACTGCCTACCAGGAAAAAGATGAAGCTAAAATGAAAGAATTGCAGGAGCAGTACGAGAACTTGATGAAAGATTATGAAGCTAAAGAAGATGCTATAAACAAAGCGAATGCAGACAGCTATGTCGCTGCTTATATTTTAGCCGGCAAACTCTACGAATATGATTATGAAAAACTAGTCGAAAAATTCAATACCCTGGGGGAAAATGCCAAAGCAACAGAACCGGGAAAAACAATCGCCGACAGAATCCAGAAATTATCTGCAGTAGCAGTAGGCCAGGTTGCTCCTGATTTTACTTTGAATACTCCCGACGGAAAACCGCTGTCTATGCACTCTATCAAAGGTAAAGTAAAAGTGATCGATTTCTGGGCATCCTGGTGTGGCCCTTGCCGTGGAGAAAATCCCAACGTAGTGAAAATGTATGAGAAATTCCATCCGAAAGGACTCGAAATTCTGAGTGTATCTCTGGATGAGGATAAAGATGCCTGGTTGAAAGCGATCGAAGATGATAAATTGACCTGGAATCACGTTTCCGACTTGAAAGGATGGCAAAATGCAGCTGCACAACTTTATTGTGTAAATGGAATTCCTCACTTGGTTGTATTGGACGAAAACAATGTTATTGTTGCCAAAGATTTGAGAGGAGAAGAATTACAAAATAAAGTAGCTGAATTGTTGAAATAATTTAACATTCATTAGCACACAACAGAGGGTATCGTCAACACGGTACCCTCTGTTTTTTCGTACATTTGCGGGAATATTTCTAGTTAGCAAGTACGCATTCCGGATATGAAAGAAAAAATCATTTTACTGTTTATAGGTCTTCTGGTATTTCAGGGGAGTTATTCCCAACCGGCCGAAGTATCCCGGCATTCCTGGGCCGATTCGGTCCTCCACCAAATGAGTCTGGATGAAAAAATAGGCCAACTCTTCATGATTGCGGCCTACAGCAACAAGAACGAAAATTACGAAAACGAACTGGAAAAACAAATCCGGCAATATCACGTCGGAGGGCTCATTTTTTTCCAGGGGAAACCGACTCAGCAAATCAAACTAACCAACCGGTATCAAAAAGCAGCGAAATATCCTTTAATGATCGGGATGGATGCGGAACACGGAGTAGGCTGGCGACTGGAAACTGCAATGGAATTCCCCAAAATGCTGACCAACGGGGCTATCCGGAAAGATAGTCTGATTTATGCATTGGGAGCAACTATCGCCCGGCATTGCCAGGAACTAGGGGTTCACGTAAACTTCGCCCCGGTAGTAGATATCAATAGCAATCCCCGGAACCCGATCATCGGAATGCGTTCTTTCGGCGAAGACCCGGAGGAGGTTACCCAAAAAGCGATCTTATATGCTTACGGCTCTTTGAGTCAAAACGTGCTTCCCGTCATCAAACACTTTCCGGGGCATGGAGATACCGATACCGATTCTCACCATACCCTGCCTGTCATCCCACATTCCCGCCAACGCCTCGACTCTGTCGAACTCTATCCTTACCAGCATCTGATCGAAGCCGGCATTCCGGCGGTTATGGTCTCCCATCTGGCGGTTAAATCGATAGATTCGACAGGCATTCCGGCTTCTCTCTCCAGCCCGATCATCCAGGGATTGTTACGCCGGGATCTGAACTTCTCCGGCCTGTGCTTCACCGATGCCATGAATATGAAGGGGGTAACCCAAAACTCCCAGCCCGGCGAAGCAGAAGTAAAAGCGCTGCTAGCAGGTAACGACATGCTCCTTTTTCCGGCCAATCTGGGGAAAGCAGTGGAAGCGATCAAAAAAGCCCTGGC
>ENA-OPCY01001151-OPCY01001151.1-human-gut-metagenome-genome-assembly--contig:-NODE-1151-length-16167-cov-2.735663_pt1 | contig 16167 bp, 13 predicted proteins | sample MGYA00241568_ERZ501487 | MGnify/ENA primary metagenome ERZ501487 (study PRJEB25962, sample SAMEA2042574) | human gut metagenome | biome: human gut; feature: human-associated habitat; material: faeces... | reverse complement strand
TTTCTTCCCTCATTTTGACTTTACTTTAATGAACGTATATATGAATACGGGGATAAAGTAAAGGTAGAACTCAATTTATTAATGATTATTTCCTATTTTGGAAACTTTGCTGCATATTTGTTAGCATACAAAAATTATATCATATGGCAAATAGCTTGGAAAATATAGGTCCGATGATTCGCAATGAGCGTCTTCGCAAAGGACTTACCCAGGAAGAACTAGGTGAACGTGTAGGAGTCGGGAAAGCCCAGATTTCTAAAATAGAGAGTGGAAAGGGGCTCACAATAAAGACTGTTACAAAGGTACTAGATGCTCTTGGTATGTCGGCTTCTGTTGTTTTGAAAAATGAGCAAAAGATTGATAAAAACGTGATAGCATATATTGTTTCTGCTATTAGTGAGTTTGCCAAAAGTCACCATCTTTCTGTTCGTGAAGCGAGTAATTATTTGATACGTTTTAAAGGTATTGATTTTATTACAGAGCATTACAATGCAGAGCATTTACTTTCATTTGATGACTGTGTTCAAGATCTTACACAAGTTTGTCTGAATAATGGAGGCGGTATTCGATGAAACTATACCATGGTTCGAATATAGTAATTGATTGGACAGATCTGTCAAATTATAAGGGTGGCAACCTTGTTCCGTAATCTTGATGATGGAATTATTGATTTGCAAAAGCTCGGAATGGTTTAAAATACAAAAAAGTTTCATCACAATACTTGTTTCATTCGGCAGATGCCATAAAATCCTTACGTAGAATATGAATAAACGGATGCAATATTTGGTAGAGGGTATTTCAAAAGATATAATAGGCTATTTGATGGAAGACTATGACTTGACTACTGCCCTAAAGGAGTTCTACAACTCAGAAACCTTTGTTAAGCTCTCAGATGAAGCTACCGGACTCTATATTGAAAGCTCGGCTTATGTATATGAAATACTGAAAAGTGAATTTAAGTACGGAAGGATTCAGTAAGGGTAAAACAGGCCTCTTATGCCGACCAAAAGAAAAAATAATTCGTGTAATCGGTTTGAAACACTAATGTCATGTTTTCTAATATTGATTTGTTATTCATCTCACAGGTAAGGGAATGATAGCTTGAGATATACCTATTTACGCATCTTTTTTTTAAGAATGTACTCATTTATAGTATTTTATGTTGGTGAATTGCATGCTAAATGGTTCCATAAGCATAAAGTGTAACAATAAGAAGTATTTGAACAATAAGCTATGAAAAATATTGATATAGAAAAGGTTAAGGAAGTATACAACAATACCTGGCGCTCATACACTGAAATGCAGTCTAACTTGCCATGGTTTGAAGATTTCAGACAGGAAGTAGAGACATTGAAAGGTTACCGAGGTAGAGAAATCTTGGAATTGCTGCAAAACGCTGATGATGCAGGTAGTCCGAAAGCCTGTATCTCTCTCAATACTCATTCAAATACCATCACGATAACTAATTTTGGGGAAGGTACAATACCTTTTTCTTTCGAAGGTTTTCGAGCCGTAATGCTTTCAAATCTGAGTCCGAAAGAAAGCAATGGGGAGGAAAGACTCATTGGGGCAAAAGGATTGGGATTCAAGTCTGTTCTTAATTGGGCGGAGAAGATAGAACTGCAGAGTAATAACATAAAGCTTACTTTCGGTACAGAACAAGCCATGTTCAAGTGGAAGGAACTGAAAAAGAGACTCTATATCCAACAAGAAACTATTAAAGACCAGGAAGAAATGGCTGTCCAGCAGGGACGTTGTGTTCCAATCTCTATTTTGAGGTTGCCGGACATTGAGGAAGTGGAAGCAGATGATGACAGGACCTCGATAGTTTTGCATTATAAACCTGAAACACAATCATTAATAGATAGTCAACTTAGAAAATTCACACCAGAATCGTTACTGTTCCTTCATCATCTCAAGGAACTTGAAATTATAATTGACGATAAAAGAGCTTGCTATACTCTTTCTGGTAAAAGTGAAGAAAAAGGCATCTCTACCGCATCATTGAGTGTAGAATCCGAAATAGAAGGTATCTCCGCCAATGAGAGCCAATGGGCATTGGCACATGACTTTGGCCGTGAATGTGGAAAACGATACGAGGCTGCGGCTGCTATCAATATATTCATGCGCAATATCGCCGAGCAATCGCATTTCCTGTATTGTTTTTTCCCTACTAAGGTTAAAATCGGAATGCCTTGCATACTTCACGCCACACTTGAGCTTGATGCCACACGCAACGCCTTGATAGAGGCGAGCGAACTCAACGACAGGATGATGGACAAACTTGCTGGCTGTATTGAAATCCTTTGCGAATATCTCAAACGAAATGAAAACCATATTGACTGGGCTCCTTACCTAATGATGCATCCTCAATCATTTGATGAGAACTATCTTAAAATCCTTCAGAATAATTTATCCCGAAGAGCTAGCGGGAAAAAACTGATTCCTACAATTGGCGGTGAGTATTGCAGCGAAGAAGAAACTTATTATTACACGAACCAAATCTTTAAAGCGGTAAGGGCTAGAGGTAAGGATTTGTTTGCTAAAATGCGTCTTGATGGAGCGCCGACAAGTCTGGTCTGGAGAGAGGATCCTGATATAAAGAGTCATGTGGAGAATTATTGCAATAATGTGCTGAAGGAGGACTATGATGCTTTGGCCGATTTTATTTGTATGCTTTTGGAATACCATAAAATACATTTGGTTGCTGAAAAATACGAAATACTACCTGACCCTGATGGAAACATAATACACCAGAATGTAGGAAGTAAGCCGTCTGATGAAATTTTAGCGCATGTCAACACAGGTGAAAGAATAGACAATATTCCTTCCTTCCGACGACTCAGATATGTATCTCCGAAGCTGATCGCATGTCTTGTTGAGCGATTGGAGCTGAAGGGAGATTCGCGAAATCGTGAAGTTGCAAACCGTCTGTCTGCCATTACTATAGTCACAAGCACAGACATCACCGGAGTAACTCGTCTTCTTATACCCAAGGAAAGCGACAAAAATCTCAGCGATGACAATAAACAAGAATTGATGATAAGTCTATTTCGACTGTTCATGTCTCGAATGCAGAGTACTAAGGATGGATTTGTGATATCTAAAGACGTAAGTCCATACATTCTATCGGAGAAAGGAGAATGGAAGCGTGCATCTGAATTAGTAATGTCTGACAGAAGGTTTCCTGATGGATTCCGCAACATGATAGATAGCGACACATATTATGCACCGGAGCAATGCGCCGCATATCCTGCCTATCTCGAGGGATTGGATCTTTCGAACAGCAAATCGGAGAATGAATGCGACAATAGTGATAAGAGAATCTCTACTCCATCCAACGTACAGAACTTCCTTAAAGCGCTAGGGGCCAATCTCTATTTTTTGCGCAAAGAGGAGTCGATAACGAATGGCTTGAAGTATGCAGAATATCTATTTCATAAAAAAGAAATTGATGTTTATGCTAAAGACCGTTGTGTAGGTAAAAAAATAATACCAGACATTAATGCGCTGCGTAAGCTTAGTCTTCAATCCCTATTGATACTGCTCGAAAAATCGGATTTTGCAGACAAAATTATCAATGGCGAAAAGTTTCAATGGTTTTATAACGGAACCAAGGAGAAAGAAGTATCACTCAGTTATGTGGCGTTCAAAATCCGCACAGATACTGATGCCGGAGTGTTGAAGAATTATTCCATTGAAGAAGATTTTTGGCTTCCCGGATTCAAGAATAAGCATGTACTAAAAATAGATACCTCGGACTATCGAACCAGAGCATTGCTGCATAAATTAGGCGCAAAAAGACGTATGGCAGATTTTGATGCCGAGGAGTTGTATTTGGCGTTGAATCAGATTGGGGAAAACTGGAAGCAAACCCAGAGTACAAATGGAGTAAAAAACATGTATCACGAAATAAAACAGGCGTTAGACCAGAGAGTAGATGCTCGTCCTATTCCCGACAGCTGTCAATTGAATCTGCTCTGTACTATTAATGGCGAATGCAGATTGATGCCGTCGCGCGATATTTTCTACAGCGACAATAAAAGCTTGCCCAAGGCTGTGATGGACAAACTGCCCCTTCTGCTGGCCAACAATCGTGAGGGAGAGGGAAAGATTAGCCAATATTTCGGATGTCGCACTCTTAAGGATCTTTCCACTCGCGTGCTGGAGGAAGAAATCAATGTAAATCTGGATAGGCAATTGGGTGCGCACCTTGAAAAGATCAAGCCCTACCTTCTAGCTTATGCAGTAGAGAAAGCAGGATCTCTTGGCGGGAATCGAGAGGCAAGTGTCAATCCCCAACAGAAAGCTCTCGAAACACTTAGCATCACACCGGTGAAGTCATTGTCTTACAGATATGAAATAGAAATGAATGATATGAGACAATATGACAACGGAATAAAACTGAATGAAAACGAGATGCTATATCACAGAGATGCGTCTACTTCACAGAAAAAGCGTCTCGATAACATCTACCTTAAATCTGTTTGCGAGTCGCTTGAAGAAGCCTTGATAAATCCCCGGTTCGTCAACGCTTTGGTGGAAGCTGTATGCATAAGTCTGAGACTTTCGATGGATGAGAATATTCACAAGTTTTATCGCATTATCAAAGCTACTGATAGGGAACTGGAATATCTGCGCACCTCAGAAATCGATCCTGAGCTATGGCAAGGCTGCATTGCTGCCTTCGGTGCGAGCAAAGAAGAAATAGATTTTTGGGAAGAGGTATGCCGTAAGAATGGAAAAGAATTCAACTGTTGCCATGATGACAATCTTGACAGAAACATGTTGGCTGAAATTCTGGGTATTGAAAGAAGCATTGCCACAAAAGAGGCTTTTGAGGCGAATCAGAAACGACTACTGAAAGCTCAACGTGATAAATTGACAGCCGGATATTGCTGGCATATACATAGGCTATCCCTTGGAAATGCAGAGAAGGAAAGATGTTATTTAGCCCGAAAAAGTGACTTTGAGAAGGATGATTGGGTGGAGAATCTTCAGAAAGGCATTTCACATAAACTAGCCCCTGATTATGCAAATATAATAGCCAAAGAATGTCGGGATCGGTTTAACTTCATCCAAGACGCAGATTCGAATGATAATTTACCAGATATATTGGACGATTACAAAAAGCTGATTAGCGAGTGCAACAGTTCTCTATCTCTGAGCGAGGCGCAGAGAAGTATGTTATATTTCCCTGGTCATGTCAAAGAGTTGGAATCATGGCTTCATGATATATCGAAAGCAAATGAGGAAAAGGAAGAAGCCGACTCTAATCGACTCATTGGTTCTTCTATATTGCCGATAGAAGAAGTAAGTATTGAGCTGGTGGATAACACTTCTATACACGACGGAAAGAACTATGGTGGAGGAGGTGGTGGCGGTTGTAGCAGCAATGACGATAAGGTAAAAAAACGTCATGGCAATTGGGCGGAGGATAAGGTGGTCGAGGCTATGGAGAAAGACCCACGTTATAAGATTATCCGCAAATGGTCGAAATATCTCGATAAATTGAATGGTAGCGATGAGGTAGGCTACGATCTGAGTTACGAATTAACATCGCGCCCCGGAGAGACGAGAATGCTTGAGATTAAATACAGCGACGGAAAGTCATTCATCATGTCTGCCAACGAATTCAATGTAGGCTGCAAGAATCCACTTTACGACTTTGCGCTTGTATCCCCAAAGGAAATTAAAATAATCCAAGGAGCACTGACTGATGACAGCCGTTATAGAGCTACAGCACATTCATATAATGTCAAAGTGTTAACCACAACGAAAACCGATGTATGTTTTTCAGATACTGATAGTAATGAGCACATTCAGTAGAAGTAGTATAAGATGGACTGTTTTTTCCCTTATTTTGACTTTACTTTAATTAATGAACATATATATGAATACGAGGATAAAGTAAGGTTGCTGATATCATGGAAAATTGTAGATTTCAAGCCTCAATTTTGATGGAAAAGTGTATAAAGGAACTCTGATTCATTGGAAAAAGTGTGAGATTCTAGATATTATTCGCTTGAAAAAATGTATCAAGCCTTGGTTTATTCGCTAGAAAAAGTGTAATTTTGTCATTGAAGAATAAGGTTGTGCCATGCTTAAAAGGAAAATAGAAACATATTTAGCCGATTGGAAACAGTCTAAGGACAGAAAGCCTCTAGTGATAAAAGGTATACGCCAATGTGGAAAGACATATATTGTCCAGAAATTCGCAAGGGAGAATTATGATAGCGTGGTCTATATGAATTTCATTCTTGAACCAGACAAGAAGTCTGCCTTTACTGGCAATATAGATGTTGATACTATCATTCTCAACCTCTCAGCTTTGATCCAGGGCAGTCGTTTCATTGAAGGAAAAACCTGCATTATCCTTGACGAGATTCAAGAATGTAAGGAAGCAAGAACTGCCTTGAAGTCATTCCATATAGACGGGCGTTTCGATGTTATCGCAACAGGTTCTCTTTTGGGAGTGAAAGGTTACGGCCAAAGCAAGAAAAAGAAAGAAGATGTAGGACAAGATTCAGTTCCTGTCGGATATGAAACAGTGATTGACATGTACCCGTTGGATTTTGAAGAGTTCCTATGGGCAAACAGTATCAGTCCTACTGTTATTGATTCTGTAAAATCATGCTTTGAGAACGAGACGGTTGTCCCCGAGGGAGTTCATAAGGCCATGATGGAGTTGTTGTACAGATATGTCATTGTCGGAGGTTTGCCGGAAGTGGTGAATTGTTTCCTTGAGACTAAGAATATCGAACTAATATATAAGTTACAGCGAAATATCATTGCCGAATACGAAGAGGATATGGTCAAATATGCAGATGATGTAGACAAACCCAATATCCGTGAATGTTTTGAATCTATTCCGAAGCAATTGGCTAAAGAGAACAAGAAATTCCAATATTCAGTTGTAAAAAAGGGAGGAAGGTCTTCTCAATACATTGGTAGTATTCAATGGCTGGAGGACGCCGGGATTGTCCGCAGATGCTATAACATACAGATCACAGAACTGCCGTTAGAGGGAAATTCCATCAGGGACTGTTTCAAAGTGTACACTACAGATATAGGTCTCCTTGTAGCAATGCTCGACTACGGCACTCAGGCGGATATTTTAAAGGGAAATCTTCTTGGATACAAGGGAGCTATCTTTGAGAATCTTATGGCGGATTTTTTATGTAAATCCGGTCAAAAACTATACTATCTCCATAAGGATAGCGGACTTGAATTGGATTTTCTGGTAAGATTCAAAGGCGAATGCGTTATACTTGAAATTAAGGCAAAAACAGGTAAGTCAAAAAGCATGACTACAGTTCTTAAAAACAAGGACGTATATCATGTTAAAAATGCAATCAAGTTGGGACAATATAATGTTGGACGAGAGGGAGATATACTTACTATTCCGCTATACATGGGATTCCTTGTTAACGACAAACTTGCTGACGTTATCATTCCTGATGTTGACGTGAGTTTATTGAACGTAAATATTGCTATGAGATAAAGTAATATTATTTTGACATACAAATTTATATATTATCTTTGAACAGAGAAAACAGTTGTCTTATAACAACTTTATGAATACAAATTGACAATTCTAAATTAACATAAATCAAGATAAGATATGCTTAAAAGACAAGTATTTTTTAGTTTTGAATACCATAAAGATGCTTGGAGAGCTTCTGAGGTACGCAATATGGGTAAAGTTGATAATTCTTCTACATTTAGTGACAATGACTGGGAAGAAGTTAGGTTAAAAACAGATAAAGAGATACAAAAATGGATTGACGATCAATTGAATAAACGTTCATGCCTTGTTGTTTTGATTGGAGCAACCACGTCATCTAGGAAATGGGTGAAATATGAAATTGAGAAGGCTTACGAACTTAACAAGGGTATCGTCGGAATACGTATCCATAAGCTAAAAGATAGGTATGGAAATCAAACTACCGCTGGTGCCAATCCTTTTTATTCTATTTTTACTAATAAAGGTTACAGGCTATCTAACTATATTGAGGTGTTTGATTCTAATTATTCTTTAAGTGCTTCTGTATATAATGATATCAAAGAGAATATAGAACGATTAATAGAAAACGCCATAGAAAAAGCTGGTACATACTAAATAAATTATGCGGTATCATTATCAACTGATCTTTTTAGGAGATACAAAGAATCCTCTCGTTGATGACATCTTGGGTGTGTTCATTCAAAAAATTAGAGAGCTAGGATTGTCTGATAGAATTTTTCAGACAATATATTCATGTGATTTTAATGAGAAATATAGTAATAAAAATCCTTCATTTTGTTTCTATTTAGGAAGTGAAGACGAATATCATTCTGACGTAGAAAAAATTGAAATCATTTTAAATAATGGTGATGCTATATTGCCTATTTATTTCAAAGAAGGCAATTTTAACAATGAAATACCATCCATATTACATCCAATTAATGGTATTTTAGCTGGAAATAAATCCCGTTATTATTATGTAAATATAGCACTCCAAGGATTGAGATTATTAAGAAAAACACGAAAAGTTTTTATAAGCTATAAAAGAAGTGATTCTACTGGAGTTGCTATTCAACTTTTTGAGGAACTACTTAAGAATAATTTTGATCCATTCTTGGATTCGTATTCTATTCCACCTACGGAGGATTTTCAAAATGAATTGTATCATAGAATGTCCGACAGCGATGTGGTGATTCAGCTTTTGACCACTAGCTTTCATGAAAGTGGCTATTGTAGAGAGGAGATAGAAATTTCAAATGTAAAACAAATAGGAGTTGTACAAGTTGTTTGGCCTAAATGTTCTATAGAAAAATCAGATAATCTTTGCATACCGTTTCAATTGGATGAAAGCAGTTTTGTAAAAATAGGTAGAATTGATGAGTGTAAACTTACGCCTGATTGCCTAAAAAAATTAATAGATATAGTAGAGTCATGCAGAGCTAGAAATTTAGCAGCAAGGCAGGACACATTACGAGGGGAATTTATCCAAGAAGCAAAGAAAGTTGGGCGGCAGATCTTTCAAGAGAAATATTATTTAATTGAAAGAGATGTTAATAAAAAACTTCTTGCGCTTTATTTGCCGGCAATAGGGGTACCGACATCATATGACTATTATAAATCAAGAGAGTTTCGAGAATTACTTGATACTCCAGATTTAAAAGTGTATCTCCTTTACGACTCTCTTAAAGTGCAAAAAGATTGGATTGACCATTTAAACTGGCTTAATTCAGCCCTTGAAGTAAAAACAATTCAAAGAAATGAGTTTGATACATGGATGACCGAAAATTAAAAAACATATTTCTTTCCGCCAGCATCCCTGTCGAAGAAAGACATAAAAAATATATAGATAGCTGTGACGTTACGGCAATTAGAGATGCAATTATTGCATTAACTACTGTTGTGATAAAAGATTATAGATTGGTATGGGGAGGCCATCCTGCCATTACACCAATAATAAGCAGGGTCCTAAATATATTAGGATACAATGTCTCTGAACATGTTATGCTATATCAATCCAAATGGTTTGTAGATCAATTCCCCAAAGAAAATGACAATATCCCAAAAATTGTGTTAACAGAAAGGAAAAATTCATTAGAAGAGAGTCTCTTTGAGATGCGAAACAAGATGATTGGCAATAATGAATTTGCGGCTGCTTTTTTCATCGGAGGAATGGAGGGGGTTGAAATTGAATATGATATGTTCAGGCAAATTCATCCTGAAATTTTAACATTTCCAATAGCTAGCACAGGAGCTGCAGCAAAAATACTTTTTAATAAGCATAAAAATGATTATAATGTTGAATTAGAGAATAATCTCGCATACATGTCACTATTTCGTGAAATAATAAAAAGAATTTAACATGGCACATAAGACATTTATATCCTATAAATATAGTGAAGCTCAAAATTTACGCGATAGAATTATTGATTCCTTAGGAGAAAATGCTAAATATTATCAAGGCGAAACAAGTGATTCACCAGATTTAACAGATACTTCAACAGAGAATATAAAGAGTAATTTAAAAGACATGATGTTTGATACATCTGTAACAATAGTTATCATCTCGCCCAATATTAAGATGAGCCGTTGGATTGATTGGGAAATAGAATATAGTCTCAAAAGAATCACAAGAAAAGAAAGAACTTCACATACAAATGGAGTTGTGGGAGTTATTATGAAGGTTAATGGTTCATATGATTGGTTTAAATATTCAATTCTACATCAAGATGGATGTAAGGCATATAAATATCGTGATGATTTAGTTTATGATATAATCAACAATAATAGATTTAATCAAAATCCTCCAAAATACTCTTGCGAACGATGTCGAACAGTTGATGCATTAAGAGGATCGTATATTTCTTTCGTGGAAGAGGATGATTTTTTAGCAAATCCCAATATGTATATAGATAATGCATATGATAAGAGTGAAAATGACGGATATGGATATGATCTAGTGCGTTCAAGGTAAGAGAACAGTATCATTTTATAAGAAATTTATAGATTAATCAATGTTAGTTTTGTACCTAAAGAATAAAAGAAATATGATTCTTTAAGTGTGATTTAACACTAATATCTATCATTTGAGACAAAGCAAAATTGTATCTGTAGTTCCTGATACACCCTATCTCTGTGGATAAGGATGAATACAAGGATAACGCAAAGTTTCTTTGGCCAAGCATTACCGTGCGAAAAAGACAATCTTAATTATCAAGGTTGCATTGTATCCTAGCATTAAGTGGAGACGCTATGAGTTTTCGTAGTATTAGGCTAAACGTGCTGATCGAATATGTATTTGTCTTTGCACTTGCACTTTTGCACTATGCGCCCTCAGTTTGCTTCATATCGGTTTTTCTCTAAAGAAATTTGCTGGTCCTCAAGAAAATCCGTAATTTTGCGCCGTCAATTGAATAAAAACATAAAGCTTACAATGCTGCAAAGAAGAATGAACAACTGGAACACTTTATCGGATCGAGGCATAAAATGCCTTGAGAGATTGTCGTGTGTCCATACTTCGGGCATTGGGGCATTCTATACTTTTGGAAACATTTTTCCGACGAACGTTTGATAGAACATCGGGGATACGATGATGCTGGTATCCCGCTGAAACGATAAATGAAAACCGTCGGAGAGTCCTTACCAAACTTTTCGACGGTTTTTGTTTTAGATCTTTGATCTACAATAAACGCTGCGCCTCAGCATATTCCGGTTAATGACCGGATCTGCATTCGGCTTGCAGTTTATTTTGTGCCTGTTGGTGACGTTCGCACGATGTGCTCTTCTCCGTCAATTCCGTCCACGGGCAGAATGCAATGTATTATTAACCGCGCAGTGATGCGCATGAATGAAAAGATTATGAATTATAAATTTGACGGAAGCAGGGTGTTTTTTACATCCGACACCCACTTCAACCACACCAATATCATCAGGTTCTGCAACAGACCCTTCAAGGATGTGTCGCACATGAATGAAACGATTATTTCCAAGTGGAACCGCGTGGTCGGTCCGGAGGATATCGTGTTCCACCTGGGCGATTTCTGTCTGGGCGGTTCCGCCGAATGGATAAACATACTGAACAGGCTGAACGGGAAAATATACCTTATTTCCGGCAACCACGACATCAAGAACCTGAGACAGAATTACTCGAAATACTTCGAGCAGATAACGATGCAGATGTATATCGAGGTGGATAAACAGAAGATTTATCTGAATCACTGTCCGTTCCTTTGCTATGGCGGCTCATACGATGACACATGGCAACTTTTCGGACACGTGCATACCCGCAGGAACAATACCGGAAAGGATGCTTCTCGGCTGAGTATGCTTCTTCCGACACAATATGATGTCGGAGTGGACAATAACGATTTCACTCCGGTTTCATTTGTGCAGGTAAAGGCAATCATAGGGAAACAGATTGAACAATCAAGGAAAGGAGAACAGTAAGATGAAGATACCATACAATGGAGTTCCAAGAGAACAGTAGATACTTGAAAAAAATGAATTGCCTGTAACCAGATAGGATATGTATTTGAGGATGAACACCTGATGAACGGATTTGATCCGGCCAGATTTATTGAAATTTAATGGACATACAGAAATGAACGAAAGATCATAGACAGAAAGTTCTTTGCCGATTTGGCGAAGGAGGTCTGTTTGAATGCCTCGCATTTGAAGGCGTTGGGCAAAAGCCGCCAATGGGAGATTGGCGTTGGTGGCGATATGCTTGAACGGCTGGTTGAGATATAGTACCGATGTCTTCCCATAACGATGCTCCGTTTTGTGTATAGAGAAGTTTTTAATCGAGACGAAATATATCGGATTTAATTTTGTCGTCAGGCTTTTTAGTGCTAATTTTAAGATAAATTTTCATGATTTGAGATAAACTCAAAAAACCTATAGATAATAGATATAAGAATAATAAAAATATGGAAAGAATAACAAAATATGATATAGCACTCTCTTTTGCTGGAGAGAATAGAGAATACGTAGATATGGTTGCGAGGCTTCTAAAAGAAAAGGGGATAAGCGTATTTTATGATTCGTTTGAGAAGGCTAATATGTGGGGGGAAGGATTTATATCAGTATTTGACAGATATTTATCGTAATAAGGCTTTATTTTCTATTATATTTATGTCGGAAGCATATAAAAAGAAATTGTGGACTATGAATGTGGAGCTAAAGGCTATGCAGGCAAGGGCTTTCGAGGAAAATAAAGAATATATATTACCGGTTCGTTTTGACGATGTTGAAATAGATGGTGTTTTACCTACTACGGGATATCTTGATTTGAGGGAAATGGCCCCAGAGCAACTTGTTTCACTTATAGAAGAAAAATTAATTCTTGCTGGTCGTTCTATACCAAGTGAGTATTTAAGAAAAGCGGCATCTGGAATCATTCCTATACCGAAAGCAAATCCGACAGAAGTTATTGTAAATATTGTAGATAATGATACTAAAACGCCTATTAAAGGAGTGTCGATTGTATTTTCTGCTAATAACGGTACTTACCTAAGTGGAGTTACCGATGATGCTGGCCATTGTAAAATTATCATTGAAACTAAAAGATTATATGATGTCTTGATAGCTCATGAAAATTATCCTTCGTATGTTATTAATAAATTTAATCTTGATTCTGATTTTAGGATAAAATTATCTAAGTTCCCCAACGTAGGTTCCGTCATTATTCAAAATACTGGATATATCAATGGCTTACAAGGACGATTAAATCCTGTTCTTGATTCATTGAAGCGAATGTATTTATATGCGGATAATATCGCTATTAATGAAGGAGAATCCCAACCAGTAACTTTTGCATTAAATGAGCCTATAGTTGTAGAAGATAGTCATGGGGTTGTAATGAAATTGATTTTTAAATATATTAACGGTCATACGACGGCATTAATTGACTATATAAAGCCTACTTATGTCTAATATTTTAACTCTTGCGCCCCTATAAAAGATTGAAAACTTCTAAGTTGCTATTTTAAAATTACTTAGAGGCATTATTAGAGGTGTAAAGCCGACTGGCTTGCATTCAACCCGGTGGAGACCAGGTGGTTCCATATCGCTTCGAGTCGATACGAGGATTCCCGGTCAATCCGTGTTACGGATTGGAAGCGGACCAACTTTATCATTACGAATGACTCCAAGTGACGGATGCAGAGCCAGATGATATGCGCGCAGGGAGAATTTAACCCGCCTCTTCGACTATCTGCAACGGATGATTGATGTCGTTGTCGCTAGTCCCAACGGGGTCAACGATTACGATGCGCATAGCCTGCCATACCAGCAGCGTGCAGGATGTATTGCACAAAGGGAGTTTAACCGCATAATGCCAAATTTCAAAATCAATGTAGAAGATCGAGAAACGACCATCAAGGCATTGGAGGACTCTGCGCACGCGCATTTAGCCCTCCTTCGTGGAAACCATGACCATATGAAGGTATTACACCTATTACCGCATTGAGAAAGCTTGTAGGTTTTGCTGCCAAAAGAAAATGGCTGGAGCCATTATATCATGGCTCGCCATCTCATTTCTTCCCTTATTTTGACTTTACTTTAATGAACGTATATATTAATACGGGGATAAAGTAATGTCGCTTTTTTATTTGGTTATAAATTATTTAATGGATTCTTTGGTTGTTTTGCGTTTAATTACGATATTTGCGTTACGGCGATTTTGTAATGATTAGATAGCATAATATGAAACCGAACAATCCTTTCCTGATAGCGGGCTATCACAGCCCTGAATTCTTTTGTGACCGTGAGGCGGAAACAGCTGTTATTCTCGAGGCGCTCCATAATGGACGTAACGTGACATTGATAGCCCCGCGTCGTATGGGTAAAACCGGTTTGATTCGTCATGCCTTTTATCGCCTGAAAGAGCAGGAACCCGATATTGTCACGCTCTATATGGATATATACTCCACGCAGTCAATGGGGGATTTCGTGCGGTTGTTTGCTAATACAGTATTGGGTAAACTGGATACTGCACCGCAGAAAGCGTTAAGTCACATAGGGCAATTTATTCGCAGCTGTCGTCCGGTATTCACCTTTGACGAACTGACTGGGATTCCCAAAGTGACAATTGACGTAGCACCCCAAGAAGAAGAGAGTACGTTGAAAGAGATATTCAATTATCTGGGATCCTCGGAGAAACGGTGTTATATTGCTATAGACGAGTTCCAACAAATTGCTGAATATCCGGAGAAAAGGATTGAGGCTTTGTTGCGCTCCTATATCCAGTTCCTACCCAATGTGAACTTCATCTTTGCGGGCAGCAAGCAACATTTGATGCAGGAGATGTTTATGTCGTCTAAAAGGCCGTTCTATCAGAGTACGCAACTGCTGACCATCGGGCCCATTAATCGTGAGGCGTATGCTTGTTTTGCCATCAGACACTTTGCTAAACATGGCGTGCAACTCCCTCGTGAGGTTTTCGATACGATTTACGATAAATTTGACGGACATACCTGGTACATCCAGTGCCTTCTTAATCGCTTGTATGGTTATAATCAGAATGTGGATAAGGAGTTGGTGGCATATGCTACGGGACAGATTGTTTCCGAACAAAGCTATTCGTATGCGGATCTGCTGAAAGCTTACTCTGCAGGTCACATACGTCTATTGAAAGCCATTGCTCGGGAAGGCTGCGTTAAAGAGGTGTTGGCGGGGGATTTTATCAGCCGACATCGACTCCGTGCCGCAAGTAGCGTTAGTGCTTCATTGAAAAAGTTGCTCGATAACGAACTAGTCTATCAGACTCCTTGTGGGTATATCATTTACGATCGTTTTATGAACGAGTGGTTACGGCAGCAACCATTCTAAAAACGAGAAAATTCAATTTTTGTTACAGAATATTATAGAATTACCAACGAAGATTGAATAATCGTTTTTCAACACATTTTGGAAATCTAAGTAAAATGAATGCAAATATTGAGTACGAGAAATTTACCCAAGAGATATATCAAGAGTTAGTAAATGCTGATGTCCTTAAGGCAACCCGGGTGCAACATAATGTAAAACTGAAAGGCAAATCTGGCCAAGAGCATCAAATAGATGTTTATTGGGAGTATGAGATAGCAGGTGTCCGACATAGGGTTGCTATAGAGTGCAAGAACTATAACAGAAATGTCGAAATTGGCAAAGTGAGAGATTTCTATGGTGTCTTGTCGGATCTAAATAATGTTGCAGGTATTATGGTCACTAAAGTCGGATATCAAAAAGGAGCAAAGGAGTATGCATTGACATACGGCATCACTCTTAAAGAGTTGCGAGAACCTAATTGGGGAGAGGCGATATTGGGACAAATCGAGTTAAATTTGAATATGTCTATCCGTCATTGTTTGTTTCGTGTTGATAAGGATTATGAAGAAACCGACCGATTTAGCGTGACTAGATACAAACATTTTCTAGACGCTATGAGGTTAGAAATGGATTCCAAATGGAGTGATGCAACTCATATTCCACTTGAGCTTATCAATAGAGATATTATAGATGACTCTGGTAAACGAATAGTATCTTTGGATGAAATAGAGGCAACACTTCCTAAGAATTCCGATACGGATATTATCTTCAATTATGAAGATGCGTATGTGAATACTCGCTGGGGATGTATAAAGATCAATGAGTTTAGTAGATGACAAAATATAAATTATGTT
>ENA-OPCY01001146-OPCY01001146.1-human-gut-metagenome-genome-assembly--contig:-NODE-1146-length-16202-cov-2.249272_pt1 | contig 16202 bp, 10 predicted proteins | sample MGYA00241568_ERZ501487 | MGnify/ENA primary metagenome ERZ501487 (study PRJEB25962, sample SAMEA2042574) | human gut metagenome | biome: human gut; feature: human-associated habitat; material: faeces... | reverse complement strand
GTGCAGCTGTCAGCTGTACATTTGTGCGTATGCTTGCCGTTTCCGTCGGATACCCATTCGCCCCATGTATGCTCTGACCTTGCCGCTGTCAATACATATCCACATTCGCAAGCCACCGGCGTGGTGCAGTCGTTATCATCATTGCCGCTGTGGGCAGTTTTAGCCTCGGATATGGTACAGCCGCTGTTTTGACAGCTGTGCCAATGTTCGTTTTCGTCCTTATGCCACTCACCGCTAAAATCATGCTGTTTTGCCGGAATAACTATAACATCATTGTGATATATACATTTAACCGGCGTTGTACAGTCACCGTCATCCTCCGATGCAGTATGACCGTCATTAACCGTTACAGCAACAGATGCCATATTTCCGACCTTGTCGGCAACGACGATTCTTTGTTCGCCGTCTGCCGGAGAGATGACAAACTGATTATTCTCGTCAAGTGTAACCGATTTTCCGTTCACCGTAACTGTATCAATATATTTCTCTATTACCGTTACAGTCTGTGCCTCACAGTAGGTCTTGCCGTTGTCAATGTCGGAGATAACAGGGCTTGTTCCGTCCAGCACTATTCCCTGTGAAGAAATATAGGCAACGTTATTGGATTTGTCCGTTAGCTTAACATAAATAATATATTCATTATCCGGATTAATGCTAAAAGCGTCTGCATATTCGGTAAAAGACTTGCCCGAAAGCTCTGCTTCGGTTAGCTCCACAGCTGACAGCAGATATTCAATTTTTACCTCGTCGCCGCTGTTGTCGGATGCGTCAACAGTAACCGTCTGCGTTTCATTAAAGAACAGTCCAAAGGTAATATTATTCAACAAGGTATTCCACTTGTTTGTGCCAACGCTGATTTCGCCCGTCGGCTTTTCTGTGTCCTTCCACTGTGCAGTAATTGTAATGTTCTCCGCCGGCATAGTCTGCGGAATTTCTTTATCCCAACCATTGAAGGCGTAGCCCTCTCTTGTCGGATTAGCCGGAGCCGTTATCTGCGTGTTGTAGTCCTGCGTAATAGGAGCAACCTCACTGCCGCCGGCGGTGTCAAAGGTAATTGTGTACTGATTGATTTTCCACTGTGCCGTGATTGTTATGTTCTCCGCCGGAACGGTATCGCCCGGCTTGTAGTAGTTCCCTTTTTCGTCCTTCCACCATAGCAGTGCGTCTGCAGAGATGCCATCCGGCCGAGGCAGCCCTTCGGCGGCTGGGGCTTTGAAGCTCTCACCGTTTTTCACAATGATGTTGATGCGGTTATAAGTCTCGCCGGGCATATTTCTGCCTAAAACCAGCTCAACCGTCTTTAGGCTGTCGGCGGCGAGATCTGTCGGCAGCTCAAGGACGGGACGGTAGGCGCCGGAGGTAGACCTTTCACTCATTCCCCAGAGCTGATTATAGTCCATACGAAAGCTTCTATATCTGTTAGCACCTGCACTGTTATCCTGATTATAGTAAGTGTCCTGTCCCAAAGTGTAGCATTCAGTATTTTCCGGAAACCTGAGAAAACCGGTGTTTTTGGCAATGATCTGTTCCCACTCGTTGTTGATCGGCAACCCACATTTATAATCATCCCAATCATTCTGATTGCCTATAGTAGGTGCACGGAGAGTGTAGTTTATACCTCCCGCAGTGTAAGATTTACCAAAAATAAAACCTGCATTGTTTAGGTCGAGCCAGCTGATATTGGTAGTAACCTTGTCATCGGCAATGAACAGACTGTGCTCATAAACATATCCGTACTGTGCGGTCTTGTCTTTGGTCACAGAGGCCTGCTCGGAGGAATCTGCTACACCAACGGAGGCAGTATTCAGAACATATGCATCCACTGTGCCGGCATAGGTGAAAGGCACATAGTGCAGGGTGCTGTCCGGCAGCTTGCCGTTTACCGTGCCGGGAATATTCATCGCCGAAAGGTCGAAATAGTATCTGCCGCCGGGAGCGAGGGTAAACTGCTCGTCAGACTGTTTTTCAACCGTCAGCTTGACATCCGCAAAACCGCTTGCAAGGTCGGTTTTGCAGTCGCCGTTATACTGCTCGTTAAAGACACTCATGGTATAGGTGCCCTCGGCAAAGCCGGCAGGAATGGTAATCTGTGCCGTACCGTCATTTTCTGTGAGGGGGGCGTTGCTGCGGCCGTAATAGATTACATTACTGACATCATCAAAGATCAGAGCGGAAATATATTCGTTTGCGCCGGTTTTCGCGTCAGTATATGATATCTCTACGGTGCCGCCCTTGGTGGAAGTGGAAACCTCCCAGGTAGTTCTGCTGAAATTGTTGCGCTTGCTGTCATAAAGGGTCAACTTCCATTCGTTTCCGGTATAATTTTGGGAAACGGGCTGCAAACCTCCGTCAGGCTTTCCGCCCACAGCAGCAGAGGCAAAGAGTACAGAGTCCAGATTTAAGTTAAAAGCGGGACGAACACCATACTCTTTGTAGACTTTCCACCCAGTGTAGTCGACAGAACCATAACCAGTCACGTAGGCGGCAACGTCATAAACTCTACCGGGGGAGCGCAGCCACCAATAGCTTGACGCCCAAAGCGGATGTTCGGGATCCACAATTCGCAAATCCTCTTTTACCGCATTAGCCTCTTTTGAAGAAAGCGGCCAAAAAGCAGCATTGCTTACCGCAGCACCAACACCTTCCACGCAATCGGTATTTTCTCCGTTGTAGCTTCCGGTTGCAAGCGTCCGTTTTTCAACAGCATCGGTTTCTTTCGCCGTCAGCTTACCCGCAAGTGCGTCTATTGCGGTTTTCAAATCGCTGTCTGCATAAGCGTTGCTCTCGCCGAACTTTGACAAACCCATGTTATATGCCGCAAGAAGGGTCATATTCCCCTGTGTGCCGGCAACACCGCTTCCGTCATAGCCGATGACACGCCATGCGGCAGGCTTATTTTCTTGATTTTGCCCAAAGTACACGGTCGGTGCGTTCGCTGAGTTCGCATTTTTACTTAGTACACTTATTGCATATGTGCCAAATTGTATTGCAGCAGTGCCCGTTGGCACTTCACCCTCGGCAAATACGCTTGTAGGCACAAGGCACATCATCATACTTAAAATAAGTACGATACTTAGTAATCGTTTTTTCATATTCTGTTACCTCCGTTTTTCAGCCTTACACCGAACCTCTTTTCTTTTTCAGTATAATGTACAAAATCGAGCCGAGGTTACCAAGCAGCGCAAGCCCCGCAACAGAGCCTACGGTAATCAAAGCAGGTGAAGCTGCGGATGCGGATGCGGATATGTTTCCGGAGCCTACAGGAACGACTGCCTCCACCTCGGCTTTCACGCCGGTGTCTTTCTCACCGATCCACCAGTTGCCGTTTTCGCCGATGAAAGGGGTCAGGCCATCCTTACCGTCCGCACCGACAACTTTACCAAGATTAGCTGTTGTGCCGTCAGTGTAAGTGAGGACGAGTTCTCCGTTTGCATTGATCTCCGCTTTGGCGATTCCGACGCCGTCCTTGCCGTCAGCACCACTTGTGCCGTCTTTTCCGTCAATACCGTCTTTGCCTGGGGCGCCGTCTTTTCCGTCGGCACCGCTTGCACCGTTAGCACCGTTGGTTCCGTCCTTGCCGTCCTGTCCCGGATCACCCTTGTCGCCTTTATCGCCCTTTTCGCCCTGTTGTCCGGCTTCTCCGGTATCGCCTTTCTCTCCGGCAGCTTTCACGCCGAGGGATACCCATGTTTGTCCGTTGTCATACGAAACATACCAGAAGTTGTCATCACCTATTTTAAGCTTCGGCGTCGCACCGTCTTTTCCGTCCTGTCCGGGTGCGCCGGCTTCTCCCGGGTCACCTTTGTCGCCTTTATCGCCCTTTTCGCCCTTTTCTCCTGTGTCGCCTTTATCACCTTTGTCGCCCTTGTCACCCTTTTCGCCTTTCAGATCCGACAGGGCAATCAGATCGTTCCAGACGGAATCATCGCTGTACTTCCACTGTACAAATCCGTTATATACCCGCAGCTCAATTTGCTTTCCGTCCGTTCCGTCATTTCCTGTCAGTTCGGCAAGTGAGACAAGATCGCGGTAGGCACCGTCACTCTCACCCACATATCGCCACTGGATGCTGCTGCCGTTATTGCGGAATTCGATTTCTCTGCCGCCGGTACCCGCAAACGTTGAGAAGGTTTTGGTGTTGGACAGCGCCGATGCCAATCCGTTGCTGCCCACGGTTGAGACTGCAAAGGTATAGGTAGTATCCGCTTGCAGCGAGGAGTAGGTATAGGAAAGAGTTTCCGAAGAAAGCGGCGTTTCGGTCACGCGCTCAAACTCACCGTCGTCCATGCGCATCCAGATATGATATCCGGCAAAGGGACGTCTGATATCTTCTTTCGGCGCTTCCCATGTGATTTTTGTGCTTTGATTATCCGTTACGGACACACCGGTCAGTGTCGGCACGGGCGGTGCGGCACGAAGATTTGTCAGCACATAGCCGAACACAGGAATATTCTGATCACCTGCCGTCCATGTACGCATGCCGAAATCCCATGTAAAGCCATACTGGCTTGAAACGTCATAGCCGATTCCATAGGAGGACAGAAGCGAACGGCGGTCGATATTGTTGACCGTGCCGCTGGCACCGCTGCTCTCGGTCGTGGTGTAGACCGTTCCCTTGGCATTGCTGTAGCTGAAATCAATCGCAATTCCCATGTTGAAGTAATCCGCGCCCCATGTGCTTTTCATCGAGGCGGAGAATCCGTGCGCCACTTCAACGCCCTCGGCATGCTCTTTTGATGTGGTCCATTCGTTTGTGATGCTACTCGCGCCGAAGCCGAGCTCGTATTTCTGCTTACTCAACGATTCAAATTCCGTAACCGATTTGTCGGTTGAGCCCGGATTCGACCAATAGGCGAACGGGTCGCCCTCGGCGTTCTCCGGCAAAACAGAGTTGGTCAGTATCGGCAAAGCCTTTGCCTTTCCTGCTGCAATGTCTTTCTTGTAGGTTTCGTTATACAGTACCGCAAACTCATCGTAATATTCACGGTCAAGCATGGTGTAAACCGGCTGACCGGGTATCATCAATGCGATAGTATTCTTCTCGCTTAGGTCAAAATCGCCCTTTTCGGGGTCATAGATCGAGTAATAATAGGTCGTTGCCGGCACACGGTACAGCACCACGGAATCGTTGCCACCGGCATTAAAGGATACGCTGTATTCCTTTGAAAGGGTATCCTCGGTGCTCTTGGTAAAGTCCATAGTATATCCGAGCGATGCCTCGTATCTCCACACCTTCAGATCGCCCTGCACGACAATGGACGCGCCGAAGGAGGTATTGTGCGATGAGGATTTCGTGTCCGAATAGCCGGAGGAGAAGGTATAGGTGGTGGAACCGTCGGAGAAATCGAGGTCATAGTCGCCGATCTCCGAAAAATAGGGAGCCGCTTGAAGCACCGCCTGCACTTGGGCGTCGGAATAGCCGTAGCCCTTGCCTTCATAGCGGGCAAACAGACCGTCCTTGTTCACATCGCCCGCAAGCAGGATACAGTTATACGGCATATCCCATGCGAGGTCGGCATCGTGACACAGCTTTGAGTATTCGTCCTTTTCGGCTGTCGCCGTATACTTGCCGGCGACGGACAGCGTACCGCTGCCGAAATTCTCACCGTAGAAAACATCGGTGAAGAGGTCAAATTTGCGCGCATTCGGTTGACCGACGCTCTTTTGCCTTTCGGCGGCAAGCGCAATCACCTGTTCGCGCCCTTCCGTGTTGTGGTCAAAATTGCCTGCAATGACATCCTGATACCACCACCATTTCGCACTCGAGTTCCTCTCGCGCGTGGTATCGCACAGAAGGTTGAGCGCACCGTTCTGCTGAACCTCATACAGACCGCCTGCGATCCATACCTGCTTAGGCGTACCTCTGCCGTTGATCGCAACGCTTGTCATAGCAGGCTTCGGCTTTACGCCGAGATCATTTGTTCCGTTTGCGGTATAACCGCTCATGGAGGTTTTCTGCACATTCGTTATTGAATTGTTCTGCCCGTAATAAACGGCAAAGCCCATATTGTCGCCGTCGGTTTTCTTGTCCCAGATAAAGCCCTTCTGCTTTTCTTCCCTGACTTCACGGAAATATCCGGCAATTATGATTTCTTGCCAGCCATCGCCGTTGATGTCTCCCGCGGCAAGGTTTCCGTAGCGGATATGATCGTAGTAACGGCTGCCGTCCTTTTGTTCGTCCTCACGGTTTAGAGTCATCAGAGATTTTTGATCAATTCTCTTGAGATTTCCGCTTTTGGCTTTGTACACCGAGAGCTTTGAAACAGCCTTTCGGAAGGAATCGCTTGAAAGTTCCTTGTCCTTGCCGTCAATTTTATCCGGCTCGGCAACGCCGGCATAAACAAAAAGCTCATCACAACCGTCACGGTCTATATCGGCGGATGCAAGGGATTTCGTGATCTGATCTCTTTCATATTTGGTCGTATTCCAACCGCTGAAGTAAGCATCGTCAGTGCCCTTGGACTTCACAAATGATTTTCTTGAAAGACCCTGTTCACCGGCAATGCCCGTTCCGGCGATTCCCCACAGATCATCATTGCCGGCATAGGTGATAACGGCGGTCATCTTTCCGTCGCCGTCATAGTCGCCCGCCGTGACATTGAAATAGTGGCGGAACTCCTGATACTCCAGCTCGCCGTACCTGGTATCCTTGCACGCCCACTTCGGCGCGTCGGCAATTTTTTGAAGATCGGAGCGCTTGTTGGTTACAAGGTTCTGCACCCAATAGCAGACCTTCGCCGTGAGATTTTTATTATCCATATCGCAAAAACCGACAAAGATAGCGTGATCGTTTCTGCCTGTGCCGAGCGGGTCGTAGGCCAAACCGACAGCGAAAGCGACATTATCGACCGAGGAAACGCTGTATGTACCGCTCGGCGACTCGATAATATTCTTTCCGAGTGTCAGCTTGTCGTATACCTTGGTATGATCCTTTGCAGCTTCGTTTTCCGCATTGCGGTAGCTGTAAATGATCGGCTCATACCATGGGGTAAGGGCAAAAGGCTGCCCCTTTTTTGTGCCGTATGGATTGCTTGCATCTTTTTCCCATCCGGCAGGGGGATTTGTGTCGGGTGTGAGCAATGCGCCGTATGCACCCGAGGCGGATGCGCCCGGATTGGCATAACTCACCAAAGGTGCAATGGCACACATCACCATACAAAGGGTGATCAGAATGCTTAGTAATCGTTTTTTCATTTTTTAATACCTCCCTTTAAAAATTCAGAGCCATATTTATCTGCAAACAGGGCTACACCCTGTTTTAAGACCTCCATTTGGGATTTTAAGTAGTATTCATCCTCAAACATAGCGTAGTGAACGCAAGCACGAACGAATATGAATATAAGCGGCGTTATGGTGGTGTAGGGTATGCCGATTTTAGGCTCCAATTGCTTTGCATACTCTGTATATCGTTCATTAACGCCCTCAAAAAATTTCTTTCCATATTCAATATATTTCGGATGTGTGTAAATCTGATACATCAGCCGGTATTTTTTGCCGTGCTTTTTTGCCGTCCAGTACGGCACTTCTTCAATAAATCTCACAGCGTCCCTTGGGTCTGTGGGTGCTTTACTCATAAAGTCGTCCTCCACCTTTGCCATACAGTATGCTGTGGACTCAATAATCAATTCGTCAAGGTTTTTGAAATAAACATACAGGTTTCCTGTAGTGCAGCTGCAGGCCTCTGCCAATGCCTTAATTCCCGTGCCGGTCAGACCTTTTTCCGCATAGCATTCAAAGCATTTTTCCATAATTTCTTGCTTTCTTTCATTATGCTGTTGTTCTGTTCTCATATGTGTATACATCCTCCGTAAATAACTAATTGATTATTTATTGAAATAATAACATATAATTGCGTAAATTTCAACAGCTATTTGTCATAACCTAGATAAATTGTAAAAAAATTAAATAATTTTATTTTAAAATTTATGCAATTTGCCAGCCTTAGCTGTAATTATGCAGTAAAGCCCAACAGGTATTATCCTTATTACCTCCTTAGTTACAGCAAGGTGAAAAAGCCGCTTTTTACAGCCTCTTTATGTCATATTTTAAGGCTCTTATTTTTTAATTCATCAGCATCATTTTATTATATATAACCAAATATTCAAAAAAGCGGTTGAAAAGCCACACCTTACGGAGTATAATTCAAGCTGTAAAAACAACCACAGAGGTGACTGAAATATGTACGGATTTTTTGCAATGATGTCCAGAATAAAATACATTAACCGTTGGGGGCTAATGAATAATACAAAGCAGGAAAATTTAAGCGAGCACTCTTTGGAGGTAACCATAATAGCACACGCCTTGGGTGTTATTAACAACAAAAGGTGCGGCGGTAATATTGACCCTGACAGACTTGCTGTTTTGGCAATGTACCATGACGCAAGCGAAATAATTACAGGTGACCTGCCTACCCCCGTAAAATACAACAACGACAAAATTCAAAATGCATATAAAGAGATTGAGGAGCAAGCACAACAGCAGCTTATAAAAATGCTTCCAAATGATTTAGCAGAAGCCTACAGCGCCATTCTGTGCGAAAACAGCTGGGAGCCTGAGCTGAAAAAGTATATTAAGGCGGCTGACAAAATTTCAGCACTCATTAAATGCACTCAAGAGCTTTTAATGGGAAACAAGGAATTTTCTATGGCATACAGCTCTACGAAAGCGGCAATTGAAAAAATAGACCTGCCGGAGGTTAGAATATTTATGGAAGAAATGTTTCCTGCATATGAGCTTACGCTTGATGAGCAAGGCAAGCTGTAGGGCTTTATATGTATAATTTAATAACTTATGCCGTTGAATATCTGAAAAAATTTATATTCCCTTACATTTATAATATACAAACATAATGCAAAAAATAACGCTCTGCCCTATTTAAAAGGCAGAGCGTTTTTGTATATTTTACAATTTTAAAGCGTTTTGATACTCTACTAACCATTTAGGCTTGTAACCGTTGAAATACTGAAATTTGTTATTTTTAATTTCAGCAACCTTTATAAATCCGTTTTCATTATCATAGAAAATAACCTCATCACAAAGCGGTATAACCCGGCTAAGAGAGCTTATACGCTTTTCATATCGGCGTTTAACATCATCAATGGGAATATTATGACCGCCTTTTCTTACTCGGTTAGTAATACGGTCTATGCTTTCTTCCATTGAACTTAACCCTACATAATACATTGTAATATAATAGCCCTGTTTTCGAGCCTGCTTAATTGTACGAACAGTTCTGTAACCTGCAAGAGTAGTTTCCTGCGTAAAGGATAAGTTATTCTCAAGACAATAGTTTATTTCTTCTATCGCCCTTTTTCCTGCCTTAATGTTGTCAAAATCATTCTCTTTTGCAATAGCATCGGCATCTATAATATGCCCTAAAAGAACATTTTGCCCCTCAAGCACACCGCGTAAGCTGGATTTGCCAGTGCCGTCTGCACCGGCTACTATAACATAATTATTCATTATATCCCCATTCATTAATTACAGTAAAAAACTAACTATATTTAATAAATTCGCTGAATTTACTTTTTAGCTTATATATACTGTAATATATAATTTATTATCTGTCAATCTACTTTTTTCCGCAAACAAAAATCCCTTTGCACTGCCTACAGGCTTTAGCTGTTGACACATAGCAAAGGGATTTTAATTGTCTTATATTTTAAGTAATACAGGCTTGTAAATTATTCGTCGTCACTGCCTGCGTTGTCGCCTGCGGAATCGGAAGAGTCCTCTGCCTGCTCGGAGGCTTCAGCTTTTTCTTCCTTTTCAACATAGGTACCTGCCATAATAGCGGCAAACACCTCGCCGTTCATTTTTTCGTGCTTGATCAAGTATTGGGCAACCTCGTGAAGCTTTGGAGTATACTGTGTAAGTATATCCTCTGTTTTCTTGTATGCCTCAGAAATAATACGGTGTACCTCTTCGTCGATTTCGGCAGATGTTGCATCTGAGAAATCCTTTGCGTGGCCCATATCCTTGCCGATAAACACTTCCTGACCGCCCGAGTAGTTAATAGGTCCTATGCGGTCACTCATACCGTACTTAGTAACCATTGCTCTTGCGGTTTCTGTAGCCTTTTCAATATCGTTTGAAGCACCTGTGGAAATATCGCCCAAAATAAGTGCCTCTGCTACTCTACCGCCTAGGCAAACAACAATGTCTTCTTCCATTGATGTTTTAGAACGATAGCTCTTGTCCTCTGTAGGCTGAGGCATAGTGTATCCGCCTGCCAAGCCACGAGGGATAATTGAAATTTCGTGTACAGGGTCTTGAGTAGGGCAAGCATAGAATGTAATTGCGTGACCTGCCTCGTGATATGCTGTAAGCTTCTTTTCGCTTTCAGACATAACTCTCGACTTCTTTTCAGAGCCAACCGCAACCTTCATCATTGCGTCCTGAATTTCTGTCATGGTAATAGCCTTTAGGTCTTTTCTTGCGGCAAGCAATGCTGCCTCGTTAAGCAGATTTTCAAGGTCTGCACCTGTAAAGCCTGCCGTAGTACCTGCAATAACCTCCAGCTTAACATCAGGAGCCAAAGGCTTATCCTTAGCATGTACCTTGAGTATCTCTTTTCTGCCCTTAATATCAGGATAATTAACAACAACCTGTCTGTCAAATCTGCCCGGACGCATAAGTGCAGGGTCAAGAACATCGGGACGGTTAGTTGCGGCAATAATAATAATTCCTTCATTAATGCCAAAGCCGTCCATCTCAACCAACAACTGGTTAAGCGTTTGCTCTCGTTCGTCGTTTCCGCCGCCTACGCCGGCACCACGCTGACGACCAACGGCGTCAATTTCATCTATAAATATAATACAAGGACTGTTCTTCTTAGCCTGGTCAAACAAATCTCTTACTCTTGATGCACCCACGCCAACAAACATTTCAACAAAATCAGAGCCTGAAATTGAGAAGAACGGTACGCCTGCCTCACCGGCAACTGCCCTTGCAAGCAATGTTTTACCTGTACCCGGAGGGCCTACAAGAAGCACGCCCTTAGGTATTCTTGCACCTAATGCACTGAACTTGCTGCTGTCCTTTAGGAACAGTACAATTTCCTCAAGCTCTTCCTTTTCTTCATCGGCACCGGCAACATCCTCAAAGGTGGTCTTTCTCTTTTCGTCGTTAAGATTCTTAATCTTTGCCTTGCCAAAGCCCATTGTTTTGGTAGGGTCACCCATACCCCCTGCCATTCTCTTCATAATGAATATCCACAGGGCAATCATAGCCACTATTAAAATAATTGACGGAATAAGATCCCACAGCCAGGTGTTGTCTGTTGCCTTGCTGTAGTCGTAAACCATAGGGGCATTAGGATATTTCTCGTTATAGGCCTCTATAAGGTTAGTTCCCTTTTGGTCGCCTAAATCACCCATAAGTGTTTTCCAAAATACCGATACATCCGGAACACTGTAGGTAATAATAGCACCGTTGGTTTCGTCACCGTCTTTTGTAAGGTTGCCTAATCCCTTGTGCTTAGGGTTTTTAGTTGTCGGGCTGGCTGTGTTTTGCTGTGAGGAGCCAAACAAGCCTCCGCCTGCACTATTAATGACAAGGTTCTCGTCAATATCTGCGTCTGCACGAAGCTGCATTTTCAACTCGCCTGTGCCAAAGTCAAGGGTAAACGCCTTGACCTCCATTCTTTCAAAGTAGCCAACAATGTCAGAATACAAGTGCTTTTCTCTTTGCTGATTATTAAACACAAACACTACCATTAGAATTACGGCAATTGCAACACCAAAAACTAACAGAAAGCGTCCGGCACCTGCCTTCTTATTATCATCTTTGTTCAACCATTTTCACTCCTTGCTTTTTTAATCTATTCTATATAAAACTCATATTTGCATAGGCTGACTGTTAAGTATATATTTCCTCTTTCAAAACGCCTATAAACGGCAAATTGCGGTACCTTTCCCCATAGTCCATACCGTAGCCGGCAATGAACTCGTTTGGTATATCGGCACCTATATATTTAACATCAACCTCTTTTTTGCGTCTTTCGGGCTTATTGATAAGTGTGCACAGCGTTACGCTTTTTGCCCCCTTATTTTTCAGATGATTGACTATAAAGCTTAATGTTACGCCACTGTCTATAATATCCTCTACTATCAGTACATCTTTGCCAAGCACCGACTCGGATATATCCTTTAAGATCTGCACTCTGCCCTGTGACTCGGTGCCGCTGCCGTAGCTTGACACAGCCATAAAGTCTAAAACGCAGGGCAGCTTAATTTCTCTAAGCAAATCTGCCATAAACATAATACTGCCCTTTAGCAGTCCCATAACCATAAGAGGTTTTCCGCTGAAATCCTGTGTAATTTTCTTTCCCAGTCTTTCAGTCATATCCGCTATCTGCTCTTTGGTAAAAAGAACCTCTTTAAAGTCGTTAATTTCGTAATATTCCGCCATATTCCAACTCCACTTATATTCCCTCGGCTTCAACAACTAAAACAGTTTTCGTTCCGTCGGTTATTTTATACTTTTCAGACACACCAAAGCCCTGCAGCCAAATAACCTCGCTTCCGCAGGCCAGCATAAGCAGACTGCTGCGTTTCTCTTTGGGTATTTTTTCGTCTATAAGCAGCTTTTTCACAGGCTTTGTTACTCCTCTGCCATACTGCTTATATATGTCACCGGGTTGTCTTGTTCTGAAAAGCGTTTCACCGTGTATTATATCATAATCAATAACATTATTTACTAAAATTTTATGAACTCTTTTAATTTTGTCATATTTTTGCTTAGTGAAGAATTTTAAATTAATTTTTTGTTCATTTATAACAATACTTTTATTTTCCTTACCGATAACTGCAATTTTAAAATTTTCAGGCGTTGAATCTAAGGTCTGTTTATACACCCTGAAAATCCCCTGTCCGGCTGCGGCAGTATATCCCTTTGGCAAATTTACTGCACCGCCGTCCTTCAATGCCTGCATAATAAGCTCTATATGGCGTTCCTCGTAGCTTTTGCACCCTGCCTTATTCAAAATATTTATAACCGCCTGCTTAGCTACCACCAAATGTGCACTGCATAGGCTTTTACAGCTGTAGCCGTTTTTTACAGCTGCACTGTTTTGAAGCTCTGCGGCAAGGCTGTCGGTCAAGCCAAGCTGCTCCTCAATAATTGAGGACATTCTTTTTACTGCGTATTCAGCACCCGGGTTAATGCTTTTAAGCTGCGGCACAACTGTATGACGGATTTTATTTCTGCTGTATTCATCGGTAAGGTTGGTAGAGTCGGTCACATACGGAATTTTATTTTCCTCACAATACTGCTCTACCTGCTGCCTTGTAATATTTATAAGAGGGCGTATAATATTATCCCTAACTGCCGGAATACCGGTAAGCCCCTTTAATCCGCTGCCTCTGGCTAAGTTAAAAAGTACGGTTTCTACAGAATCAGACATTGTATGTGCTGTGGCTATTTTACCGTTTTCTCCGCAAAGGCTGTTAAAAAAGTCATACCTTACTTTTCTGCCGCATTCCTCAGTACCCTGACCTGTTTCGGCACACAATTTCTTAATATCGGCACTTAGCACCCTGCACTCTATATTGTGTTGTCTGCAAAAGTCCTCTACCGCCCTTTGGTCACGCATTGCCTCGTCGCCACGCAGGTTATGGTTAATGTGTGCAGCAGTAAGCTTAAGCGAATATTTTTCTTTTACAGACATAAGAAAGTGGAGCAGACACATAGAATCTGCTCCTCCGGAAACGCCAACAACAATTCTTTCGCCGGCGGCTATCATATGATTACTCTCTACAGCTTCAACAATAAGTTTGCTTACGCTTTTACTCATGCCTTTCCTCCTGAGATGTAAAACGCATAAATTCGCCCTGCCAGTGCAGCTTTACCGTATTTGTTTCGCCATGTCTGTTTTTGGCTACAATACATTCGCCGCTGTTAAGGTCTGCGTCCTCCTTATTCTTGCCGTCCTTGTCCTTATAGTAGCTTTCTCTGTACAGGAACAAAACTATATCTGCGTCCTGCTCAATAGAACCGGAATCTCTCAAATCAGAAAGCATTGGTCTGTGCTCAGCACGCTGTTCGCTGGCACGGGAAAGCTGTGACAATAATATAACAGGAACATTCAGCTCCTTAGCCATATTTTTTAGGGAGCGGGTGTTTTCACCTACAATCTGCACCAGATTTTCTGTACGCAGTGTGCTTCCCATTAACTGCAGGTAGTCAATAACTACCAGGTCTACATCCTTTAGCCGCCTTAGCTTGGCCTTCATAGCCGGCACTGTAAGCATTGTGGTTTCATCAAGATACATATTGGCACGACTAAGAATTTCAGACGCCTCCATAAGTCTTGCCCACTCGTCATTATTCAGCTTACCCGACCGTAGCTTTGTACCTTCTATAAGTCCTTCGGTAGAGAGCAAGCGGGACACAAGCTGCTCCTTTGTCATTTCCAAAGAGAAAAAGGCAACACGCATTTTTGCCTTTGAGGCAACATAACGGGCAATGTTAAGTGCAAAGGAGGTTTTACCCATACCCGGACGAGCCGCCAGCAATATAAGGTCTGACCTGTTCAGTCCCGTTATTATTCTGTCTAAATCTGCTATGCCTGACGGTATTGGCTTTGATTTGTCGTTATCAGGTGAATTTAGTGCGTCAAGTCTTGAAAGTGTTTGGTAAATAACGCTTTCAATATGCTCCAGACTTTTAACATCTGCACCCTTTCGTATGTCGTAAATACGCTGTTCGGCAGAGTCAAGAAGCTGACTTGAGCTGTATGTACCCTCTGAAGCGTCCTCTATAATATTTTTGGCCGCAATTATCAGAGAGCGTGTTTCGTAATTTTCTTTGACAATTTGGGCATAATCCTTAGCATTTGATGTAAACGGAGTAACATTTGCAAGGTTTATAAAATACTCTCTGCCCTCTGTTTGGTCAAAGGTGGGTTCTTTCTTTAGCTCATTTAAAACCGTTACTGCATCAACAGCCGCACCTCGGTTGTAAAGATTGAGCATACAGCTATAAATAAGCTTATGGTTTGAAACATAAAAATAATCCTTGTTAGGCACAAGCTCAACTACATCGTCCAAACAATCCTGATCCAACAAAACAGCACCTAAAACCGCCTGCTCTGCCTTTAGGTTGTAGGGCAGCTTCAGGCCCTCAAAATACTCATATCCCTCTGCCACAGCTGCTCACTTCCTTTCCTGCTGTGCCTTTAAAATTTTGTATTTTATTAAGTCTTAAAATACAACCACCAGCAGCATTTTAAACTGCATTTCGCCATATACGGCGTGAGGATGTCCCGCCGGCATTACAATAGACTGTCCCTCTGTCAGAAAATATTCCTTATCGTCTATTGTTATTTTGCCTTTGCCGTCCAGACAGGTCACAAAAGCATCTCCCTTTGACTTGTGAGCACTGATTCCCTCGCCCTTGTCAAAGGAAAACAATGTAATACTTAGGGCTTGGTTTTGAGCAAGAGTTTTGCTTACAACCTGTCCCTGCTGATATGCAACCTGATTTTTCAGCACCAAAGCCTGTGCTTTGTCAATATTTTTCAACATAAATAATTTATATCCTTTATCAACATTTTTAAGCTTCTGTTACTACTACCTTTAGCGTAGCCGCAATGCCGGTGTAAAGCTTAATTTCGGCATTGTATGTACCGAACGCCTTAATGTCTGTATCCAGTGAAATTTTTCTTTTATCCACATTTAAGCCGAACTGCTTTTTAAGCTCTGCTGAAATTTCCTTGGCAGTTACAGAGCCAAACAGTCTGCCGCCCTGTCCCGCCTTAGCCTTAATGCTTAGTGACTTGCCCTCTATAAGTTTCTTTGATGCATTTGCGGCTTTCTTAGCCTCTTCTATCTGAAAAGCCTTTGACGCTTCTGCGTTTTTAAGCTCGCTCATAGCCTGTGCAGTAGCCTCCTTGGCCACTTTTTTAGGCAACAAAAAATTTCTTGCATAGCCGTCGGAAACATTAACTAATTCTCCCTTTTTGCCTGTGCCCTTTACATCCTGTAGTAGAATAACCTTCATTATATGCTCAAATCCTTTCTTATTTTAATTATGTATTATCAGCCGCATTTTCTTTTGCCTCGGTATCCGCATTAGCCGGTTGAGAGGTGTCCTCAATATCCTCCTCATGAGTATACTCTCCGTTAAACTGAGGCTCGCCCATTTCACTTTCGTCCGGGCCGCTTTCCTGCGGTTCATCATTTTCGATAATGCTCAGCAGG
>ENA-OPCY01001134-OPCY01001134.1-human-gut-metagenome-genome-assembly--contig:-NODE-1134-length-16331-cov-2.912694_pt1 | contig 16331 bp, 16 predicted proteins | sample MGYA00241568_ERZ501487 | MGnify/ENA primary metagenome ERZ501487 (study PRJEB25962, sample SAMEA2042574) | human gut metagenome | biome: human gut; feature: human-associated habitat; material: faeces... | reverse complement strand
TGTTTAGCAATCGTCCAAATCTCTTGCTTAGAGATTTGGATGCCTGACAATCAATAATTTCCAAAGTGATTTGCTAAACAAATCTAATGGAGGTGGTCAATTATTCCCTGATTTATAGGGCATAATCCGGCAAAAATAACTAAATTTGCGTTAGAATAAGTAACTCTAAGCAAGAGATTTGGACGATTGCTAAACAATGGCTTATAGGGCAATCTTGGGTTTGAGTCGGGAATACGGTATGACAAAATGGAGAATGCCCTCGCAGAAAGCTCCCTTCTCATAGGGCTGATATGAGAATATGATTCCTGTTTTGATCATGGCAGGACGTGGGTAGTACGAACCGTTATACACCTCTTTGATAATTACAGAAGCGTTTGCTTCAAGTTGTTCCTCATCCATGGCTGCAGAATATGGTTCTTCCACATCTCGGTATTCTGCTTCTTTCGCCGTCAGCTTCTGCTCTAATAATACAATCGCCTTCGGAAATGATTCGCTTCCGGTTAAGTCATTGTAACCAAGCAGATTCCCGGACTCATTGTTGAATGTCAGATAATATTCCTCCATGAATCCATGCGCTCCCATTGTATAGTAGTATGAATAGAAACGATATGTGACATAACGTTTATCAGAGCTTTCCCAAGCCGGAGAAATCTCCAGCATATAGTCGTATTTAGGTCCAAGACCCTCTCCATCTTCCGTAGCAAATTCTTTTTTATACAACCGTTCATGCTCCAATGCAAAATGTCCGGCTATTTCTTTCGGGGACATGTTAGCGGCATTTATACCATCGACTTTCTTTGGTTTAGTCTTAATACCATAGTATTCCTTTAGAATACGGTCTGCGCCCTTATTGTCGAGATACAAGGCCTGAATGTCATTACGTACTATAGTGGCGATGAATTGATTAAGCCATGTCGGATGCCCTTTCGGAAGATACGCAAGAAATTTGAAATCGCATCGCCATGATGAATCATTAAGCTCAAAACTTCGGGCATATCGATGTTCAACAATTCCGGACGGCAATAATGAAAGAATAGGTTTTATGGAATCCGGAAGATGGCGCATATTATATCGAATGGTGTCGACCCCTATGGCATATTTCAATATTTCCCCGTCTGTAACATACGACCCATTACCGATAACCCGGCATGTGTCAATAGCAATAGTGTCAGCATAGGTTATGAGCAGGTATGAAGACAGCGAAGAGACTTCTTGGTCTTCTTCCGTGAAATAGTCGACAATCACTGTTTTCCCATCATACTGAAATAATGTATCGCCATAATACCGAGATTGAGCTTCGGCAAGTGAGTCAATTTTATCTGATGTATCAATCTGATTGTCATTATTCAAATTGCCACCATTGTTTGCGAACATAAAGAACGCGATTGAAAGTAGTATGACGGCTGCAATTGCTGTTAAAAGATGCCTCATCTCTTTATTGTTTGGGTAAATTCCCGGAATAAATCATCTCTACTGATTCTATGAAATCATCCAGAATCATTTGGGCATTGTCTTCAATGCTCATGATATCCTCAATCTCAGCGGCATTGAAAGTCCCCATTTTGGTGCAACAGCCTTGTGGTTCCTCGCCTTCTTTGAAGAGGGCTGTTACGATTGTTATATCATATTTGCCATCCTCGTTTTCCGAAGCATTTCCCATGATAGTCATGCTTATGTAATGTTCCGGAGTTGGATTGAAGGCAGTGAAAATTCCAAGTCGACCGTTATACTCTTCATGCTTGTAGGCATTCCGAGCCTGTGAGCCGAACTGGAACATCATGCCATAGATAATTCTAAGCAGTTTATCTTTGTGGGCCGCCATATTGGTGTTTTCATTCACTGGGATTGTCATTTCGGGGGAAAGACAAACGTATGGAACCTCTTCGCGGTTACGGGAGATTGCTACAGCCTGTTTGCGGTAACGAGTCATAAGGCTGTCGTCCATCGACTGAAATGGGATGTGAATATTTGCCTGAGTGTCAATGAAAGCATAGAAGTTGATTTCATCTTCATCCTCCACTCCGAATCCATCTTCATCGGCATAGTAACGCCCGTCCGGCTGAAGAGTCCATGACACATAAGCCACACCATCCTTGAATTCATTGATCCCGAAATGATAGGGAGCAATAAGCTCCACAGCATTACGCTGTGCGCGGTAAGGCTGATCGAAAGCGGAGGCTATCTCGACAGCTGACGCATCCCAGAAGGAAAACCTTCCGTTTGCCGTGAGAAGTTCCCAAGCCTCTTTTGTGTTGTTGTTGACGAGAAACATTCTGCGGGAATCCTTTTCCCGTGCCTGCATCATACCTTCGCCACGCTCTGCAAAGTAGTATTTCCTTTCAGCCTTAAAATCTGCCGAAAGAGTCTTGTAAAGTTCCTTAGGTGTTACCATAATTTTCCTTTTTACAAAATAGAGCTTGAATATCTGGGAAATCTATCTCCTCCTGTTAAACTTTGGTTTCCTGAATAACTTTGTCCTTGTACTTGACAATTACTTTGCCGAAATCATCTCCTTGACCACGGCGGTATTCAGGAACGATGTATGTATAGTCGCCATTACAGAATACTATGGCGTTCTCGACAATCCCGGTTTTACCACCGTGCAGAACCAATTCAGGTTCCGAGGACATCGGTTTGGATTTAGACCATGCGGCATATCTGAATGTATCATCCTTCAGCTTGTCAATGCGTATCAGTTTCGTGTCAGTCTGATAGATTCCAGCCAATCTTTTGAAATCTTTCAATGACGGGTGAAGCCAATAGCCGGCATCGTTGCCGATATATCTCATTTTTCCATCATCATACCTATAAAGGTCATAACGGTCAGACATCTCCATGTCTCCGGATTCGGGAACGTAAAGGGTATTCGTTTTGCCGTCGAAACTCATCACCCAATCCCATCCAAGACCGTCAGTGGTAAAATACCAGTCCGGGATATAATAATAGGCATCAGCTGAGAATTGTTTCTCTCCCTGATTATCAACAAACGGGAGTTTCTCCAATCTTCCATCTTTTTCACAAATCAGGACACTTTCCTGCTCACCCTCAACGCTTGAATCCCTATTGTATGCAACCACGATATAGGCGTTCTTACCATCCTTCATAGGAATCTGATATAGTTTGTCGCAGAAAGAACCGTCACTGATTTCATGTCCGTCTTTACGAATATCGTCCGCAAAAACATATTTGGTGTCATAAATCGGATATAATGTCCTTGCCAAGACGGTATCCCCGGTTGCGTATTGGATATATGTCTGAAACTCCGGACTTGTTCCCCCGAGGCCGGTATCCCAAGAATATAGCCTAACTTTATTGTCGGGTGAAGTGGTTATCGTTATTCCTGTCTTCTGCTGCAATTTATTGAACTGGTATTGGAGGGTCTTGACATTGGTTTGAATAAGATCCATCAATTCCCGATCGCAGAATTCCTGCCGTTCGTAGATTTCAATTAGTTGACGCTCCGCCTCTTCCAGATTAGATGAAAACTCCGTGCGCGGGTCATTATACTCTTTGTCTTTGCAAATGACTATATAAGGGGAGTCAGTTCGATACAAAAAGTATGTATCGTATTTAGTGGAACAATGTCGGCCGGGAACGAGAGAAAGGGTAAAGACTTGCTCACCCTCCCTATCGAGCAAAGCATACTTGCGATAATCAATCTTCTTGATTTCTGCCACAAGGTATTCGGTTTCCGGAATAACAAACTCACGCGCATACAAGTCAAATACTTGCAAATTATAGTCAGATGAATTGCTTTTCCCCTTAACAAGAACCATATAGTCCAATGTCCCTTCGAGAAAATATAGGTTGTCATATTCCGGCGGGATCACTATACCATATCGATCACGCACCCCTAAATGTCCATTTTTACTAAATTCATACAGTCCATTAGGAGCCTTTGAATAGTGAGTCTTCATCAAATCAACGTAGTCAGCATTTAAAACAGCATACGGGTTATAACCCAATAATAAGACTGGCAATAAAAATCCGCACGCTATGACCAGTAGTATGGAAGTTGTTACATTACGTGAATTGCGAAAAGTTATGACGACACCGACAATTGTAAGTAGTATCCCAACACAAAGCCATGTAATGACAAGTTCATGAGGTCTGTTGTAGCAATTTACAAAGCAGACTCCGCCAATCCCAATCAAAATAGCCGGAATCGTTCTAATTGAGGAGTTCAACAATCTGTTCGCTATGATATATAAGACCATCGGGAGGATAAACGAAGCAAATATCTTTACATTTCCGATATTGTACAATCCGATGACGGCAGCAATAAAGATGGCAGTTACAATTCCGACATAACTCATCAGAGTATTGTCTTGCAATACATACTGCAAAAGCTGACGGTTCTTTCCCCTATATAACATCCGGTATGCAAGAGGTGTCAATGTCATAAGAAATGCAAATATGAAGATGGTCATGCTCCTTATGCCGAACCAAGACAAGATCGTAACGGCGAACACAAAGGCCATATACCACCACAGACGGTGGTTCTTGAGTATTATTGCGGTACAGCCATTCAACCGTATTGAAAACATTATCGGCATAAGCACCAACCAGCCACTGATTATTCCCCATATTGACCAAAGTATCCAATGAGGAATTACAGGATCAAGCGTATTAAAGGAAACTATCGCCAATTCGGATTGACCACAGAGACATAAACAGACATATACAAACTTCGTTATCGGTTCGTCTATGTACTTGGTGTCCGGCATTGAAAAACTACAGCCTACGTATATAAGAGCAAACATCAAAGCAGTCAGTAATGCCCAACGACTCTTTCTGAATATCTCAAAAGAGAGCGATACGCGCATAATAATCATTGTGGACATGACTAATCCACACCCTACCTCATGCCATGCAAACAACGCCCAAAGACTTACTATAATGAGGTCGGCAACAAACATCCTTTTGCCGTAGATTTTCCGATTCATCCTACTCTTCAATTAGTTCAACCGGACATTCATCCATTTCAACGGTCTCTTCTTCCACAACAATAGTGGAATTAATGTGATCTCGATATTCCTTTGGGCAGATAGCATCAAAGCGGGCGAGGTCTTCCTCTGAGAAAGGAATACGGTCGTCAATCCCATACTTTTCACAGAAAGTCAGTATGGCAGTCATGTTATGCTTCGATAAAAATCCGGCTTTGTCAGCATGATACATACATTCCAATGCAGCCGAGAGGTATTTTCCCTTAACCTCAGCGTTTCCCTCATATTTTCTCCACATTTTTTCCGCGATTACATCAAATATTGGAGGGAGTTTTTCACCTATAATCCGAACCTTACGCATATATCCGTCTGAGACATTGACAAATGTCTTGTCGAAAATATGGCGGTCATCCATAGCAAGACAAGCGAAACCTATAAGGAACTCATCGCTGCTTGAATCAGGTTTCAATCGGGAAAATATAAATTCTTTTCTGGCCTCAACCCTCTGTCCGAGTATATCCCGGAGGAAAACAATCCAGTCCGGTTTCTGCGTGGTCAAGCCATCTATCAGTAATCTCGCGTCTTCCTCTGAAAGCTGTTTTTTGTCCAATCCCTCCATTAGGTGATTCAGCAGCCCGAACTCATCTGTCGGGTCATTTTCATAAGCCTCATCAGCCATATCTCTTGCGGATTTTCCGGCTTCTTCATAGCACATGATAGCGTTAAACATGCTCTTGTCAACACCGCCTTTCCCATATCGGTAACAATCGGCAAGTGCTTCGAAAGCCCAAGGTTCTTTCCATTTTGCATGTTCCACGAGGTATGGGATTGAGTCAAGCCATTCACTGTTATATTCCTGAATACTTATTTTCAATCCATCAGGTACTGAGACCTCAAAGGATTCTCCGGTGTCAATGTTTCGGATTGTTATTTTCTCATCGGCAAAGGCATAAACTGCCGGAATAAGCGCCAAAAGGAAGAGGAAAATGCGATTGTTCATATTGCGGTTATTGATTGTTATGTTTAGATATGGCTTCTTCAGCACTTCTACGCACTTTGTCGAGGATGTGAGCGTCAAGTTCTTTATCTGTATAGTAATGAAACTTGGATATGATGTCGGCTTCTTGGTCAATGAATCCATATATGTTGAGTTCGATGTCGCCTGTCATGCCATAACCATCATCGTCCATCCAGTAGTGACCATCAGGGATAAGTTGCCACTGGACCTCAGCTATACCGTTATGGAAACGCCTTATGAATGAGGGATATTTGAATGAATAGCAGGTAAGCGTAGACAGCGCATCCTTCGGGAGATTCTTCATCGAATCCCAGTCGATGTGTTCTTCATCGACAATGGCAAGTTGTTCGTTAGGCCACATCCATTCGTATGCGGTCTTAAGGTTGTGGTTGAGCAGGAAACGAGGCTTCCACCATCCCCAGATAACCTGATTTACCACTTCCATACCATCCCCGAGTTTCTGTTTCTCATACTCTCCTGAGGCATATTTATCCGAAGACAGAATCCGATACATCTTTTCATCGTATGTTCCCGGCTCATCTGACATTTTGCTGATTCGGTCGTATATGTTCATAATTCCTTGGTTTATTTGCGTTTGAATCTTTTAGCATATTCTTCGTAATAACGCGGATGCCCTTTGCCCTGATAAATCTTGATATAATCCCAGTCAAACCAGTTCAGAGGCAAATCCGGCAAAGGCTCCTCTCCGTTGCGCATAGCTTGTCGGCACCGGTTACGGTTGTATCGGTGTGCATCCTTCTTGCCTTGTTTCCAAGATGAACTGGGATGGTCAAAATATTTGCTGAGTATATGCTTGCGGTAGGAACGGCTCATAACTTTCGCAGGATTAAAGGTATCGCTCAATAGTAATAGTCTCCGGACAACCGACAAAGGCATGGTTGTTGATAGCCGTATGTGCCGGCATCTTGATGTAATGAAGATTCTTGCACCCTTCAAAAGCATACTCGTATATCTCGACCATACTGTGCGGTAATGTTATAGTTTCAAGGCTTATGCAGTCCTTGAAAGCCTCACAGTCAATCCATCGGATGCCTTCCGGTATAATGACTTCTTTGAGGCTGGAACATCCCTCAAAGAGCCCTGATATGACACATACCATGTTACTGGACAATTTGGCATATTTTAGGGATGTGCAGTTTAGGAAGCAGTTTTCGCCTCCTTGCTCGTTTGAGACTCCATCACCGATGACAGCTCTCTCCAAAGAGTTGCATTCTTTGAAAACACCATAACACAGATGCCGACAACTATCTGGAATGACAATCTCTTTCAGTGATTTACATTCAGCAAAAGCCATCATGTCGATCTTCTCTATATTAGGTGGTATAGTGACCGATTTCAGTTTTTCGCAGCCTGCAAAAACTTCTTCACGAATTATGCGGAGAGAATTCGGGAGTTTCACCCGTTCCAATTCTCTACATCCGCAAAAGGTGGCTTCGCCGAGAACGAGCATACCTTCGGGTAAATCTATCTCTTTGAGTCTCTGACAACATAGGAACGCATAGTCGGAAATATACAGACATTTAGAAGGAATTGAAATCTCTTTAAAGTTGCATCCATGGAATGCGCACATACCGATGCCTTCCAAAGTATCAGGCAGGACCACTTCATTAACCTTATTGCAAAACATGAGAGCCTTGTCTCCAATGTCAGTTATGCCATCAGGGACAACTACACATCCTTCGTATGAAGTCTGACAGTCAACGAATACAGTGTCTTCTATTGTAAAAGGACTATTGTTCATCGATTTCATCAAATTTAAGGTCTTTGAAAATTTCTCTCATCACTTCCGGTGGAGGATTAAACATCCCTTCGTAGGTGCCGTGAAGTATGAAGTGTATTTCAATTTGGAATCCATGCATCTCTTTCAGCTTCTCCACAAAAACTTTCTTCGTCAGTCTGGGATTTTTGCTTTCGATACCCCACCATTGTGCGATATGGCAAAGTCCCTCCCCATGATAGCCGAAATCACAATTTGAAGACAGCTCCTGCTCAATCGAGAGGACAGAGCATTCATACACCATCTTCTGTATTTCTTCATCATCGGTGTCGGTGATAAGGACGGGAGCATACAGTCCAAATTCATTGTCGTTGCAATCATTCATAAGAAGCATATAGAGTCCGTCATAAACGAACTCCCATAATTGTGCGTCAGGAATGTATCTGTAAGCAATTCCCATCCTGTCAAGCCAAGTCAATGCCTGTCTTACGATAGCGGGAATCCTTTCAGGAGTGTTTTTTGCCATGGTTTACTTATATAATTCGTTCCAGAACTCTTCAGGCAACCACACATTTGGGAGTTTTGACGCCGTTCTGAATAATGGTGCAATGTCATCGAAATCCCAAAGGCCGAGTCCGCAGCCTACCGGGGTCACGAGAAATTTCAGGTTTGGATTAGCCGCAGCAAATTCAGTGAACCGGTTTACAGCATGACGAATCCAGCCGAGGCCGACTCCGGCTGTCGGAATGGCGTAGGATTGACCTTGCAGTCCTTCTCCCTGACCGACAATTGCACCGAAGTTCTCACGGGCAAAGTTAGCGGCACCTTCATAGTGTCTCCCTGAACGACGACAAACGAATACAAATATCTCATCATCGTTCAGTTTGCTAATCCACCGAGGGGTAATGTTCACCGTTTCGGGTCGAGTTTTTTTCCCTTTTATAAAGTCTAATATGCTCATAGTTTTGTGCCTTTATCATATAGGATGAAAAATGCCCCCGATTTATATCAATCGGAGGCAATAATTTTTTCAAGAATCCCATGGTGCCTTATTCCGGTTTGTTAAGGTCTGTGTCATCGTGCGACATGTTGAGGATAGCGTTGTGCAGATTTGCCACTTGCTCGTTGTTTGGTTTCTGTGGGTCAAGGGGAGCCCAACCATCGGAACAGGTGCCGGGGAGCATAGATGTCCTTTCGTTCCATGCATCTGTCTCCAGCCACGGAAGCGGCTCCATCTTTGATTTATCATCGAAACTCTTTCGGGTAATCTTGATGAGATCCATATCTTCGCCGATATTGATGTTTCCCATGCCGGCAAACATCGGTATGCCTCGCAACGGAATATGAAGCAGAAGTATCTGGAGTTGGTCTTCCACACGATATGTATCGACAACCTTAAAATATGAATTGAAATCCAGGACATTGAGCCGCCACTGCTCGGCTTCCTCGTCTCCCATCATCTGCCATATCGCGGCTGCGTGGGCGGAAGCAATGATGAACCGAACATTCTTGACAGGTTTCGCCGCTCTTGATGTACAGTCGATAAAGAACCCGGCTCTGATGATGTTGCGGCTCCTATACACTTCTGCGAGTTGGTCAAGGTCGCCGACCACATTCGTGTCTCGATAAAATAGCTGAAGACCGGGTAACGTCCAGTTGATTGCATCCTCAAATGATGCGATGTCGAATGGGAACTTTGGCTCGATGAGTTCTGCAAATGACTTCGGAAGAACGATATTCTCCACCCCAATGGCCTCTTGAAACAAGGGGGCAATCTCCTCATCCTTGAATCCGGCAATGCCACATCCGATGCGTGTGACATAGAATTTCAATTCCGGGTGAGCCTTGGCGAAAGCTATGAATTCATCGACGTATGGTTTGATGGTATCGACACCACCCTGCATTGTAGGGATGGCGTAGGATTGTCCCTGCATCCCCACGCCTTGGCCCCACACGGCACCGAACTTGTTTAACGCGGCCAGGGCCGCTCCACCACCGTGATGCCCGGCAAGATTGCTGCCGAATACGAATACTTCGTCAGGCTTCAGCGAATTGATGTTCTCAGGAGTGTATTCCATATTATAATAGCTCCGATGGTTTCACATTAAACGGTTTATGATTCACATAGCGTTCCTTCATCTGATCCCGGCTGGAGAAACCGCAAAGGTCGTCGGCGACCGATAGAAGCAGGTCGTGAAGTTCGAGATTGGGCTTGTACTTTTCCGGAATCGCATTGTAGCCTAGAATGCCACCGATTATGTTTCCGGCTACGGCTCCGGTAGAGTCGCTGTCGCCGCTGTGATTGACAGCGCAGCATATGCACTTTTCAAAGTCATCGATGTGGCGCATCACGCTGAATATGGCTATGGCCAGTGTTTCCTCCGCCACCCAGCCTTCTCCGAGAATGTAGATTGCATCGGTGTCTGTTCGGTCGGATACGGCAAAGTCCAATGCTTTCTGAACCAAAGTCCGCAGTTCGGCAAGATGTCTGTTCCCCTTGAAATATAGCCCCAGCAGTTTGAACACACGTTCCATAACTATGAAGCGGAGCATCTCCCGGTCGACATTGTCATGAGCGATGCAATCGGCAACAATCATGGCAAGAGCCATGGAGGAATATGTGCTCAAAGGGTGTTTATGCGTAATGTCGGCGGCATATCCGGCGAGATAACCAGCATGTTCAAGATCAAGTAGTTTGGGATTGGCCGCAGAGAATATTCCGATGGGTGCCACCCGCATAACACCGCCGCAACCTTTTGAATTGTTGACCACCGGAGCGCTGTTCGGCATAGAAATGGACTGTAATGCTGACATACAGGTCATACCCGGGGCGCGGCGAGCCCATAATGCTTTCACATTAGTAAGCCAGTTCTTGCTCATCTTCAATGCCGGACGGGACTGCGTATAATACCAATGCTCGTAGGCGGTCGTGATGAATGGGAGAATCTCCTTCTCGTGGATTTTCCCTGCGGCGATTGCGCAGAGCAGCCCTTCGACGGTAAACAGCGACATCTGCGTGTCGTCGGAAAACTCTGCAATGCCGTTCCGGTCGAGTTCGTAACCTGTTATCCCGTTCTCTCCATACTTCTTTCTGATTTCATTAAGGGAGGAAAACTCCACGGCATATCCGAGAGCGTCACCGACGGCTCCCCCTATAAGCGAGCCACGGCATTTATTTTGTAAGTCATTCATCTGTATCATCAATTCCTTTGGTATATGATTCGCATACATCATTCAACTCATCGTCATCACAGGCGGAGAACATTCGCGCGAGCTTACCTTTAAGTGTGTGCACTCGGTCTCTGCAATATTCGCGGGTTGAGGCATCCTCGCTACAGATGGCAGACTCTGCGAATGCCATTGCGCTGCGTGCTGTAGTGGCAGTTTCTATCATCGTACCGGTCTTGCCACTGCTCTTGAAGGGTACGGAAATGCCATTTGTCATCGCCGACAACTCTTTGTACCAGGGACGGCCGCAGATTGAAACGGTGTCTACCTTGATTTTCATGTCGGCGGCTTTCTTGGCTTCGATTCGCCAGTCAATCTGGTTGCTGACCACATAATCTCGATAAGTATAGCCAATTTCATGCGGGTCTGCATCCGCAATCAGTAGAATTGCCCTCGAGGAATCCTCTCTCCAAGGGGATTCGTCTATGATTTTCTTTAATACCAGTTCATAGAATTCATCACCGTCACCGCCGCTTGTGTCTTTGGACTCCTTGACAAACTTGATGATGTCGTTCTCGTTGTCGGTCAATGGAATGCACTGGTATGCATCACCGAAAGTGTCACGGTTAATCATGTCGCAATAGTCGCCGAATGCGACAATTCCGAGGCGCAGATCCTCGTTGTCATTGAAGATACGCGGTATCATTTCGGCAACCTGATGACGGACATCATCAATATATGCCGCCATTGAGCCAGTTGTGTCAAAGGCGATGACCATGTCGAGTTTGCCTTTCCCTTTGGGCGTGACTTTATCATCGATTGCCTGAGGAATTCTGATTCAATGCTTACGTTTACCTTCGTTGTGGTCTCTGTGGTTACTTTAGTTTCCATGTTTGTTTCTTTTGGGGTTTGAAATAATGGAGCTGAATCGCGAGCAAAATCTATCTGCTACTCAATACTATTTTTAGAACTTGTCGGATAGGAGACAAGTCTGAGACCAAGGAATTCAACTTTTACCTTTCCATGGTCAAACTCCCGAATATCAGGATTGCATCCTTCTTTATCACTCTCATAACTGCCCCCTGCTACAATAAATAATGGGTCGGAACCGCTTATGGTCCATTCGGCTACATTTCCCAACATATCGTAAATCCCGAGATTATTCGGTCTTTTCTGCTTTACTGCGTGGGTTGTACTATCAGAATTTTCCTTATACCATGCTATATCCTCCAAAACATTGTCAGCAGGCAACTGCATGGTGAGATGTGCCACATAAAGCCATTGGGGTTCTGATGGGATGTAGAAATCATACCCTGTAACAGAGTCTAGCCTGTTTACAAATTCCAGACAGTCAACCAAGTCAACATTTTCCACTGGCAACGAATCTCCTGGCTGGTGAATCGAAGGATTTTCACCCATAATCGATGTCCAAAGTTCCTGTGTTACTTCGGTTTCGCTGATATAAAAATCATTCAGCTCAATGGTTCTCTTAAGACCTCGGCAATCAATTTTACCACCTGCCACACCAATCATCTTAACCTCAATCCCATTGACATTGATGATAGTGTCTTTCGGCGCAACACGACTCTCGTCAGGGTATATCTTTGTTTCCTCAAAATCAGGGTTGAGCACATCCTTAAGAAGAAACACTCCGATTACACAAGCACAAAGCAAGACTATGCCGCCTACAATCCATGCTGTGATTTTGTAAATTCGTTTCATAATGATTTTTCAGCTAATTTGTTCAACTTCATTTTTCAGTTTTGTGATGATTTCACGGCAGCCGCGCTCGATGGTGTCGAAGCAGGTGCGATAGACGTGTTCTGTCTGATAATGTGGATCCGGCAAATCCGATGACTCGCCGAAACAATAGTCATTGAAGCGCATGATTTGATCCCAATGTGAATAAGTCAACAGCCGGGTAACCTCGTTGCGGTGATGCTCAGTCATCACTATAATTTTGTCTGCCGAGTTAAGAAGTTGCTCAGTCATAGGAATGGCTTTGCCGCCCATTTCATAGCCATGTTCGGCAGCTACGCGACACATTGTCTCATCGCGGTCAAGATCGCCATAAAACTTCGTGCCACACGAAGCTACCTCAACTCCGTGGATGCCGTTGTCATTGAGCATCTTCCTAAGGATGACCTCCGCCAACGCCGACCGGCAGGCATTGCCGGTGCAAATGAAAAGTATCTTCATTTCAGTCTCTCGTTAATTATCATTTGAAGGATAGATGGTATAACCACCTCTTCGACAGCTTCTTTGGTGAGTCTGTGTCCACCCTTGAAGTAGCGGATGTTCAATGAATGAGTGAGAAATTCATCTTTGCAATCGACAACATCATCGTCGGTCCCGAATATGCCCAATACATTGGCCATATCAAGTTGGCTCTGTAAGAAAACGTTTGACTCCAGATTGAAGTAGCTATTTGCAATGCTTTGAGTCAGTTCAAACTCTGTTTCACCAGTTTCTCTCTTCTTATAGAAAGGGATCGTGACGGAATCTGCCCCATCCAGACGACGTTTCATCATTTGAGAAACGTGAAACGAAGGGTTCACTACAATAATATTCCTTCCATTGGAAAACAGTGTCAAAAGGCCCCCCATTGATGTTCCTATCACAAGGTCAATACGAGTATGGGATTCAATGTTTCGGATTACATCCAATGCCGCAGCAGGATTTATTGGTAAATCAGGCGAGATGACTTTGCTGTTAGGGAGGCATTCCTGAATTTCTCTTGCAGTTCCGGAATTGCCTGAGGAAGCGAATCCATGGAGATAGAGGATATTGATGTCCAGTAAATCAGCAGCCACCCATTTGTCAACGACCGATAAAAGGAATTGCATCCAACTTTCGTCATCAGGAAAGTCCGAGACCTGGCTCATATAATAAACCTTTTCAACCTGCTGGCAAAGATAATACATCCGATATATCTCTACCTTAATCAGAAAGGCAAGATCTCTCCAGAGGCAAATCGTAAAGTTCTTGCGAGCCTCTATTGTCCTGTCTATTTCTTCCCATTCGAATGTATAAGGATGCATATTCCGATTCATTGTGTTGGCAAGATCACATCCCGTATAAAGTCCCTCTGAGGAATCTTCGTTCTCATGGTCATTAAAATCAAAGACCTCAGCAACAAGAGTTGCGTTCATAGTGAATGCATCCGTAGACAGGTGCATCCTGACTGAGTTGAAGGTAAACCACAACTCATTGTCTATTTGTTTAATGTCGCTGCAATATGCCTTTAAACCTCCTGCTATTGCGTTTAGTAGCGGAGTCTTGATGAGGCTATTGTTTATCGGGTGCATATAATCACGTTTTACAATAGTTTCTTAATTTTTTCTATAAATATATCAATACCCTTTGTTGCCGTTTCCTTTATGTGTATATATCCCTCAGGAACATCCACTTCGTTAGGGTCAATTATAAATCTCGGCACCTCATGGTGAGGATATTTGACCAATTGGTTTGCCGGGTATACTTTTAACGAGGTGCCGATAACTAAAAATATATCCGCATACTTGACTATCCTGATGGCATCAGTCATGTTCGACAGATATTCTCCAAACATCACTACATAAGGTCTTAACTGAGAACCATCAGATGCCAAATCACCTTTCCGTATCGGAGTATCAAGGGGCAATTCTTTGACACAGTCTTTATTCAGCCTATTGAGGGAGGAGGTTACTTTCTTCAATTCTCCATGTAGATGAATGACATTTTTGCTTCCGGCTCTTTCATGAAGATCGTCAACATTCTGAGTGATGATTGTTACATCGTGCTTCTCTGCCAAATTTGCCAATACGATGTGAGCATGATTCGGAACCGCTTTTGCCAACGCCAATCTCCGCTCATTGTAAAACTGCAATGATTCCTCAGTATTTGCCTCGAATCCTTGAGGTGTCGCAACTACATCCGGATTGTACTTCGACCATACGCCATCATTATCCCGAAAAGTAGATAGTCCACTTTCCTTACTGATACCGGCGCCGGTGAACGCTACAATTTTCTGTCTCATAATTGCGGATGACTAATCATAATCTTCGTCATCGAGACGGCGCACTTCGTCCACGCCGTCGATGGTGGAGATGTGGTTGATGATGGTCTTGAGTTCGTTGTAGGAGTGAACTCCAAAACGTATTCTGCATATCACGATGTTGCGGTCGGTCTTGGTGTTGAACGACTCCATAGAGAGGTGGAAGGTGTTGGTGATACAATCCACAAGGTCAACAAAAAGGTGGCTGCGGTCAACGGCCCGAACTCTCAGCGTGACGGGATAGAGAGTCTCGTCTGCTTTGAAATCAACTGACACCACGTCGTCGCCGTAAGACGAGGCCAAACTGATGGCGTGGCGACAGTCGCGTTTATGCACGGTTATCAGCTCTGGATTGAAATGGTTGCGGATGCCTATGACCTCTTCGCCAGGAATGGGGTTACATTCCGGACAACGGCAGTAAGTGCTATCCGGCACAGATTCCAGATAACGCTGAATAGACTTGCGAGCCTTGAAGGTATGAGCGAAAGATTCCCAATCCTGTTCAGGATGACAATCAGGGTCGGTGAATATCTCCACGACGTCACCGCGTCGGAGGGTGGTATTGACCGGCTCCAGGCGGCTGTTGATTCGGGCATACTTGGCGTGATCGCCGAGTTCGGTATGCACCTCGTAGGCGAAGTCAATCACCGTGGCGTTCTGCGGAAGGATTATCTTCTTCCCCTTTGGCGTGAAAACTTGAATGTCATCATTATAGAAGGCTGTAATGATGTATTCCATGTATCTTTCGTTACGCTTCGGTCCGGAGATTGTATCATGGAGTACGGTGCGGAATTTCTCGATCCACATCTGGATATTAGTCTCGTTTCGCTCAGCTACACAACCGAGTTGCGACTGGCGTATCATGGCCTCGCTGCTGATATGCACTTCCTGCCAGCGTCCGAAATCCGGTAGCAGCTTCACATGGATGCTCTGGTAGCCATTCTCCTTCGGAGCGTCGATGTAATTGCTCATGCTGCAATGCTTCTCCTTGAAACGGTCGGTCAGGATGCAATAGATTTTCATGGCCATCTCCTTCTCGCTGAGATATGTCTGCGTCTCGTCAAATACCACTTCAACGAAGTGACGGTATTTCAGATGATTGAAATCGTCTCCGTATTTCTTCATCTTGCGCCAAAGACTGAACGGACGACGATAGTCAACATACACGCGAGCCTTGATACCAGCAGCCGACAGTGTTTCCGCTATCTGGCTGCGGAAAGTTTCCAGATTATCTTTGTTTGCCTCGACATGACGGGCAATGAGGGCAGAAATCTCCTCGTACTCGTCAGAACAGCGGAATCGGAACGAGAGGTTCTCCAGTTCTGTCTTAATGTTGTAGAGACCGAGACGGTTGGCGAGAGGAGCATAGAAATAGTCGGTCTCTCCGGCGATCTTCATCTGCTTTTCAGGCTTCATCGAAGCCAG
>ENA-OPCY01001133-OPCY01001133.1-human-gut-metagenome-genome-assembly--contig:-NODE-1133-length-16339-cov-1.613486_pt1 | contig 16339 bp, 14 predicted proteins | sample MGYA00241568_ERZ501487 | MGnify/ENA primary metagenome ERZ501487 (study PRJEB25962, sample SAMEA2042574) | human gut metagenome | biome: human gut; feature: human-associated habitat; material: faeces... | reverse complement strand
GTCTTTTACGTCTTCAGGGGCAATATCTGTAAGAGTGCCAGGCACTCCATCCACGATCACTAATGGGTCATTAGTTGACATGGTCGTGACACCACGTACGCGGATAGTAGCTCCGGCTGACGGGTCGCCGCTGGAACGTGTGATCTGTACGCCGGCCATCTGTCCTTGTAATTGACTGGAAAGCTGCGGTGTACTCTTCATCCGAAGTTTGTCGCCTCCCAAAGAAGAGGTCGATCCTGTCAGGTCGATTTTGCGTGCCGTACCGTAGCCGATCACGACGACTTCATCCAATGTCTCCGAATCTTCTTCGAGGGTGATGTTGTAGGAGTTTTGTGAACCGACTTTTATTTCGGTCGGCTTGTATCCGATGTAGGAGATCGAAAGTATAGCACCAGGTGCTATACTGATGTTGAAGAGGCCTTCAACATCAGTAATGGACCCGTTAGTCGTTCCTTTCTCTACAACATTGGCTCCGATGATCGGGTCACCGTTATTGTCTAGGACTTTCCCCGTGATTTGCTTGGCCTGTTGTTGCCGTGCGTATGCTTTTCGCATAATGTTGATATTCCGATCGTTGATCGTATAAGTCAGTCCTGTTCCTGTCAATGCTTGTGTCAGGATTTCATCGATTTGATTACTGTTGGCCTTTATGTTGACTTTAATGTCTGCAACATCTTTATCTACATAGAAAAATAGGAATTCGCTTTGTTTTTCTATCTGTGAAAACAAGTCGGTGAGAAGCATCCGTTCAGTTTTGATGGATATCACTACCGATTGTGAATAGGTAGGTTCCGCTTGCATAGTGGAAGGGAAAACTGTTAATAGCGAAACCGCCGTAATTTTTGTAATTGCTACTAATTTTTTCAGGCTTTCAGGATGAAGATGCCTGTAATACGAAACATTTTTCATGCTTATGTATTGATTTAAGAGATTAATAATTTACTTGTTTCATGGTGTGACCCTGTTCGCTTAGTGTAGGTCTCAGTGCTACTTTTAACATTAGCGTTTTCTCATAGGCATTATTTTTTAGTGTGCATGTTGGATATGATAATTTCCTGTTTTATTCGTCCACCGTATAGGCAAACTGTGTGAGATTACTTTTAGGATCTGTTCTATGCTTTGTTTTTGATTGAATGTACCGGAAACGGTGATGGATGGATCTGCCAGTCTTTCATCATCAATCCGGATTTCTACTTGGTAGATGTCTTTCAAGTTCTCGATCAATTCGGTGAATGGAATCGATTTGTATTTCAACAGACCGTCTTTCCAAGCTGTGAAAGTGTCGGTGTCTATTTCTTTGACATCCACCTTGTTTGTCGACCGGTTGAAAGTCAGTTGTTGGTTTGGGGTCATCACGATATTTTGCTTTGCGCCTTCGAAACGGATGGAACCTTCCACAAGGGTTGCCGTGATATCGTCTGACTCTGCATCTGCCTTCACGTTGAAGTGCGTACCCAATACGGTGATAGAAGCACCGTTCATCTCTACTTGGAAGGGCTTGCTTGGATCTTTTGCCACTTCAAAATAGGCTTCACCTTCTAATTTGACGTTGCGGCTGTCTTTCCCGTATTTGTCGGAATAGCTTAAGCGGCTGTTTTTGTTCAATGTGATGATGGTTCCATCTTCCATCGTGAAGTTGGAGGTATGTTCGTCTGTCAGCAAGGTGTAGTGTTCGGATATACGGTCATTTGTATTATAAAGGAAAAGGGCTGTTGAGAAAATGAAAAGCAAACAGGCTGCGGCAATTAGTGGAATGGCGTTTCTCCATAATTGCCGCCGGGCAGTCTGCCTTCTTTGTACATTGATCTTTTGTTGCAGTTTGTCGGCCGAGAAAGCAGGGGCAACGGAATGTTTGAAAGCGACATCTGCATCCCAATAATTCTTGAGACGTCGGAATTCATCTCGATTTTTTTCGTTTTCGTTCAGCCATTCACTTAACGAAAGGATATCGTCCGAAGAACTTTCTCCACTCAGGACACGTGCGATTATATGGTTTATTCTGTTTTCCATTCTGTGTGTTTCTATATGTATAGTCGCTGGGAAGCGAGAATACCCTTAGTCGAAATGAGAAAAAGATAGAAAATTTTCATCTGTTCCCATTCGGAGAAAATAAATTTCCCACTGTGGGAAAATTTATTTTCAATAGGAGGAAACAAAATTTTCAATAGGTGGAAACAAATGTTTCCTGGGCATGAAACAGAAGTATCCTATGCATGAAATTTTTGCTTCATGCCAGAGTGTTGCTTTTCAGATGCAATCGTCGGCAAGTGTTTCCCGCAGTTTGCGGACGGCATTCGTCAAGTGTGCCTCCAATGTTTTGACGGAGATGTCGAGGATGGCAGCCACTTCTTTATATTTGAGCTTGTCCTCGCGGACGAGTTTGAAAGCCATCTTGCATTTGGCGGGTAGCGAGTCGATTGCCAAGTTCAGGCGGTGAATTCCTTCTTGGCTGATAAGCTCTTCTTCGGGAGTCGTTTCGGTCGATGTGAAAAGGTCGATGGAGATTTCGTCCAGCGATACCTGCTCCATGTGCTGTTTGCGATAATAGCTGATCGCCTTGTGGCGGGCTACCGTATATATGTAAGAATCGAAATTAGAGATGCCGGGTAGCTGTTTGCGGTTGTTCCAGATAGCTAAGAAGGTATCGGATACGATCTCTTCGGCTTCTGCCGGCGATGAGACATACATACCCGTAAATCGCATTAGTGGCCCGAAATAGGTCATGTAAAGCGATTTAAGAGCGGTTTGTGAATCCGATAAGGCCATTTCACAAGCCCACTGTATGATATCGTCTCGATTCTCTCCCAAGTGTGAGTAAGATTAACAATGTTCTTATAATAAAAGTCGCGAATATAGCGAAAATCCCTTAGTCCGGTAACATTATTTTTTTATTCAACTGTTTCTGTGGATGTATGGTTTGACTTGTAACATGTTTGTAATATCTATGTCATTTTTGCGTAATATTTGTTTCAGACCTTTGCAACCAAATACATAACAAGCAATTATGGAGACATTCTATCTCTTTCTGATCATTTTCCTCTTTGTGCTGGCGGTGTTTGACCTGTCAGTCGGAGTTAGTAACGATGCGGTCAATTTCATGAATTCGGCAATAGGGTCGAAAGCTGCATCTTTTAAAGTAATAATGGTGATTGCCGCGATCGGCATCTTTGTCGGTGCTTCGCTATCCAACGGAATGATGGATATTGCCAGGCACGGAATTTACCAGCCGCAACATTTCTATTTTTCAGAAATTATGTGTATTTTGCTGGCTGTCATGCTCACCGATGTGGTGTTGCTGGATATTTTTAACTCTCTGGGGATGCCTACTTCGACTACCGTTTCGCTGGTATTCGAATTGTTGGGCGGTACGGTTGCAATTTCATTAATCAAGATTGCCAATTCTAATGGTGCACTCCAGTTGGGTGACCTGCTGAACACGGATAAGGCTTTTACGGTGATACTTGCCATTTTTCTTTCAGTGGCGATCGCTTTCTTTTTCGGGGCCATTGTTCAATACATTTCTCGCTTGATTTTTACTTTCAACTACAAGAAACACATGAACTATTTTATCGGCTTGTTCGGTGGTTTGGCTGCCACTTCCATCTTGTATTTCATGTTGATAAAAGGTTTGAAAGAAAGTTCCTTTATGGAAGGTGATCTTAAAACGATGATTTATAGCAATACAGACACGATCGTGTGGGGAGCACTTATCTTTTTCACTTTATTGATGCAGGTTCTTCACTGGTTGAAGGTGAACGTTTTTAAAGTGGTGATCTTGCTGGGAACGTTTGCCTTGGCTTTGGCGTTTGCCGGTAATGACTTGGTAAACTTTATCGGTGTTCCGTTGGCAGGCTATTCTTCTTATATGGATTTGATGGCGCAGGGAGGCACGACTACAACCGACACTTTCCTGATGGAGTCGTTGCTTGAACCGGCCAAAACCCCGTGGTACTTCCTTGTTGGTTCCGGCTTGGTCATGGTGATTGCCTTGGCTACTTCGAAAAAGGCGCAGGCGGTGATCAAAACGTCTGTAGACCTGGCCCGGCAGTCGGATGGAAATGAAAATTTCGGAACATCGCCCGTTGCACGTGTTCTGGTGCGTACGTGCAACAATGCCTCCAATACGATATTGAGCGTGGTGCCTTTGCGAGTGAAGGACTGGATTGACAGCCGTTTCAATAATAACGAGATAATACTTGAAGATAAGGCCAGTTTCGACTTGGTGCGTGCTTCGGTGAATGTCGTGCTTTCCGGTCTGTTGATTGCGTTGGGTACTTCGTTGAAGTTGCCGTTGTCTACGACTTATGTCGCTTTTATGGTGGCGATGGGTAGTTCTCTGGCCGACCGTGCTTGGGGGCGTGAAAGCGCAGTTTACCGTATCACCGGTGTGCTCTCCGTGATCGGTGGTTGGTTTATTACGGCAGGTGCAGCCTTTACGATCTGTTTCCTGGTTGCTCTGTTGATCCATGTCGGTGGTATTGCGGCAATGGCGGCGATGGTGGGGCTGGCGATCTATATGCTGATCCGTAACCAGATTCTGTATAAAAAGAAGATGAAGAAGGAAGCCATGCAGGAAGAAGTTGATTCCACGATTTCCAAACTACGTGAGACAAAGGACAAACGTGAAGCTCTTTCGCTGTTCCGTGAACATAGTCGCGACGAGCTTTGCGACGTGCTGAACTTCGCTTCCGACACTTTCAACCGCTCTGTTCATGGCTTTATGGATGAAAACCTGCGCGAACTTCGCAAGGTTATGAGCGCGATTGAGGAAAAGAAGAGTTACTTGAAACAGGTCAAACGTGTCGGCACGTTGGGCGTTACCCAGTTGGAGCATGATATTGCGATCGATAAAGGTTTGTACTATTATCAGGGGAATGATTTTGCCAGCGAGATCGTGTTCAGTATCCGTCGTCTGACGGAGCCAGGCAAAGAGCATGTCGACAATCATTTTAGCCCGCTTTGTGAAGTACAGAAGGAGGATTTCGGAAAGATGACCGATGAGATCGTTTCTTTCCTGAACCGCAGTTCGGTTATGATCGAAAGCAATGATTACCATCGTATGGATGACCTGATTGCCGAATCGGTCGATCTGACGGCTAAACTGACGCTTCTGAAGAAGGAGGAACTGAAACGTATCCAAGGACAGAGCGGTAGTACGAAGGTCAGCATGGTCTACCTAAATATGGTACAGGAAGCGCAGAATGTGGTATCTTTTACGGCTAATTTGCTGAAAGTGAGCCGTAAGTTCCAAAAAGAATAATCGGTGTGTTACTTTTCTCTTGAAAGAAAAGTAACCAAAAGTTCAAGGCTTAACCGTCTGGGCTACTCCGGGCAAAGACTCTGAGCGAAGCGAGTTTCAGACGCGACAGCGAACGAAGAGAACGGAGTAGCGAAGCAGGTTCGGCCTTGACTTTTTGGTTACTTTTGGGACAAGCCAAAAGTAATTATAACGATAGCATTGTCTTTTCTTTGACAAGATCACTCTCATCCATCTGAAGCGAAGGAACCGTGCACATCTTGATGTAGTCGCCGGTCTGACAGGTATAATCGTAATAAGCCTGTTGTTCGGAGGTGAAATCCTCCTTTTGGATCAAGCCGCTTTCCATGGATAAAAATTCTTCCGTATCCGTGCAGTCAGACTTCTTGATAAGTAGGATGCGGCGTGCAACCGGGTTCCGGTTGTAGTCAAGTCCGATATATAAACCGCGCAGTTGCCGGGGATTCCGGAAAAATGGGATTTGCAGATAGATTGTTACCAGCGTGAATTGAGGCGAGGGGTTTTCGCTGAACATGCAATAAAAGTTCTGTGGATCACCTGTGACTCCCATGCCCCATTGCGCCTCCCCGTAAGCATTTAACCGTCCGATGCGGATGTACTCCTTGTTTTCGGATAGACTGATGATAAAAGGTTCCATCTTCAGGCAGTCCGAGGAAGAAGAAAGGCTGTAACTCGTGTAAAGTCCGCATATGTTGTCCACCCGTGTGGTGGAAAGCTGTATTTCTTCTTGCAAATGTTCGAGGAAAGGGTTGGCTTTCCGGTCGGATTGCATGTTCGGTTCCATTTTGCCCAAACGTTCCAACAATTCCGGCAGGACGGACAGCAGGCGTCGTTTGGATATGTTGTTGACCAACACGATCGCATGGTCCAATGCCTCCTCGTGCGAGCAGTTTTTCAGTTCCTCGAAATAAGCCGGAAGCACTGTTGTGTACAAAGAAGACAGGATGCTGGGAGCCATTCCGGCACAGTCGGCAATCTCCTTCATCTTGATCCCGTTATTGCGCAGATATTCTATCTGCCGGTAGAGTTCACGGAAGTCATCCATGTTGTTCTTATTTACTGTTTTATATTGCAAAATAAATACAAGCGTGTTGCATTTCCGTTACATGAATGTTACATAAATATTGCTTTATAATCGGTTGATTTATAATATATATAAATAATGAACATTCATGTTTTCAGTAATATTCCTGTAACATGCCACGTCTACTTTTGCAGCCGTAAACAAAATGACAGCATGTTATGAACAACGAACAACAAACTAAAAATCCATCTCGGAAACGGTTATCCGATTTTCTTTTTATCCTCTGGGCCGGCGGTGCGGCTCTTTTATCTTATTCATTGGTATATGCACTGCGCAAGCCTTATACGGCGGCGGCTTTCGAGGATGTCGAGTTCTTCGATATGGATTATAAGGTGGTTGTTACGATCTCCCAGATAGTAGGATATGTGATTTCTAAGTTTATGGGGATCAAGTTGATCTCCGAACTGAGACGGGAAGAGCGTTTGAGGTTTATCCTGATGTCTGTTGTGATGGCAGAGCTTTCGTTGGTTTTCTTCGGTCTGCTTTCCGCTCCTTACAATATTGCAGCTATGTTCCTGAACGGCCTGTCGTTGGGTTGCATGTGGGGGGTGATCTTCAGTTTTATCGAAGGACGTCGGATGACGGATATCCTTGCCAGCCTGTTAGGTGTTAGTATGGTGATCAGTTCCGGGACGGCCAAGTCGGCAGGGTTGTATGTTATGAATAACCTGCATGTGAATGAGTTTTGGATGCCTGCACTGATCGGTGCTGTCGCACTGCCTCTGTTAGCATTGCTCGGATATGCCCTGAACCGTCTACCTCAACCGACCGAAGAAGATATTGCGATGAAATCGGAGCGTGCGACATTGAATGGGAAACAGCGTTGGGAGTTGTTCAAGAATTTTATGCCTTTCCTCATGATGTTGTTCGTTGCCAATATAGCCATCGTGGTGTTACGCGATATAAAAGAAGACTTTTTAGTGAATATCATCGATGTTTCCGAATATTCGCCTTGGCTTTTTGCGAAGATCGACAGTGTGGTGACACTTATTATCCTTGTGGTTTTCGGATTGATGGTTTTTGTGAAGGATAATCTGAAAGCTCTTTCTATTCTTTTCGGGTTGATTATTATGGGGATGATTGTGATGTCTGTTGTCTCTTTCGGGCAGGAACGGTTCCAGCTTTCTCCTGTTGTCTGGCTGTTCGTCCAAAGTCTTTGCTTATACATCGCGTATCTTACTTTCCAGACGATTTTCTTCGACCGCTTCATTGCTTGCTTTAAGATTCACGGGAATGTAGGGTTCTTTATCGTAACGACGGATTTTTTGGGATACACCGGGACGGTGCTTGTGCTTGTGCTGAAGGAATTTTGCAACCCGCATATCGATTGGGCGGTATTTTATAACCAGTTTGCCGGGTATGTCGGTATCTCCTGCTGTATCACCTTCATTTGTTCTTTTGTATATTTGCATCAGCGTTTCCGTAAGGAAAACGGGTTGGTTGTCAAGAGCAACGAAGTGCTCGAATTGGATACGGCTTCGCAGAATGCGATCACGATGGCTTGATAAACGAATCAGTATAATAAAAGAAATAAATCAGTTATGAAAAAGATTTCATGTGTGATTATGGACTGGGCCGGAACGGCTGTTGATTTCGGGGGTTTTGCCCCTTTGAATGCTTTCCTGAAAGTTTTCTCTGAAGAAAAAGGAATTGATATAACCTACCGGCAGGCGCGTGAGCCGATGGGATTGTTGAAGATAGATCATATCAAGGCGATCCTGAATATGCCGGAAGTAAAAGCCAAATTTCAGGTTCGCTATAACCGCGACTGGAACATGGACGATGTAAACGAAATGTATCGGAGCTTCGAAAAGCATTTGTTCTCGTCTCTCCGCAACTTTACGGATCCGATCCCCGGTGTGCTGGATACGATGAAGCTGTTGCGCGAAGAAGGAATTAGAATCGGTTCTACAACAGGCTATACACAGGCGATGATGGAAGTGGTTCGTCCCGATGCGGCAGCTAAAGGCTATGTGGTGGATAACCTGGTTACTCCGGATGATGTTCCCGCCGGGCGTCCTGCCCCGTATATGATCTATAAGAATATGATCGACCTGGCTATTCCTTCCGTCGATAATGTGGTGAAGGTAGGAGACACGATCGCCGACATCAAGGAAGGAGTGAATGCCAAAGTATGGAGCGTCGGTATCGTGACCGGTAGCAACGAGATGGGCGTGAGCGAGGAGGAATATAACAGCCGTCCGGCGGAAGAATGGGTCGAACTCAAGCGCGAAGTGCGTGAACGGATGCTGAATGCCGGTGCCCATTTTGTCTTGGACAACATTACGGAGCTCCCCTCCTGCATTGAGAAGATTAATGGTAAATATTGATTTATAATAAGGATATCATGAATACAAAAAGAAATTACCTGTTGCTTACCCCAGGTCCCCTGAGCACATCTGAAACAGTTCGCGAAGCGATGCTTCAGGACTGGTGTACTTGGGATAAAGATTATAACGAAGGAATTGTAACCCCTATCCGTAAGGGCTTGTTGGCTATCGCCGGACTGGATGAAGACGAATATACGGATGTCTTGTTGCAAGGCAGCGGAACATACTGTGTGGAGGCCACCATCGGTGCAGCCGTGAAGCCGACCGACAAACTTCTGATCCTGGCGAACGGTGCTTACGGCAAACGTATGGCACAGATTGCGGAATACTATCATATTGACCATGTACTGGTCTCTTTGCACGAGACGGAATTGGTGACTGGTGAAGTGGCTCGTAAAGCCCTCGAAGCTAATCCGGATATTACGCACCTGTCGATGGTACATAGTGAAACGACAACCGGTCTGCTGAACCCGATCGAAGAAGTGGCCGAAGTCTTGAAAGGTCGTAACATCACCTTTATCGTTGATGCTATGAGTAGCTTTGGCGGTGTGCCAATTGATATGAAGAAGCTGGATATCGACTTTTTAGTCAGCAGTGCCAACAAATGTATCCAAGGTGTTCCCGGTTTCGGTTTTATCATTGCGAAGAAAGATAAGCTGATCGCAACGAAAGGAAATGCCCGTTCTCTCTCGCTCGACATCTATGCGCAGTGGGAAACGATGGAAAAAGGCGGTGGCAAATGGCGTTTCACATCGCCTACACATGTGGTGCATGCTTTTTATCAGGCCATGAAAGAACTGAATGAAGAAGGCGGTATTGCTGCCCGTTCGGAACGCTATAAGCAAAACCACCGTACGCTGGTCGACGGTATGCGTGCGTTAGGTTTCAAAACTCTGCTGTCGGATGCTTCGCAAGGCCCGATCATCACCTCTTTCCTGTATCCTACTGCCGATTTCGATTTCCATTCTTTCTACGATCAGTTGAAGGCAAAAGGTTTCGTCATCTATCCCGGTAAAATCTCCGACGCTGATACATTCCGTATCGGAAACATCGGCGATATCTTCCCTGATGATATGGAAGCACTTTTGCAGGCAATACGATCAATAAGCTACTAAAAAATTTCAATAACCTTGTAAATAGTTCCCACATACGGGAACTATTTTGCCGTTAAGAAATAGCAAATCGATAGTTGTAATGTAAGAAGATTTTTGTTCCTTTGGGGGCGAAAATCAATAAGGTACTTAGTGAAATCTTTTATTTGTATTCTGCTGGCATTATTCCAGTTTACAATATTTACAGCGATAGGGGCGGTTGGTGAACCGCCCTTACATGAATTGCCCCTAAACCTTTCCGTGTCCGATGCAGGGGTACGGGATAGCACATCCCGGATGTCTGTCATCGAATATAAATTCAAACCGAAAAGCCTGATCCTTCCCGCTTCCCTGATAACAGTCGGAGCGATTGGCACTGCCATAGACGGGATGAACGATTTCCATCTCTTTTCCCGCAAGGATTCCGTCAAGAAGATACGGATCGACGATTACATGGAATGGGGCATGTTGGGTTGGGTTTTTGTCTGCGACCTGATGGGGAAGGAGAAGCATAATTGGGTGGATCAGCTTTGCCTGGTTGCCATTGCCGAAGGCTTCAACGCTGCCATGACACGTACGGTCAAATATACTGTAGGCGAAATACGTCCTGACGGTGGTCCTCACTCGTTTCCTTCCGGGCATACCGCCAATGCTTTCTTAGGGGCACATGTTGCTTGGAAGGAGTTTAAGGACAGCTGCCCGGTATTAGCCTACTCTGGCTATGCGTTGGCGACCTTCGTCGCTTGTTCGCGCCTGTACAACAACCGTCATTGGGTGGCTGATGTGATTGCAGGAGCCGGTTTCGGTATTCTCTCTGTCGAGCTTGCCTATTTGACCTATTTCCCTATCCGTAATGCGATCGCTCGTAAAATCAATATGAAAGGAAATGATCGCTTGGTCGTTGCTCCAACGTTTAGTCCTGATGGGGGCGGCCTTTATCTGTCATGGAAATTTTGAAGATTTATGATTTATGAATTATTATCGACATATAAATCATGAATCACAAATTTTCCCCAACTCCTCGATAAATGTCCGGTCGTTGCTGAGGCGAGGTATTTTGTGTTGACCGCCTAATTTTCCTTTCCTGCGGAGCCATTCGTAGAAGGTCCCTTCACGGGCAACTCGGATTTCCAGCGGTTGGAGGGAAATTTCTTTATAACGTTTTGCCTCGTAGTCGGAATTAAGCTGTTGCAAGGTCTTGTCCAGCAAGGAGGCGAAATCATCGAGTGAAGGCGGCATTTTCTCGAATTCGATCATCCATTGATGGCGGCCCTTTGCCTTGTCAGCATGAAAAGGGGAGCGGCGGTATACTCTTTCACTTTGGCTCCTGTCTGGCGGCAAACCCTGCTGATTGCTTTGTCGGCATTGTCTACCATCAGTTCTTCTCCGAAGGCATTGATAAAGTTCTTGGTGCGTCCCGATATTACGAACTTGTGCGGATAAAGGGAGGTGAAACGGACTGTGTCGCCGATCTGGTAACGCCATAATCCGCCGGAGGTCGTGATCACCATCGCGTAGTTTTTCCCTACCTCTACAGCTTCTAACGGAAGGACGGTCGGATGTTCTTCCCCCACTTCGTTAATCGGGATAAATTCATAAAAGACACTATAGTCGATCATCAGCAAAAGGCTGTGTTCCTCCGGATTGTCTTGGAGGCCGAAAAACCCTTCCGATGCATTGTAGGTCTCCATGTAATGCATCCGGTCCGAAGGAATCAACGCTTTGTATTGGTCCCGGTACGGCTCGAAACTGATCCCGCCGTGGAAGAATACCTCCATGTTGGGCCAGACATCCGTCAGGTATTCGCTTCCTGTCTTTTGTAATACGGCCTTGATTAGTACCAGCATCCATGAGGGAACACCGGATAGGCTGTTCACGTCGGTTTTCCAAGTGCTTTCGACAATCGCCTTGATCTTGCTTTCCCATTCATCCATAAGGATGATCTTTTTGTCGGGGACGCGAATCAGGTTGACAAGAGGATTCAGGTTCTGCAACAGGACGGCAGAAAGGTCCCCGCAATGTGCATTCCGGTTCAAAGGGGAAGGACTGTGGCTTCCGCCCAGTATCAACCCTTTGCTGGCGAAAAAATGGCTGTCGGGATTATTCTGTAGATAGATGGAAACGGTGTCGAAACCGCCTTTGTAATGACACCCTTTCAGAATTTCGGGTGTGACGGGAAGGAACTTGCTTTTGTCGTTTGTGGTGCCGCTGCTTTTTGCGTACCATCGCACGACCGAAGGCCAAAGGATATTTCTTTCTCCGTTTATCATACGGGTGACGTATGGTTTTATGTCATCATAGGTCTGTAAAGGAATCCGCTCACAAAAGTCTGCATATCCCTGAATACTTTTGTAGTCGTGTTTTAAACCCCATTCGGTATTTCGGGCGGTAGATAAAAGGGACTTCAGCTGTTTGTGCTGGATGGCATCTGCATCCTGGGCAAACCTTGCGATCTCTTTTTGCCTGGGGCGGAAGAGTAGTGATATTGTATTTGTCAGAATATCCATGCTCCTGTTGTTTGAATTGCATGCAAAGATACGATAAATTTAGTATCTTTGTACAACAAGTACTTAATCCCCAAAAACGATGAAAATAGGTATTCTTTCCTCTGGTGGCGACTGTCCCGGAATAAACGCCACGATACGTGGTGTCGGTAAAACGGCCATTATGCACTATGGCATGGAAGTCATCGGCATACACAGCGGCTTTGTCGGCCTGCTGAATAAAGATGTCCAGACTTTTGACGAACGCAGCCTTTCAGGTATCCTGAATTTGGGCGGTACGATCCTGGACTTCCCGCGAGAAACCTTTCCGTAAACTCCTGGCTTCAGGCGAAAGCGAGAAACCGCAGCTCATTAGGCAGAATTATGAAGAACTCGGCTTGGATTGCCTCGTCTGTATCGGCGGCAACGGGACACAGAAAACCGCAGGTATGCTCTCGGCGATGGGTTTGAACGTGATCGGTGTGCCGAAGACTATCGATAACGACATCTGGGGGACAGATATAACGTTCGGTTTCGATACGGCTGTCAATATCGCGACTGAAGCGATTGATCGCCTGCATTCGACCGCCAGTTCGCACAAACGGGTAATGGTGGTGGAGGTGATGGGACACCACGCCGGCTGGATTGCGCTATATGCCGGGATGGCCGGAGGTGCTGATGTGATCCTGCTACCTGAACTGGGCTTTGACATGGACCAGATAAACGAAGTGATCTTGGACCGTGCCCGCCGTGGTAAGCCTTATTCCATCGTGGTTGTGGCCGAAGGGATCGAAACACCTGACAAAGAGCGTCCTTCCGTCTATGTGACGCGTGTCATAGAGGAGGCGACAGGTATCGAAAGCCGCGATACCGTCTTGGGGTATATTCAGCGTGGAGGCAATCCTTCTCCCTTCGACCGTAACTTGGCTACCCGTTTGGGGGGACATGCTACGGAACTGATCGCAAACAGGCAATTCGGACGTATGGTTTGCATGAAAGGCAGTGAAGTCGAATCAATTCCTCTGTCTGAAGTGGCCGGTAAGTTAAAACTGGTAACTCCCGAACATGATCTGATCATTCAGGGGAAACGGATGGGAATATCGTTCGGAAATTAATTTTCAGCGGGAACAGCTTCTATGCTTGTTTCCGCTTTTCTTTTCTCTGTATCTGCTATCTCCTGTCCGCTATTTTCTACGGCTTTTTCTGGGAGATTTTCGAATTCGTTTTCGGCTGTGTTCTCACCGGTTTTTTTCTTCTTGAGTTCCGAGATGAATTGTTGGAATGTTTTGTCAGTCCGTAATTTCTTGATCGCCATCTTGGCTGCGCTCTGCTGGGATTCCTTTTTCGAATAGCCGATGCCTACGCCTATCTGTGTGTCAGAAAGCGTCACACCTGTCTGGAACACCGGATTTCCATCGTTGTCGGTAAACGATTCGATTAGGTCGAACGATATTTCAAGCTTGTTCTTTTGGCTCCATTCGATCAGACTCGATTTGAAATTGACTTCTTTACGGGCGATGGTTTCCAGATTGACATATTTTTTGATGAGCACGTTCTGGATGAAATTATAGCAGACTTCGTAGCCCTGGTCCAGATAGATCGCACCGATCAGTGCTTCAAGGGCATTTCCATACATGTGGTTGTTGTGGGAACTAAGTTTGGCGGAGTACACGACCATCTTGTCGAGTCCCAGTTCGACAGCAACACGGTTCATCGTCTCGCGCTGTACGATTTTGGAACGAGTGTTGGTCAGGAATCCTTCCCGCTTGTTCTGAAAGTGTTTGTAAACGATATCGGCTACGACCGCATCCAATACGGCATCACCCAAAAACTCCAACCGTTCATTGTTCAGCCATCTGCCGTCACCGCTTTCTACGGAAGAAGATTTATGGAGGAAGGCTTGTTCATAAAGGTGGATGTTATCGGGATAAAAACCGAGTATCTTGTATAAAGAAGAATAAGGCTCCTTGTTCATGTTCTTGAGGAGCCTTATTCTTTTGTATAGCTTTGTAAACACGTTACTTCACAAATTTTTTAACAATAGCACAAGCGTTGTGACCTCCAAACCCGAAAGTATTGGAGAGTGCTGCCCGCACTTTTCTTTTTTGAGCTTTATTGAATGTGAAATTCAGTTTATAATCTATTTCAGGATCATCATCACCATCCGCATGGTTGATTGTCGGAGGAATGATACCATCGTTTATCGCCTTAATACAGAACATTGCCTCGATCGCTCCGGCCGCTCCCAAGAGGTGTCCGGTCATTGATTTCGTCGAACTGATATTCAGGTTGTAAGCGTGATCTCCGAAAACTTCCTTGATCGCTTTTACTTCTGAGATATCTCCTACTGGCGTAGAGGTTCCGTGAACATTGATGTAATCGATGTCTTCCGGAGTCATTTCTGCGTCTTCCAGTGCGTTACGCATAACCAACTTGGCTCCTAATCCGTCCGGATGGGAAGCTGTCAGGTGGTAAGCATCGGCAGACATGCCGGTTCCGGCAATCTCGCAATATATTTTAGCACCACGAGCCAACGCGTGTTCCATCTCTTCCAGGACCAGACAGGCAGCACCTTCTCCCATAACAAACCCGTCACGGCTTGCGCTGAACGGACGGGAAGCGGTTTCGGGCGAATCGTTGCGGGTAGACAGCGCGTTCATCGAGTTGAACCCACCGACACCAGATTCCGAAACGGCAGCTTCGGCACCACCGGTTATAATTACGTTAGCTTTTCCTAAACGGATATAGTTAAACGCGTCACTGATCGCGTTGGTTGAAGATGCACAAGCTGATACTGTCGCAAAGTTGGGACCATGGAATCCGTAAAGCATGGAGATATGTCCGGCTGCAATATCGGAAATCATCTTCGGTATGAAGAACGGATTGAACTTAGGACCGATCGTGTCTTTGATCTTTGCATATCCTAATACTTCTTCGTCGAATGTCTTGATACCACCGATACCAGAGGCAAAGATAACGCCGATACGGTTCTTGTCTTCCTTGTCCAAGTCCATAGCAGCGTCGTCAATCGCTTGTTTTGCGGCATTTATTGCGAATAAACTATAACGGTCACATTTGCGGGCTTCCTTACGATCCATTACTGTCAACGGATCGAAGCCTTTTACTTCGCATGCAAATTGTGTCTTGAATTTGGATGCATCAAACTGAGTAATAGGTCCAGCGCCACTTTTTCCATTGATAATACCTTCCCATGTTTCCGGGAGAGTATTACCAAGAGGAGTAATAGCTCCAAGACCTGTTACCACAACTCTTTTTAATTCCATACCTTTAATTAAAAGGATTGATTACTTCGCGTTAGCTTCGATGTAAGCAATGGCGTCGCCTACAGTTGTAATCTTTTCTGCTTGATCATCAGGAATAGAAATACCGAATTCCTTTTCGAATTCCATAATCAGTTCTACAGTGTCAAGAGAGTCTGCTCCTAAATCGTTAGTAAAGCTTGCTTCGTTTGTAACTTCTGTTTCTTCAACACTTAATTTATCAACGATGATAGCTTTTACTCTTTCAGCAACTTCAGACATAACTTTTTCAATTTAGATTAATAAATACGAATATACTTTTTAAATTTGCAGTGCAAAGAAAAGAATTTTTTATGTTACAAAACAAATTTAATGAGCTAAAAATGCGGAAAACTGCACATTTTTTCTTTTCTTGTGCACAAAAAAAGGAGAAAACATGAAAAACGTAGCAATTTTTGCTTCCGGATCGGGTACGAACGCGGAGAATATCGTCCGATATTTCTCTAAAAGTGAAACTATTAAGGTGGCAGTTGTTTTGTCTAACAACCGGAACGTTGGTGTGCATGCCCGGGTGAATAAGTTGGGTGTTCCTTCTTTTGTCTTTTCGAGGGAGGAATTTGCAGATGGGGCGCCTGTCTTGGCAAAGCTTGCGGAATATGATACGGATCTGATTGTCCTTGCCGGCTTCATGAATAAGATCTCCGATCCCTTGTTGAATGCCTATCCGGGTAAGATTATCAATATTCATCCTGCACTTCTGCCTAAATACGGAGGCAAAGGCATGTACGGGATACACGTGCACAAGGCGGTCGT
>ENA-OPCY01001124-OPCY01001124.1-human-gut-metagenome-genome-assembly--contig:-NODE-1124-length-16468-cov-1.921221_pt1 | contig 16468 bp, 13 predicted proteins | sample MGYA00241568_ERZ501487 | MGnify/ENA primary metagenome ERZ501487 (study PRJEB25962, sample SAMEA2042574) | human gut metagenome | biome: human gut; feature: human-associated habitat; material: faeces... | reverse complement strand
GAGCTTCTTTCCAATTGTAAATGTCTTGAATTTAAGGTGCATAGTGCCGTGTGCTTTGCTTTTGCCGCTGCATTGCCGTTTCTTATACAGTACTTTACGATGGATATAGTCTATATATTTGCAACATTGTGTATTTTCATAATGATGGCTGCATTTATAGCATCGCATAAAAAAATGGAATTTGATAAGGTCTGCTTTATGCTTACAACAACTCTTCTTTCATCAATGGCAATGTGCTGTATGATAAAGATGAAGAATATGAGTGATATTCATGGTGTATGCTATGTTGTAATATGCTTGGCATCTGCATGGCTCAGTGATGGTGCTGCTTATTTTGTCGGAACATTTTTCGGCAAGCATAAGCTTTGCCCTGAGATCTCACCTAAGAAAACAGTCGAGGGTGCTGTTGGCGGAGTTGTAGGCGGAACAGTGATTCTTCTGATATATATTTTCGTTTATCAGAAAGTACAGGCATCAAGAGGATATGATTTCAGCGTGAATTATCTTGTGGCAGTAATTATTGGTTTGTTCAGCGGATTGCTCAGCATTGTTGGCGACCTTACTGCTTCATTGATAAAAAGGCAGCATAATATAAAGGATTTCGGCAAGATCATGCCGGGACACGGCGGTGTGCTTGATAGATTTGACAGTGTGCTGTTTGTTGCTCCGTTCCTTGCGCTGCTTCTTAATTATGTAAATTTGTTTAATTGATATTTATTCGGGGCGTGCATAAAAGCGATCTTTTGTGTGCGCCCTCAAAGTTTGGATAGATAATTGTAATGAGCAATACCTTTACACAATAGCGGATAGGAGGATATGTTCTTTTATACAGAACATTTCATATTATGAAGACAATTTCACTTATAGGTTCAACAGGTTCTATCGGTACACAGACATTAGAGGTCTGCAAAAAGCATAATATAAGAGTAAAGGCTTTGGCTGCCAAAAGAAATGTCACATTGCTTGCCGAACAGGCGCATAAATTCAATGTGGAATATGTATGCGTATTTGATGAGGAAAAATACGATGAACTGAAAAGATTTATGAGTGATACCGATGCGGAAGTGCTTTGCGGAATGGACGGACTATGTAAAGCTGCACAGCTTGACGGTATAGATCTGTTCGTTAATTCTGTTGTTGGTATGGTCGGACTGCTCCCTACATTAAAAGCTATTGAGGCGGGTATTGATGTTGCACTTGCAAATAAGGAAACGCTTGTTGCGGGCGGTGAGCTTGTAATGAGATCTGCTGACGAAAAAAGAGTGAAGATATATCCTATTGACAGCGAACATTCAGCGATCTTTCAATGCCTGCAGGGAAACGACCCGAAACAGCTTCATAAAATTATTCTTACTGCATCAGGCGGACCGTTCTTTGGAAAAACTAAAGATGAACTGAAAAATGTCACAGTTGAACAGGCTTTGAATCACCCCAATTGGAGCATGGGCAGCAAAATAACCATTGATTCCGCAACACTTATGAATAAGGGACTTGAATTTATAGAGGCAAAGTGGCTTTTTGATGCTAAGCCTGAAAATATTGAAATTGTCGTGAACCGTGAAAGCGTACTTCATTCGGCGGTAGAGTTTGACGATTATTCTGTTATAGGTCAGCTTGGAACGCCTGATATGAAGATACCTATCCAGTATGCAATTTTGTATCCGCAGCGTGTTGAATGTGATGTAAAGCCATTATCCTTAACAGATTACGGAACATTGTCATTCTATAAGCCTGATTATGATACCTTTGAGTGTCTTACGTCATGTATTAAGGCAATAAAAAAGGGTGGAGCGTATCCGTGCATTGCCAACAGTGTAAATGAAGAAGCGGTTGCACTTTTCTTGAACAGAAAGATACCGTTCCTGAAAATCGGTGAGCTTGTAAGTGAAGCTGTTGAAAAGTTTGAGCCTATGAGTGTTAATTCCTATGAAGATATTGTAAAGGCTGATAAGGCTGCAAGAGAATTTGTTCTTGGGAGAGTATAGTTGAATGAATACATTTTTGTCGATATTAATTGCAATTGTGATCTTTTGTGTGATCGTACTTGTTCATGAATTCGGACATTATTTTGTCGCAAAGCTATGCGGAATAAGAGTCGATGAATTTTCAATAGGCATGGGACCTGTCATATATAAAAAAATGGGTAAAGAAACTCTCTTTACAGTCAGAGCACTTCCGATAGGCGGTGCTTGTATGATGGGTGAAGATGTTGATGAGGAACGTTCCGATTCGTTCAGAAAAAAGCCTGTACCTCAGAAAATGGCTGTAATCGTTGCAGGGGCTTTTATGAACATTGTTCTTGGCTTTGTAATTGCAGTCGCTGCACTGATAATCAGCGGAAAAGCCGTAACATCGACTATTGTTTATTTTTCGGACGATGCAGTAAGCACACAATATGGACTTCAGCTGAATGATACCATTGTAAAAATAAACGGTACAAGAATATTTACTGCCAAAGACATAACGTATCAGCTTAGCAGTGATGATGACGGTATTGTTGATTTTGTTGTCAAGCGTGACGGAAAAAAGGTAGAACTTAATGGCGTACACTTTGCAATGGCTTACAATGAAGAAACCGGCACACAGACCTTGACTTATGATTTTAAGGTAGCTGCCGAAAAGGTCACTTTTGCAAATATTATTCCGTATGCATTCAAAAACTGTATTTACTATGGGAGAATAGTGCTTATGTCGCTCCGTGACCTTATCATAGGGAAGTATGGCATAAACGACCTGCAGGGGCCGGTTGGAATCGTTACGGCAATAGGAAGTACAGCCACAGAATCGGGTTTTGATATTGATTTCCTTTTACAGATGGCAACACTTATTACAATAAATATCGGTATCTTTAACCTTCTTCCTATACCTGCATTGGACGGCGGAAGATTTGTATTTCTTGTAATTGAAGCTATAAGAAGAAAGCCTATGAAAGCAGAAGTTGAGGGTATGATACACTTTGTTGGATTTGCACTTCTTATGCTGCTTATGATCGTTGTGACATTTAATGATATAAAGAATATCTTTGTAAAATAAAGTATCGGAGAGATAAAAATGCGTAGAGTCACACCTGTAAAGATAAAAGACATTACACTTGACGGAAAACATATTTACATTCAGTCTATGCTGAGTGTACCGTCATATGATGTTGATGGGAATGTAAGACAGGCAAAAGCACTTGAAGAAGCAGGCTGCGAGATAGTAAGAGTTTCGATACCTGACGAAAAAGCGTTGGAGCTTATTCCTGCAATAAAAAATGAAATAAATATTCCGTTGGTTGCGGATATTCATTTTAATTATAAGCTTGCTCTTGAAAGCATAAGCCGTGGTATTGATAAGATAAGGATAAATCCGGGCAATATAGGAAGTCATGAACGTGTAAAGGCTGTTGCGGACGCCTGCCGTGTAAATGGTATTCCTATAAGAATAGGTGTTAATTCAGGTTCTGTTGAAAAGGAAATACTTGCTAAATACGGTTCTCCTACGGCGGAAGCCTTGGTCGAAAGTGCTTTGAACCATGCAAAGCTGCTTGAAGAATGTGACTTTTATGATACGGTAATTTCGATAAAATCTTCTGATGTAAACACAATGATAAAAGGTTACAGGCTGCTTGCGAAAAAATGCAGCTATCCTCTTCATCTTGGCGTTACCGAAGCAGGTACAGCCCATATGGGACTTATTAAGTCTGCAATAGGCATAGGTTCGCTGCTTTCGGACGGTATAGGCGAAACCATAAGAGTATCTCTCACAGCTGACCCTGTGGAAGAGATTTACGCTGCAAAGGATATTCTCAAAGCACTTGGAAAGGGCAGCGGTGTAAAGCTTGTTTCCTGTCCGACCTGCGGAAGAACAAGGATAAATCTTATCGACCTTGCGAGAAAGGTTGAAAATGCGGTAAAGGATATTGATAAGGATATTACTGTTGCCGTTATGGGCTGTGTTGTAAACGGTCCCGGAGAAGCACATGAAGCTGATCTGGGAATTGCAGGCGGTGACGGCTGTGCGGTTTTGTTTAAAAAAGGCGAGGTCCTCCGAAAGGTTGCGGAAGAGGATATTCTTTCGGAACTACTTGCGGAGATCGAAAAGTTTTAGGAGTTGTAAAATTCAATGCTTATAAAAGAGTTGTTTTCCGAATACATAGATCTGATACCCAATTCAATAGGCAGAGGTGAAATGCTTAAGCTGGAGCATACTGTCGATATGAAGGAGCTCTATATCTATGCGGCATACGACCAGATACAGAACAGCGAATATGTATCTGATTTTGAAAGAGAACTCTGTAAGGCTTTGAATTTGAGAATAATCAATCTTATATGCAGATATGCGCCGAATCTTTTCAGCGAACGTGCTTTGCCTGAGCTTGTTGAGCGTCTGAAAAGACGTATGTATGTCATTAACGGTCATCTTAAAGGTGCGTTCTATAATGTTGACGGAAACAAGGTGACCATTGCAATGAAAGGTGCAGGCTATAATATGCTGCACAACGCAGGCTTTGAGCGTGAACTTGCCAAAATAATAAAAGAATATTTTCAGCTTGATGTGACTGTTATGCTTGAAAAGATCAATGATGCGGCACAGGAAAATTCGGCTGAAAATTATGCAAAGGCACTTCAGTCTGTATATGAAAATATGCCTGTTCCCGAAGATATACCGCCTGAAGATCCGTCCGCAGCTTATAATACTGATATGTCAGCCGAGGAACTTGTTACCGTTAATTATAAGGATCTGCCGATACTTTCTGACGGTGCGGAGCTTATAAAGGGCAGGAAAATTGATTCTCCTGTTATAAATATAGGTGATATTAAAGGCAAGGTAAGCAACGTTACGATATGGGGCGATGTTTTCGATTATCAGGAGCGTGAAATTAGAACCAAAAATGGCGAAAAGCGTGTTGTGTCGCTCAGTATTACTGACTATACAAGCTCCATTTCAATAAAAAGCTTTGAAAATAAAGATGATGAAAATATACTTGGCAAATTTGCAAAGGGCGGAACTCTTCTTGTAAGGGGACGTGCCGAATTTGATACTTTTGAAAATGAACTTGTTTTCAAGGCAAATGATATAATGAAGGTAAAGCGTATTGAACGTATGGATAATGCGGAAGAAAAGCGTGTTGAGCTTCATCTTCATACAAATATGTCAATGATGGACGCTATCACTCCTGCATCAAAGCTTGTACAGCGTGCATACAAATGGGGACATAAGGCTATTGCCATTACTGACCATGGCGTTGTTCAGGCATTCCCGGAAGCAAGTGCTACTGTTGCCGATATAAGAAAAGGCGGCGGTGAATTTAAGCTTATTTATGGCTGTGAAGCATATTCTGTAAATGACTGCGAAGAAGCAGTTCGCTTGTGTGAGAATAAAGACATAAAGGACGAGCTTATTGTTTTTGACCTTGAAACAACAGGCTTTAATGCACAGGCAGAGCGTATTATTGAGATCGGTGCGGTAAAGCTTTCTAACCTTGAAATAACAGATACCTTTCAGACTTTTGTTGACCCTGCAAAGCCTATACCGAAAAGGATAACAGAGCTGACGGGTATTACCGAGGAGAATGTAAAGGGCGCACCTTCACAGGAAGAGGCTTTGAAAAGCTTTATTGAATTCTGCGGCAATAAGCCTGTGCTCATTGCGCATAATGCGGGATTTGACTGCTCATTTGTGGAGGCAGGCTGTAAACGATACGGCTATGACTTTAAATTTTCAATGATAGATACTGTCGTTATGAGCAGAAGTATGCTGCCTGAGCTATCACGTCATAAGCTTGACAGCGTTGCAAAGGAGCTGAAGCTGGGTGAATTTGACCATCACCGTGCAATAGATGATGCCAAAATGCTTGCCCGTATTTTCATAAAGCTTATCCAGCGTCTTATCGATGAAAATAAAATAACAAAAATATCCGAGATAAATGAGTGCGTAAAAAATGTTGACCCACGCCTTTTGAAAATGTATCATCAGATAATTCTTGTAAAGGACGCAATAGGTCTGAAAAATCTTTATAAGCTTATTTCTTTCAGCAATCTTAAATATTATCGACGCAAACCGCGAATACCTATTTCCGAGGTAATAAAGCACCGTGAGGGTCTTATCCTCGGAAGTGCCTGTGAAGCGGGAGAGGTTTTTAATGCTGTAAAGGAAGGCCGTCCGTGGGAGGACATAAAGAAGATAGCAAGATTTTACGACTATCTTGAAATTCAGCCTGTCGGAAACAATGAATTTCTTATCCGTGACCCCGAACAGCCTGCATATAATACTATTGAAGACCTTCAGGAGCTTAACAAAAAAATCGTTCAGCTTGGCGAAGAGCTTGGAATACCTGTTGTAGCTACCTGCGATGTTCACTTTATGGATAAGTCTGATGCTATTTTCAGACGTATTCTTCAGCAGGGCGGTATGAAGATGAAAGATGCTGAGCATCAGCCTCCGCTTTATCTCCGAACAACAGAAGAAATGCTTGAAGAATTTGCTTATCTTGGAAAAGAAAAGGCTTATGAAGTTGTCGTAACAAATACAAATATGGTAGCCGATTGGGTAAATCCCGATATTGTTCCGATACCCCCGGGAACTTTTACTCCTGAAATTGACGGTGCGGAGGAGGATCTCCAGCGTATCACATGGGCAAAATGCAGGGAGATCTATGGCGACCCTGTTCCGGAGCTTGTTGCAAAGCGTCTTGACCGTGAGCTGGGCTCTATTATAAAGCACGGTTTCTCTGTGCTTTATATGATCGCACAGAAGCTTGTTGCAAATTCAAATGAACACGGCTATCAGGTAGGTTCAAGAGGTTCAGTAGGTTCATCATTTGTTGCGTCTATGGCAGGAATTTCAGAAGTAAATCCGCTTCCGCCGCATTATGTTTGTCCAAAATGCAAGCACAGCGAATTTATATTGGACGGAACTTATGGTTCGGGATACGATATGCCTGCGAAGGACTGTCCTGAATGCGGTACTCCGTATAACCGAAACGGACACGATATTCCGTTTGAAACATTCCTTGGCTTTGACGGTGATAAAGCGCCTGATATTGACCTTAACTTTTCAGGTGAGTATCAGACCTTTGCTCATAAATATACCGAAGAGCTTTTTGGTGTTGACAACGTGTTCAAAGCGGGAACTATCGGTTCAGTTGCGGATAAGACCGCTTACGGTTATGTTATGCATTATCTTGAAGATACAGGTCAGAGTGCAACAAAAGCGGAAATAAGCAGACTTACTATCGGCTGCACAGGCATTAAGCGTACAACGAGCCAGCATCCGGGCGGAATGGTCGTTGTGCCGTCTAAATTTGAAGTGTATGATTTTACACCTGTACAGCACCCTGCCGATGACCCTAAATCCAATTTTATAACAACTCACTTTGACTTCCATTCGCTTCATGATACTATACTGAAGCTTGATGAACTCGGACACGATGTTCCGACGTTATATAAGCACCTTGAAGACCTTACGGGTATCAAAACCGATGATATTTTCCCCGGTGATGAAAAGGTTATGAGCTTGTATACGTCGCCTGAGGCTTTAGGGGTAACTCCCGAACAGATAGACAGCGAAACGGGAACGCTTGCGATACCTGAAATGGGTACAGCCTTTGCACGTCAGATGCTTATTGAATCACAGCCGACTAAGTTCTCCGACCTTTTGCAGATCTCAGGACTTTCTCACGGTACTGACGTATGGCTCGGCAATGCACAGGAGCTTATCAGAAATAGGACATGTACGATTTCTGAGGTTATCGGCTGCCGTGACGGTATTATGACATATCTTATTTATCACGGCATTGAACCGAAAACCGCATTTAAAATTATGGAGATAACCCGAAAGGGAAAAGCTCCGAAGCTTCTTACAGAGGAAATGAAGCAGGATATGCTTGCTCATGATGTTCCGCAATGGTACATAGACAGCTGTCTGAAAATCAAATATATGTTCCCGAAGGCTCATGCTGCCGCATACGTTATTTCCGCAAACAGACTTGCATGGTATAAGGTATATTATCCGCTTGCGTTTTATGCAACTATTTTTACAGTCCGCGGTGAAGATTTTGATGCAGAATCTGCTGTTCAGGGCAAGGAAGCGGTAAGGTTCAAGCTGGACGAGCTTAAGAAAAAGGGAAACGAGCGTACTGCAAAGGAAAACTCAACATTTGATATGCTTATGATAACAAATGAAATGATGCAGCGTGGATATGAGTTCCTGCCGATCGATATTTATAAATCACATAGTGTTGACTATCTTGTTGAGGACGGAAAAATAAGACTTCCGTTCTGTGCAGCAAGCGGCGTCGGCGTAAATGCCGCAAAGGCAATATATGACGCTGTGCAGCAGGGTCCTTTGCTTTCCATAGATGAACTTCAGGAGCGAAGCGGCGCAACAAAGTCTGTTATCGAAACACTTGAAAGCATCGGTGCAATGGGTTCGCTGCCGAAATCAGACCAGATGTCATTGTTCTGATATGCTTTGTAAAAAAATTAACAATTAAAAATATTGACTTTTTGAAGATGTTATGATATTATAGTATCAAGATGATGTGATACTACTTTACAACGCTAAAATATAAGTGATATAGGGAGAAAGAAAATGAAGCGATATGATCTCATTACCCCTGAGGGTACGAATGATCTTCTTTTTGAAGATTGCGCAATAAGAAGAAGTGTTGAACAGCGCATTGCCAAGATATTTAAATCAAAGGGATATTGCGAGGTCGTAACTCCGGGAATTGAATTTTTTGATGTTTTCAATCTTAATTCAAGATACTTTCCGCAGGAAAGTATGTACAAGCTTGTTGACAATAAGGGCAGACTTCTTGTTGTCCGTCCTGATTCGACAATGCCTATTGCAAGAGTTGCGGCAACAAGACTCCGTGAAGTACCTCTTCCCCTGAGAATGTTTTACAGCCAGAACGTATATCGCAACAAGCCTGTTATGAGAGGCAGAAGCGATGAAATAAAGCAGATGGGTATTGAGCTTATCGGTTCGGCATCAAGAAGAGCGGATCTTGAAGTTATCACAACGGCTATCGAGGTTCTTGCGTCCTGTGATGAAGAAAAGTTCCGTTTTGAAATAGGTGATATAGGATTTTTCAGAGAGCTTGTTTCAAAGCTTGATACAGATGACGGCACAAAGGAGCAGATAAGAAGTCTTATTGAAGTAAAGAACTATCCTGCACTTAATGACCTTCTTGACAGCATCGGTGATAATCAGATAACAAATGCACTCAAACAGCTTCCTCGTCTTTTTGGCGGCGTTGAGGTATTTGAAAAGGCTTCACAGCTTTTTGCTGATGAAAAGATCGATAAAATTCTTTCTGACCTTAAATCAATTTATACAAATATTGCCGCACTCGGTTATGACGGCAAAATAACGATCGACCTCGGTATCGTAAACAAAATGGATTACTATACAGGCGTTGTTATCAAAGGCTATCTTGAAGGCTACGGTGATGCGGTACTTTCAGGCGGACGCTATAACAAGCTTCTTGCTGAATTTGGCTATGATGTTCCCGCAACAGGCTTTGCCGTTAATATTGATGCAGCCGCAAAGCTTATCAAGCGTTCAAATACATACAAAGCACCTGCTGCCGACGCTGTTGTTTTTGCAGATAACGGTTATGAAATGGCAGGTCTGAAATATGCAAGAAAGCTTATCGGTGAGGGACTTACCGTTGAAAATTCAGTTTTTGATACTTTGGAGGAAACTGAAAAGTATGCTGTTGAAAAGCATATAAAGAAGCTCGTTTATGTATCCGAGAAAATTACCGAAACAGTTCTGGGGGTGTCCGACGATGAATAATGAAAACAGAAAGCTGCGTATCGCTCTTACAAAGGGCAGACTTGAAAAGGACACGATAGGACTTCTCGAAAAAATGGGTTATGACTGTACAGCCGTAAGGGAAAAGGGCAGAAAGCTTATTCTTCCTGTCGGTGACTCGATCGAAGTCGTGCTTGCAAAGGCTGCCGATGTTATTACATATGTTGAACACGGTGTATGCGATATGGGCGTCGTGGGCAAGGATACGATAATGGAGATGAACGGAAAGTTCTTTGAAGTGGTCGACCTTGGATTCGGACGCTGCAAATTTGCACTGGCAGGAAAAAAAGGCGATAACTTTTATCAGGGCTATAATGTAAAAACTATTGCTACAAAGTATCCAAATGTTTCACGCTCTTTCTTTGAAAAGAAGGGTATGGACGTTGAAATAGTAAAAATTGAGGGCAGCGTTGAGCTTGCACCGCTCCTTAACCTTTCGGATGCTATTGTTGATATTGTTGAAACAGGTACAACTCTTAAAGAAAACGGACTTGAAGTTTTTGAAGATGTGTGTCCTATTTCCGCAAGACTTATTGTAAATATGGTAAGCCTGAAAATTCGACAGCATGAAATTGAAGAGCTTATAAAAAATATTGAAGCCAATCTTGATAAATAACTGAACGGAGGAAAAGCTGATGATAAAGAAAATATATGCCAATGGTGTTGATGAAAAAAACTTCCTCAAAGAGGTAGAAGCAAGAAATACCGAAAAGGATAAAAAGGTAAGCGAGATAGTTGCCGAAATTGCTGAAAATGTAAAAAAAGGCGGCGACAAGGCTGTTAAGGACTATACACTTAAATTTGACGGAAAGCTCCCTGAATATTATGAAGTTCCGAGAGATGTTATAAACGATGCCCTTAACGAAGCTGATTCGGATTTTGTAAATGCACTTCTCAATGCACAGGAAAATATCACAGCATTTCACCAGCGTCAGAAAGAGCAGGGATTTATCGATCCGCAGGCTAACGGTGTAATTCTCGGACAGCGTGTAAGAGGTCTTGAAAGAGTAGGTCTTTATGTTCCGGGCGGCACAGCTGCATATCCTTCATCAGTTCTTATGAACGCTATTCCCGCAAAGATCGCAGGCGTTAAAGAGATCATTATGGTAACTCCTCCTAAAAAGGACGGAACACCGAATAAGGACATTCTTGTTGCTGCTGCTATCTGCGGAGTAGACAGAATATTCCTCGCAGGCGGTGCACAGGCTATTGCAGCTCTTGCATACGGTACAGAAGAGATACCTAAGGTCGATAAGATCGTCGGACCGGGCAACATATTTGTTGCAACTGCAAAGAAAATGCTTTTTGGTCAGGTAGATATTGATATGGTAGCAGGACCAAGTGAGATCCTTGTTGTTGCAGATGAAACAGCTGACCCGAAATATCTTGCCGCTGACCTTATGTCACAGGCAGAGCACGATGTTCTTGCATCAGCTATCCTTATTACAACAAGCGATGAAATTGCAGATAAAACTATTGCGGAGATAGAGCGTCAGAAGAAAGACCTTTCAAGAAAGGATATTATTGAAAAATCTATTGATAATTACGGTGCTGTAATTGTTGCAAAATCTATTTATGATGCAATTGATATTGCCAACGGACTTGCTCCGGAACACCTTGAAATGCAGGTGGCAAATCCTATGGAATATCTGGGCAGACTTGATAACGCAGGTTCAATTTTCCTTGGAAAATATGCTCCTGAGCCGTTGGGCGATTACTATGCAGGTCCGAACCATGTTCTTCCTACAAGCGGTACAGCAAGATTTTTCTCGCCTTTGTCTGTAAACAGCTTTACAAAGCGTTCCAGCTTCATTTATTACACAGAACAGGCTCTTCTTGATGCCAAGGACGACATTGTATGCATTGCAGAACGTGAAGGTCTTACAGCTCATGCCAATGCGATCAAGGTAAGATTTGAAAAGTAACCCACCTGAAAGGAACTGCGCTAATGTACGAGTTAAATGATAAACTGAAAAAAATCGAAGCATATGATCCGATCGAGGGCAGCTATAACATACGTCTTGATGCCAATGAATCCTGCTTCAATATAAATGATGTTCTCGGCGATAGAATTTCCGAAGCAATAAAAAAAGTTGCCCTGAACCGTTACCCTGACCCTATGGCAAAGGGTGCAGTAAAGGCTTTTTCCGAGCTTTATAATGTACCTGAAAAGTATATTACCGCAGGAAACGGTTCTGATGAGCTTATCAGTATTATTTGCGGCAGCTTTCTTGAAAAGAAAGATAAGGTGCTTACTCTTTCTCCTGACTTTTCAATGTATGCCTTTTACAGCGGACTTTATGAACTCAAAGTTGAAACCATGCATAAGGACGGCTCACTTAAAATAAATGTTGCTGATGTGATTGAATACTGCAACAATAATGATATAAAGGCTGTTATTTTCTCAAATCCGTGTAATCCGACTTCACTTGGTCTGAAGCGTGAAGATGTTATCAGGCTTATAAAAAGTGTATGCTGTCTTGTTATAGTTGATGAGGCATATATGGATTTCTGGAATCAGAGTATCCTTGATGAAGTTGGCAATTATGATAATCTTATCATTCTTAAAACCTGTTCAAAGGCATGGGGACTTGCTGCGATCCGTTTTGGCTTTGCAGCAGCTTCCGAAAAGATAACAGGTGCATTGAGAGCAGTTAAATCACCATATAATACGGACTCTGTTTCTCAGGCAGTAACAGAACTTGTTCTTTCCGAAAAAGAGCTGCTTAATGACTATTGTGCAAAGATAGTTGAAAGCAGAAAAGAGCTTCAGGCAGCACTTGAAAAGCTTGCTGAAAAATATACCGTTCTTGAAAGAGTTTATGATTCGGTTACAAACTTTATATTTATAAAAACTCCTGCCGCAAAGGAGATCCACAGCAAGCTGCTTGAAAAATCAATTGCAATAAGATGTATGGGTGCATATATCAGAATTTCCGCAGGTACTAAGGAAGAAAATGCAGCAGTCATAGCTGCACTTGAAGATATTCTGCCGCAGGTGAAAAACTGAAACATTGGGAGGGGTAACGATGCGAAAAGCTGAAATAAGCCGCAAAACAGGTGAAACAGACATAACTGTAAAAATTGATCTTGACGGAAGCGGAAAGGCTGATATTTCCACAGGCATAGGTTTTTTTGACCATATGCTCACAGCTCTTACCGTTCACAGCGGATTTGATATTACAGTAAAAGCCGTAGGGGATCTTTATGTTGACAGTCACCATACTGTTGAAGACACGGGAATAGTTCTCGGACAGGCTTTTAAAGAGGCTATCGGCGACAGAAAAGGGATCGAGAGATACGGTTCAGCATATATCCCTATGGACGAAGCTCTCGGTTTTGCAAGTCTTGACATCAGCAACCGACCTTTCCTTGTGTTCAAAGCAGATTTTCACGATGACAGAGCAGGCAATTTTGACACCTGCCTTACAGAAGAGTTTTTCAGAGCCTTTGCGTTCAACGGCGGAATAACTCTTCATGTGATCGAGGAGTACGGAAAAAATGACCACCACATTATCGAAGCAATGTTCAAAGCTGTTGCCCATGCACTTAAAACTGCTGCATCGGTAAACGGCGGACAGATTCTTTCTACAAAGGGCGTGTTATAAATGATAACGATCGTTGATTACGGTGCAGGCAATATTTTCAGCGTGAAAAATGCACTTGATTATATTGGTGTTGAAAATAAGCTTACAGCTGATGCAAAAGACCTTGTCAATGCAGACCGGATAATTCTTCCCGGTGTCGGAGCATTTCCATGGGCAATGAAAATGCTTAATAGCAGCGGACTTGTTGATGTTATCCGTGAACAGGCTAAGGTCAAGCCTTTTCTTGGGATATGCCTTGGAATGCAGCTTATTTTTGATAAGGGATATGAATTTGAAGAAACAGACGGTCTTGGACTTATAAAAGGTACTGTAAAAAAAATTGAGCGTGACGACCTTTCGATACCTCATATGGGTTGGAACAGCCTTATTGTAAACAATGAATGTCTTCTCCTTGACGGACTTTCTCAGGACGAGTATGTTTATTTTGTACATTCATATGCAGCTGTATGTGATGATAAAGATGTTGCCGCATATTGTGATTACGGCGGAAAAATAACCGCTCTCGTTTATGACGGCAAATATGTTTACGGTTCGCAGTTCCACCCTGAAAAGAGCGGTGCTGCAGGACTTAAAATGCTAAAGAACTTTTCGGAACTGAAGTAAGGAGGGGAATATAAAATGCTTGCTAAACGAATTATTCCTTGCCTTGATGTCCGTGACGGAAAGGTTGTCAAGGGTATAAATTTTGTTGGGATAAAGGAAGTCGGAGATCCTGTTGAATGTGCTGCCGAGTATGACAGACAGGGTGCAGATGAAATAGTGTTCCTTGATATTACAGCTTCAAACGAGGGCAGGGGAACTATGCTTGATGTTGTAAGAAGAACTGCTCAGAAGGTTTTTGTTCCTCTTACGGTCGGCGGCGGTATCAGAACGATTGATGATTTCAGAGATACACTTCGTGCAGGAGCGGATAAGGTTTCTGTAAACTCTGCGGCTGTCAAAAATCCTCAGCTCATAAAAGATGCTGCTGATATTTTTGGCTGTCAGTGTGTCGTGGTTGCAATTGATGCAAAAAAGTGCGATGACGGACATTATACGGTCGTGATCAACGGCGGACGTATTGATATGGGTATAGATGCTGTTGAATGGGCAAAAAAAGCCGAAGAGCTCGGAGCAGGAGAAATACTCCTTACATCAATGGATACTGACGGCGTAAAGGGTGGATTTGACCTTGATATGCTCAATGCAGTATGCAGTGTTGTAAAGATACCTGTAATTGCAAGCGGCGGCTGCGGAAAGCTTGAACATTTCACGGAAGTGTTTGAAAAGACAAATGCTTCGGCTGCTCTTGCGGCATCATTGTTCCATTATAAAGAGCTGACTGTTGATGAAGTAAAAACTGAACTGAAAAAACATAATATCCCCGTCAGAAAAAACTGAAAGAGGTATTTTTATGGGAATGATCGAAGAAACAAACGAGCTTATGCTTGATTGGGATAAGATACGCAATATGCCGAAAGAAAATCATGTTATCCCTGTTGCTGTGCAGAATATTATAACAAAGGAAGTTATCCTCGTTGCATATGTAAATGAAGAGGCTTTAAAGGAATCCATACGTCTGAAAAAGGCAGTTTTCTGGAGCACATCAAGAAACAAGCTTTGGTTCAAGGGTGCAGAATCGGGAAATACATTCACGCTTGACCGTATTTTTGTCAACTGTGAACAGAACTCACTTGTTTATCAGGTAACTCCCGATAAGGGCAACATATGCCATACAAGCTATAACGGAGCGGCGAACAACTGCTATTACCGTGAACTTGATATGGATACGATGAAACTTATAAATCTTAACGAAAAGAAAGGAAACTGAATATGACAGTTTATGAAGAGATATTTGAAGTATTGAAGCTTCGCAAAAAAGCATTTGACGAGGGCAATGCTCCTGAAAAATCATATACCTGCTACCTTTATGAAAAGGGCGTTGACAAAATATGCAAAAAGGTCGGTGAAGAGGCTACCGAAACAGTTATCGCTGCAAAGAACGGAGATAATGATGAGCTTATGAATGAGATCAATGACCTTATTTATCATGTTATGGTCCTCTGCGTAAATCAGGGACTTGAATGGAGTGACGTTGAAAAGGTGCTTTCTGAAAGAAACGAAAAGATAGGCAACCTGAAAACATTCCACCAGACAGATAAAAACAGCTGATAATTATTTAATTGTGTAACTTTTTTGACCTCCTGTGAATAATATATATTGAAGTTTTAAGGAAGTTATACTAATCTTTAATCGTTCTATAGACAAAGCCGACAGATGAAATAATTCCAATTAAGTCACTGCGTGGACTTTGAAATCGACTGCAGGCGGGCTTGCCGCCCGTCAAAGGAGATTGACGCAGAGTGGGATTATTTCAGCCAAGGATTTGTCTATGGGTTGATTAAAGATTAGTATTAAATTCCTTTGCTTTAGTATATTCATAGGAGGATTTTTATGAGCGAATTAAATAACTGCTTCAAAGAAGCAGTTTGTGTCGAGGTTCAGCGTGTATTTGACAGTTGTTCAGACCGTGACTGCATATATGAGCTTCCTGTAACTCTTACAGATGACTCGCCTGAAATAACTGATGATATGGATATTGTGAAAACCCGCTGTGCAGAGGTCGAAGCAACCTGTATTTCGGTTGATGCAGTTCCATTCAAATCAGGCTATTATGCAGTTGATATTACTTATCGTTTTAAAATTACTGCGGAAGCATTTTCAAAGGGTTTTTGTAAGCCGCAGACAGGTACGATACTTTGCGGTACAGCTTTCTGGAACAAGCGTGTGACACTTTATGGCAGGGAAGGAAATGCAAAGGTGTTTACAAGTGAACAGGATACAGTTTTGACTCCTGTTGAGCCGTGTGATGCAAATTGTGTATGCTGCTGCAATGACGCAAGTATGCCTAAGGCTACTGTTCATGTTGTTGACCCTATTGCACTCGATACGAGATTCAAGTGTGTGCCTGAGGGAATGACAAGTCCGGGCGTGTGTCCGACACCGCCTGTTCCGCCTGCACCAATAACATTTGAAAGAATACTTACCGTATCTCTTGGACTTTTCTCGATCGTTCA
>ENA-OPCY01001119-OPCY01001119.1-human-gut-metagenome-genome-assembly--contig:-NODE-1119-length-16549-cov-3.199709_pt1 | contig 16549 bp, 16 predicted proteins | sample MGYA00241568_ERZ501487 | MGnify/ENA primary metagenome ERZ501487 (study PRJEB25962, sample SAMEA2042574) | human gut metagenome | biome: human gut; feature: human-associated habitat; material: faeces... | reverse complement strand
GTATTTTATCCATAGGTTAAATGGTTATTAGTATTATTATATCATACTTTAAAAGTATTGTCTATGATATTGAAATTTTCAGATCTATATTATATAATTAAATAAATCCGACAATTCGGACAGTAAAATCGTATATATTATAAGGAGAAAAATTATGCCTTGCATCAAAGACGGTTTTAATGAATTTTATAAGCGTAATTTTGCCACGGTGTACAGGGTATGCTATATCTATATGCAAGATCCGCAGGACGCCGAGGATTGTACGGAGGACACCTTCTTAAAAGCAATGTCATCGGAAATGAGCTTTGAGGACGAAAAGCATGAGCGTTCGTGGCTTGCTGTTGTGGCAGGCAATATCTGCAAGGATAAGCTTAAGCATTGGTGGCGGAAAAAGACTGAGGATATAGCCGATCACGAGGATATTTCCGTAAATGACAGCTATGCTGATGACACGGTGCTTACAGCGGTCATGGCTTTGCCTGCCAAGTACAAGGTCGTTGTTTACCTTTATTATTATGAAGGCTACAAAACAGATGAGATAGCAAAAATGATAAAAAAGCCTGCATCGACGGTGCGAAATCTTCTTCGTGACGCACGAAACAAATTAAAAATTACGTTGGGAGATGATATTATTGAGCAATAAAATAAAAAATTCCATAGACAATATAAATATACCCAACGGTGCAGAGGACAGGGTTTATGCAAACATAATGAAAAAGGCTGAAGCACAAAGGTCTGAGCCAAAGCCCCCAAAAAACATAAGGCTTTATACAGGCTTATGTCTGGCAGCTTACTGTATTGCTGTGATAATTGCGGCGGCGGCAGTAAGCAATAATAAGGCTGATGATATTTCGATAAATACAGATACGGAAACAATTACTTCCGAGGTGCAGAGCGTTACTGAAACAACTGCTGCATCAGAAGATAATCCGGGCGGTGAGCTTGCCTGCAATCCTTTTGCTGAGGAATTTACTTTTGAAGATATAAAGGCGGCGGGGTTTGATGTTGAGCTGCCCGAAAATTCCGAGATAGTGCTTTGTCATATATGGGAGTACGGTCAGGCAGATGTAATATTTATTCTTGACGGACACACCTTTTATTATTCCATATCAAAAAGCACAGATGATTTTTCGGGAATATATGACAGCGTTTCCGAAAGCGAAAATATCGGTGAAAATGCTGTGCTGGATACCACATCTGAGGGCTATTATAAGGCGCATTGGAACGGTGCTGAATATAATTACTATTTTACAAACACGGACGGAGCGGAAAAAAGCACTGTCATTGAAAATGCGGAATTTATGCTGAAACAGGCACAATAATGCTTCATACAAATAAAGGTCACCTCTAATACTAGAACGTATCTGAAAAGAAAAAGTTGCACAAAAAGCCCTCAAATGGTATAATAAAAGAAAAAGCCAAAGGAGAAGTGCAAATGGGCGCAAAACGATATGAATTAAGTGATGAACAGTGGGAACAGATCAAGGAAATGTTCCCCAAAGCGAAAACGGGAAGACCAGCCAAGGATAACAGAATAATGATGAATGCAATTCTATGGCTTGCACGCAGCGGAGCTGCGTGGGCAGACATTCCTGAACGCTATGGTTCATACAAAACAGTATACAGTCGTTTTTGCAAATGGAGAGATGACGGTACACTTCTTCGTATTTTTAAAGCTTTGAATGAAAATGCAGATTTTGAAAATCTCAGCATAGACAGCACGTCAATTAAAGCACGCCCACAAAGTGTGTGTGCAAAAAAGGGGCAGTAAACGCTGAAAACAACCAGTTTATCAGAACTTACATCACCGAGCAAAAATGCAAAATACACCATTACGTCAAGGGAAAACAATACTGACCATACCCGTCAAACCATCCTGCGTCCACAAAAATCAATACCCTCCGCCGAAAAACATCAGCGGAGGGCATTTTATTCATATTACCCATTCCAAGGCATAACAGGCCCATCGGAAGTCAGCAGCCTGAAAAAATAGTCCTCAACATTCAGAACGTTAGTGCAGGCAGTAACAGTCAGAGAATATATCAGAGCGCTTGCTCTTGCATCATTCTGTGTGTTGGAGAACAGCCAGTTCTTTCTTTCTACAACAAAAGGTCTGATCGCATTTTCAGCTCTGTTGTTGTCTATTGAAACATACGGCGATTCAAGAAATCTGTAAAGATATTTCTTTTCATTTATCGCATAGCTTACTGCCTTGGATAGCTTTGTGCCCGATGAGGCATTGTCTGTTTCAAGCCATGCGAAAAACACGTCAAGAGCTGGTTTTAAATGCTCCTGCTACTGTTTATGCTTTTCTTCCGGGTCAAGTCCGTCAAAGCTGCGTTCGATCTCATAAAGCTTATTGATAAGGTTCACACACTTCGCACATCAGCAGCTGCGCAGGTGTTTTTGTTAAAGTATGTGCTTAATAACCAAAAACTGAAGCATAAATTAGAGGAAAATAAGTACACAGGACTATTTTTTTGTGCAGAATAAACAAATTTTAATGTTAAATATTGCAATTTAGAACAGTATACTATATAATATAAAGTAAAATATTATTTGAAAAATCGTATAGTTATAAGTGTAAAATGGGTTAAGTACCGCAATGACCGAAAGATAGCGACTAAACAGCTACAATTGTGGCATAGTTAGATATGTGATTTGAAACAGAACTTTATTAATAAGTATGAAACACGTGGGTGCGTGTAACTAAAGTTGTTTACACATAACATTAGTGATAGAGTGAGGTGTATTAGTTTATGGACCTTACATGGGTCTATATTTTAGGTATAATTGTAGGCGTGGTATTTTTAGAACTCGCATGCGTAGGTTTTGTAAAAGCCATGGATGTTCGAAAAAAACATGTCGATGATATAAAACGAGGTGTGGCAACTAATAATAAACCAAAATTGCGTGCATACGTATACCTTGTAATTGCAAGTATTGTTGGTGGAATCGGTTTAGTGGTTTTTTTACATAACGTATATACGGTTTTGGAAATTAATAATTTGATATTAAGGTCTGCGTTTGCATCGGCAGATATGTTTGCAGCGATATTGGCACTTATTTCCATTATTGTTGGGGTATTGATATTTTTTGTACAAGACTTTAATAGTGAACTTATGGAGCTTGAAAGCACGAAGGCAACAGATCGGTTAAATAAGTATTATCAATCCGTATTTGAGTTGAATATATTACGGGAGCAAAATCAATTACGGCAGGATTTAGCGGTAGCATTTAATAGCTTGTATGATGGGATTGTATTGGAAATTATACAAGGGGAATCGAATGCAACATTATATTTCGAAACTAATGAAATAAGTTATGCAAAAAATTTTGTTTTTCCGGAAAAAGTGAATTGTAGTGTTGAAAATGACAATAATACTAACAAAGATTGTGCTTTTGTTACAAGCAATCAAAGACGCTTTCAATTGAATACCGACAGTAACGACGTGTTTGCAGACGTTTACGCATCTATCTTAAATGGCAACGAAGTTACACTACAATTGAGTTTAGATAATGTAAGCTGCAAAAATTTGAAAATACCCGTAAAGGATACTAATAGTGAGGATTTAGGAGCTTTTATTGAAAAAGATTGCAAATTCACATTAAAACAACGCATAACAGTAAAGTACGCCTATGAAAATGAAAATGAACAAGTTTATTTTGACATTTTGAAAATACAATCGGACATAGAATACAAGATATAGGGGGTATTTGAGGTATTAGCAGATGCAGGTATATAAAAAAAGCAGGCAACAATGATAAAAATTTTTTATATACTATATTATATAGATTTGGTTAATGAAAGTGGGAGAAATATGTCAATCAAAAAATTTTTAGAGAATCACGCAACACAAAAGATGGAAATTGCATTTGTGGAATTGAGTAAAACTTATTGTGGCACGGATACTTTTAAAAATTATGCATTAAATTTGCAGCAGGCAGCAAAAAGCAAATTAGGCAAAAAGCATTATAATGAAGTTTATGATTTTTTTGCACGTATCTTTGTAACAAAAAATGAATATTGTTGTATTATTGCAAAGGCTCGACGTGCGTTTATGCTTGTGCAGATTTTTTGTAATATTATTGCGAATGATATTGTTTCCGAAAAGCTTTCATGTAAATATAAAACAAAGAGTGATCAAGAAACTTTTGATGTCTTTTTGCAGAATTGCAATAAAATATGTACAGATATATACTTAAGTTCTGCTAAATTTTTTAATGTAATAAATTGTGATACAAAAATATTGATTTTGGATGACATATTGATCCATGGACGTGCATTGATGCAATTAGTACAGTATTTGGAACAATTTTATATTACGAATACTGAGAAAGAAAGGCTTACAGAGAATATACACGTAAAAACAGTAGTGGTACACAAGGATGCAGAATGTTTGCCGGAGTTAAGTAGTGTGTTATGTAATGATAAGTATAACGATATTGCCTCTTGGCGTAAATACGGTGAATCTGATACAGATTGGAAACAAAAATCTAGTGCATATGTGAATTTAATTTTGTATTCTGGTCAGAGTTATGCTGCATTTGTAGATTCTTATAAAAGCATGAAGAATTTTGATGCAATATTAGAATCCGAAGGTTATACACAAACAATAACAGGTATAAACAGTACTAAACACGCTACATGTGGTGTGGATATGACAGTGATGTTTGAGGAGAGTGATAATAAGAACAATGTATCTTTCAATCAGATTGTAAGTTGTGTGCGAAATTATAAAACATATGCTACGGATATAACACCTGTTACAGCGGAGTCATTTGTGGTACCATTTGTAACCTTACCATTTGTGTCAGTAGCAGCTATTACCGAAGAGTTAAAGAAATTTGGTGTGGCAATACAAGGTACAACGTCTAAACGTGAAATAAAACAAGTTGGCACATTAGGTGATGCTATAGTTTATGACTATAAATTGTTGACCTGTATCTATTCAAATGTTTTGGCACAAGAATTAAACTTAACCACACCAACATCTAATACATTAAAATACAGTTTTGGTGTAGAGTGGACTAACATAGGTGCACAAGTTGAAATATTGAAAAATTTGTATGATTTGTTAAATACACAAGGTATAAGCGTAAATTTAAAGGATGTAATTGTGTCTAAAAAAATTAAAAATGTAATACCAGCAGTTGCAATATGGCAAAATGTTTTAGATAAATCACAGAATGATAAATATGAGTTAAAAGATTATTATTACTTGGTACGTACATTTATAACGGAGTTACATGCTGAAAATGAAAAACGAGCAGTAAGGCAGGAGGAAAGATTGCAGGGTTTACCACTATATATGTTCTATACAGTATTATCTGATTGGTTAAATAAAAGGAATCAGAAGTTGACAACACATTTATATCAAGAAATATATGCGTATTTAATATCTTTATGGGATGTAGGTATAGCTAATTACAATGTAGATGTGTACAATGTAGATGGACAGCAGTATATAGGTGGTTGTATTGTTGATGGTGAACAAGCGTTTTACGCTATGTTGGAACCGGGTTACAAAATTGCAGCTGATGTTGTAAGTTGTATTAATACATTACACAATTATAGTGGTAATGTATATAGTCGTACTATAAGTAATTTGGCACGTATACAAGATAAACTGTATAACATAGTAAGTGATACACAAAAGTTGGATTTTGTAATAAGTTATTACAAAGAACATAAAACTGTAGCGGAATTGATGATAGCTGGTATGTATACAGTAGAAACTGCGCGTAAATGGTATTCTATAATTGACAATGAATTACATCAAATATAGCAAACCTGTGTGAATAAAAATTAGAGGAGTGTTATGTTTGTGCAAGAGTCTGTTAATTTGTTTTGTGAGATAGTTATACGTATATATTATTTATTTGAAACACAAAACTCTAAACAATTTGTAGAGCACTGTAAGCGATTGAGTAACACGCAGTTGAATGTTGCTGCTGAGAATCTCTGTAATTGTTTGTTGTTGGAGCAGTTAAAAGAGTTTTATGATATGTTTATGGATGAATTGTGTTTTAATCCTACAGATATTTTTGTAGCAGACACTGTAGCTTGTTTTAATAAAGTGCGATGTAAAGTTAAAACATATAAGTATTGCGGATCAATGGTTTCCGCAGAACCGTGTTATAAAGTAGATTTATATGATGCGGCAATAACAGAAGATAAAACGTGGGGGGCAGTATATAATATAATTGATTCTTGGCAACAAGCAATAAGTACAGATGAACGTAAGTTGCTATTTTTGAAAATATGCTTTGCAGTATATTTATTAGATTTGAAAAAGCAAGAATTATTAGATATATTAAAAAAAATTTTGTCTTGCACTTTAAAGGATAGTGAAGTTGCATTGTTTAAAGACGTTTGTGTTGATAGCTTTGCCGGAACTGTATTTATTAATGTTGCAGATAGTGTAAAGTTAATCAAGAATGAAGTCTTACAAAATGTTACTGATGATGCAGAAAAGAACTACATAAAAAATATTGTGGATTTTGTGCAGGAATTCTGTAATATGCTTACGCTTTTAGAAGAAAATAATTTGTATTGGTGTTGTAATAAGCGTAAGTATTTAAAATTATTATTAGCTGATATTTTGTAATGTGTATAAAAATGTCAGTTACATAAATGATACATGTTGGGAGTACATCTAAATTAGATGTACTCTTATTTTATAGACATCAAATATAGAATATAGAAGGCATATAGGCAACTGTAAAACACAGATAGTGTGTGTTTTACAGTTGCTTTTATATAATGGTGTAGACACTCTTACATATAACAGACACATTAAATATAAAGTAGTTGGATGTATATATTGTATAGGTGTATATTTAGGATTTGGCAGAAACTAAAATCTAAAAACATGTGTTTAGGTATAATTTATCTAAATTATATATAAAGGAATTGTTAATACTAACAAAAATAAGAGGTACGTGTAGATGTTTACGAAAAAAAGTGTTAAAATAGGATTAATAAACGTAGGAGGAAAGCTTATGCCTATTAATCCATATAAACCGGGTGCTGGCTATATACCAAATTACTTAGCTGGACGCGATGCGGTTATTTCAGAAGCACAAAACATAGCTGATACATTATTATCAATGGATTGCGGAAGATTTACAATATACTACGGCTTACGTGGAGTTGGAAAAACTGTTTTATTAAATCACATTGAAGAATTAATGTCATCTCAAAACATTATTACAGTAAGTTTTGAATGTACAGAAAATAAAGATTTTAATGTGCGTTTAGTTACAGCAATAGAGTCTATATATACACAAATAAGTGTTTTTGAAAAAATTAAGGGAGAGTTTTCTAATATAAAGCAACTTTTGAAAGCACTTGAAATAACTTGGAGTACAGGTAGCAAAGTAGAAGAAAATAATTTTTCATTGGGTTTAACGCCTGAGAAAATACAGATACAAAAATCGACGGCTTTGACTGATATATTATTGGCACTTGGAAAAACAGCAAGGGAAAATAATAAATCAATTTGTATTTTTGTAGATGAAATGCAATATATGAATAATGCAGATTTTGGTGTACTAATGGAAGCATTACATAAAGTAGCACAAAAAAGTTTACCTATAGGATTTTTAGGAGCAGGCTTACCGAAAATTCTTAGAATAGCAAGTGAAATAAAATCATACGCAGAAAGATTGTTTGAGTTTGTACATATAGACACATTAAAAAAAGCAGATGCTATAAAGGCTTTGACAGAACCGGCAGTACAGCAAGGTGTGTTTTATGAAGATGATGCTGTTGAACAAATCTTAAACGTCACCGAAGGATACCCGTACTTTATACAGGAATATGGTAAACAGGTATGGTTTAAACAAAACGATAAAAAAATAATTACTAAAGAAATGGTCGTAGAATCCTATCAAGCATTTATAGATAAATTGGATGAAAGCTTTTTTAAGGCGAGGTTAGATAGAGCAACACCAACAGAGAAAAATTTCATGTGTACAATGGTATTCTGTGGAAATTTGCCATGTAGTATAGCAGATGTGGCAAATCATTTAAATAAGAAAGTAGAAAGCATATCGCCAACAAGGGGTCAATTAATAAACAAGGGTTTTATTTATGACACCAGTTATGGTATGATTGATTTTACTGTACCACAATTTGATAAATATTTAAAAAGAGTATATCCTGATTTATAATTATTAAGTTAAACAAAGAATGGAATGATTCTATTTATAATTTATAATAAGGTTAAAAATAATGTAAAAACACTTGACAAATGACATATAATGTGGTATTATATAGAAAAGCATACAAATTGTATTTGAAATGATACGACAAGTGATGCACCGTATTCGTTTTAAAACAGAAGAGCGTTTAAGCCTTGAATATATAGTTTTCTAAGTAACTGAAAAGTATATTCACTGTATAGAATACGACAGCTTAGTATCGGTGTGAAAAACACAGGCTATATAACCTTTAGGTTATCTTGCAAAAGCAAGCATTAGAGTGGTAAAGTTGTATGCGCTTTGCCACTTTTATTTTATTTTATTTTATTTGGGGTGACATTATGTTAAGAACAATGGTTTTTATTGATTTTCAGAATTTTGATATTAGTTATAATGATTATTGTAATCGCAATCGTATATCCAAAAAATCAATTGACTATTGTTTATTATCAAAACAGCTTAATGATGTTTTGCAATTATCGTCTCAAGTAATAAAAACATACTTATTTGCATCTAAACCTTGCGATCAGTTGCTTGCTTTAGATAGCTATAAGAGACAATATGACTGGTTGTGTAAATTAAAACAATCCAATTATTTTGAAGTCATTGAAGGACAACAAGTTATTAGACGTATAGAAGGCGTTGATGTTGATATAAATGATTTTAAAACATATACTACGCTTGAAAAAGGAACAGATGTAAATGTCGCTGTTCAGATGTTGTCAAAAGGCTTTCAAAATGCTTATGATATAGCCATATTGGTATCAGGAGACACAGACTATATTCCTGTCATAGAAAGTTTGCATAATTTAGGTAAGATTGTTGTCTTAGCGACTTTACCGCATCAAAAAATTGACAAATACAAAACTATTATTGATAGACATATACCTATTTACTCTAATATTATAAACAAATCAGAATATAAACATAAAATTGATACTTCAAAATCAAAAAATCCTATCAAAGTTGAGACAAAAAAGATAGACAATAATGGTTACATGGAAAATCAACCTATTATTACTTCAGATAATATGGGAGGCTGAATATCCAACTGTGTAAATGCCAATAATACCCACAAAGAAATTTGGAGGTATTAAGTATGAAAAACAGAAATCACGGATTAAGCGAAAAGGAAATGGAGCTTGTTCAGCTTCTGATGGCAGATTGTGAAACAACAGGAGATATTCAGGCAAAATTGAAGCGATTATTCGCCGGAACGATCGAGCAGATGCTTGAAGCAGAAATGGACGAGCATCTTGGCTACGAGAAAAATTCTGTCTTCGGGAACAACTCCGGAAACAGCCGGAACGGCTATGGTAAGAAAACAATTTGCAGCGATTACGGCGAGTGTGAGATAGCAGTTCCTCGTGACCGAAACGGAGAATTTGAACCCAAAGTCATTGAAAAAAGACAGACTCGCACTGACGAAATTGAACAGAAAATTATGGCTATGTATGCCAAGGGAATGTCTCAGCGAGACATTGAAGATACGCTCAAGGAAATCTACGGTTCAGAAATATCCCAGGGACTCATTTCTCGTATAACCGACAAAATTCTTCCCGAGGTAAACGAATGGCAGAACCGTCCTCTCGACAAGATTTATCCCGTAATTTTCTTTGACGGAATTGTTTTCAACTCAAGAAAAGACAATAAAATCATCAGCAAATGTGTGTACTCTGTTCTCGGGATCAACATGGAAGGACAGAAAGAAATTCTGGGAACATGGATATCCGAAAACGAGTCTGCAAGCTTTTATGCAAGTATATGCTCAGACCTGAAAAACCGCGGTGTTACGGACATTTTCATCGCGCCTCCGCAGAGGATTGTCATAGATAATCTGACGGGACTTTGCGAAGCAATAAATGCCGTATTTCCAAAGACGAAAAATCAGCTCTGCATTGTTCATCAGATAAGAAACAGCTGTAAATTTGTGCCCTACAAGGACAGAAAAGCTATATGTGCAGACCTTAAAAAGATCTACGGCGCAGTCAATCTTGATGACGCCGAATATGCAAAAGAAGAATTTCGCGAAAAATGGGATAAAAAGTATCCCAATATTCTGAAATCATGGGATAAAAACTGGTCTGAACTGACTGTTTTCTTTGAATATCCGCAGGAAATAAGGAAGATAATATATACAACAAACGCAGTTGAGAGTTACCACAGAATGGTTAGGAAATTTACTAAATCCAAGGCAGTATTTCCCACAGATGATTCTATTAAAAAAGTTATTTTTATGAGTGCTAAGGAAATCTCAAAGAAGTGGACAATGCCCGTCCGGGACTGGGGACTTGCGTACTCACAGTTCGCAATTTTCTTTGAGGACAGGTTTGCAGCCTGACGGCTGTTGAGGACGCTGTCCTCAAACTCCTGAGGTTTATCCGCTCCGGGAATATCCGGTGAAGAAAAAGAAAAGCAGCTACATTTCTGCAACTGCTCTTCACCGTTTTATTCCGCAGCCTGCGTCGGGTCGCTCCTCAGCGTTGCCCTGTTTGGCTGCAAATATAGTATTGTCGAAATTGTTGTGGGAAATTCATTTACACGGTTTAAAATTCATACCCCATAAAAACAGTGCTGCCGCAGAATGAACCGTGGCAGCACTGTTTTGCTGTAATTATGTAAAAAATCAAAGTTTAACGATCGTGCCTGTCTGACCGGGAGCTGAACATACTGCGTTAGCTTCATCGGTATCAATGTGCATTGCACGGGCAAACTTATCGGATACACGACAAACTACGTCGCCGAGGATAGCCTTTCTGTCCTTTGTGTCCAGCTTGACATATACAATTTCCTTATCCTTTACACCCAGCTCTTCAGCGTCGGCAGGTGTAAGGTGGATATGTCTTTTTGCAACGATAACGCCTTCGGAGATCTCAACCTCGCCGCATGGACCTACAAGCTTGCAAGCTCCTGAACCTGCAACGTCGCCGCTTTCTCTGATAGGTGCGGCAATTCCGATAGAACGTGCATCGGTAGCGGAAAGCTCGACCTGCGTTGCGCTGCGGACTGGTCCGAGGATAGAAACTCCTGCAAGTGACTTCTTTGGGACCTACAACGGTAACCTTTTCTTCGCAGGCATACTGACCCGGCTGGGAAAGATCCTTTTTCTTTGTAAGAACTGCGCCCTTACCGAAAAGAATTTCAAGGTGTTCCTGAGTAACGTGAACGTGACGTGCAGATGTTTCAACAATAAATTCTTTAGACATTTTAAACCCTCCGAAATATTAATAACGGACAAAATTTTGCCCTTTGATATAAGTATACACCTTTTATGACAAAAGTCAAGGTCGGCGAAAAAATCCCTTTACCGAACCTTGCGGAACGATAAAGGGATAATTTTTTATTGAATTAGTCAGAAACGTAAGGAACAAGAGCAATGTGTCTTGCACGCTTGATAGCTGTTGTAAGCTGTCTCTGATGATATGCACAAGTACCTGTAACACGTCTTGGAAGGATCTTGGATCTTTCAGTCATGCACTTCTTAAGTCTTGGAATATCCTTGTAATCGATCTTTTCAACTCTGTCGGCGCAGAACATACAAACCTTTTTACGGGTTCTCTTCATGCCGCCGCGAGGAGATCTTTCTCTATCTCTCTCCATTTTAGTAACCTCCTATTAAGATTGAAACATTTTTCATTCATCAAGTGATCAGAACGGCAGGTCGCTGTCACCGATCACTTCTTCAAAATCACCTACTGAAATAGGTGCTGCAGCTGCCGGCTGCTGATACTGCGGAGCATACTGCTGCTGAGGCTGCTGATTGTTATACTGAGACTGCTGGAACTGCTGCGGAGCAGTATTGTAGCCTGTATTATTCTGTGAAGCTGATTTTGATTCACCGAACATAACATTGTCTGCTTGAACCTCTGTAACATAGTGCCTTACATCAGGATAACGCTTATCGTCATAGGTTCTCGTTCTGAGGCTGCCTTCAACGATTATCATTTTACCTTTTGAGAAGTATCTGCTGATAAATTCAGCTGTCTGACGCCATGCTACAACAGTAATGAAATCAGACTGTCTTTCCTGACCCTGAGAAACGAAGTTCCTTTCGCAGGCAACAGTTATCTGACAAGTGCTGACACCGCTGGGAGTCTGGCGAAGTTCGGGGTCGGCAGTCAATCTGCCCATGAGGATAACCTTATTAAGCATAAAAACTATCCTTTCTCGGTCGCATTACTTTACAGTAATGAGTGAACGCATAACGCCGTCTGTGATTTTGAGTACACGGTCGAACTCAGCCGGAAATTCAGGCTTAGCTGCGAATGTGTAAAGAACATAGTAGCCTTCGGACTGATCGTCAATTTCGTAAGCAAGCTTTCTCTTGCCCCATTCATTAACGGATTCAACTGTGCCGTTTGCTTCAATCATAGCCTTGAACTTTTCTGTGAGAGCCTTAACTGCTTCCTCACCGTTATTCAAGCTGTAGATTACCATGGCCTCATAAGTTTCGTTTACTTTTGCCATTATTGATACACCTCCTCTTGGATTACGCCCGCACATAGTTAGAGTGTGAGCGAGGATAACAGATTTAGTATATCAGAAAAGGATATGCTTGTCAAGGGCTTTTTCAAAAAATTTATCCGCCGAGCTTTTCTCTTTCCTTAACGAGCTCACCGAGAAGCTTTTTTATGCTCCAGCTTTGGTTTGATGCTGTTATTACTGCTTTGTACGGAACATTTGCCTCTGCTTTTCCAAACGCTGCAAGAAGTGCGTCAAGACGCTTTCCCGAAAGTCCCGAAAAGACCATACAGCCCTCATCTGCCGATTCGGAAGAGCCGTTGGATACAAAACCTCCGAAGCCTGCGAGGTATCCGAGTGCTTCTCCTGCGGAAGCTTTGTCTGCGACCGTAAGCTTGATATTCATCCGGGAGGTTATTTTTTCTATTTGACCTGTCAGCGTATCAAGATTGTATATTATTACCTGTTCGGGAATTGTGCTTATGATCCTTGATCTCATAGAGTTCCCCCTGCACTGTATTTGTTTTTATACTATAAATATGATACAGCAAAAAAATGTATATACATTGACAAATTATAAATATTTTGTTATAATAATAAAAAAGGGGGAATCCATATGTCAAAGAAAATCGGCACAAGAATTTTATCATTATTGATATGTATGGTCACTGTTCTGTCGTTCTGCGGCATAGCATCATTTGCAGACAACACGGACGGAGCGAAATTGAGCAAAACATCTATTAAAATGGTGCTTAAAACTTCCTATACATTAAAGGTATCGGGCTATTCCGGTACTGTAAAATGGTCGTCAAGCGATAAGGACATTGTTACCGTAACTTCAAAGGGTAAGGTAAAAGCAGCAGGTGTCGGTACGGCTACTGTAAAGGCTGTTGCGGGAGATACTACGCTGAAATGCAAGGTGACCGTTATTGCAGGCTCTATCAAATTTGACAAAAGCACTTACACTATACCTGCGGGAGAGGCTGCGGTGATAACTGCTACGGTAAAGGGCGACAACGGCGTGAGCTGTGTTGTTTCAAATACGAATGTAGCCAAGCTTGAAAGTATGATAAGAAACGGAAACAAGCTCAATATCACATTGAATGCCAAAAAGGCAGGTACAGTCAAGCTTAAAGTATTTATGCTCAAGGACAAGAGCATTTCCAAGACCGTTACGGTCAAATTCTCATCTGCCACAGAAATTTCGGATATTGAGGACGACAGTGACATTTCCGATATGAGCTATGCGGAGCAGATACTTTATTATGTAAATATCGAGCGTGAAAAAGAAGGACTTTCCCCTTTGAAGCTTGATGATAAGCTTTGCAGGGCTGCCGACATAAGAGCAAAGGAAATAACAGAGAACTTCAGCCATACAAGACCTGACGGAGAAGAATGGTCAAGCGTCTTTGCCGAGGTAGGCTTCAATGGTACAGGCGGCGAAAACATTGCAGCAGGCTACGATACGGCAGAGGCTACCGTTGAACAATGGATGGCTTCGGACGGTCACCGTGCAAATATCCTTAACAAGAACTATACCGTTCTCGGTGCAGGTGCAGAGTATGACAAGAACTCTGTGTACCGCTGGTACTGGGTACAGCTTTTCAGCTGATAAGACTGCTTTCGGCTGACATGCGAGCTTTTCAACAGACAAGTGAGCTTTTCAACAGACAAGTGAGCTTTTCGGCTGACATGCGAGCTTTTCGATAGACAAGCTTGATGCTGTATTGACATACTATATTTCCTGTGTTACTGAAATGTTACCAATTGTCATTGGATTGTTTCGGTTATTTCATTGACTTTAATAAACATTGGTGTTAGAATATAGATAACGCAAAGGGACGACATAATAAAAATTTGACATGGATATGGAGGTATATATTATGTCTAAACGTTTTTTTAAAACATTATTGAGCAGCCTGCTTGCTCTGATGATGATGGTTACATGTGCAGCTATCCCGTCTTCGGCAGCAACAGTTGCTCTCAGCAGAACATCTGTCAGCGTAACAAAGGGCTATGCTACAACTCTTAAAGTTAAAGGCACATCAAACAAGGCTACATGGTCAACAGGCAACAAATCCATTGCAACGGTTTCTTCCGCAGGCAAGGTCGTAGGCAAGAGCGGCGGCTCAACTTACATCTATGCCAAGGTAAGCGGCAAGACACTTAAGTGCAAGGTAACAGTAGTTGCAGGCAAGATCACAGTTTCAAACTCCGATGTTCAGCTTGGCGAGGGCGACAAGACAACTGTTACGGTAAGAGCATTGGGTACACACGTTATCTCAGCGGCTTCTACCGATAAATCTGTTGTAAAGGCTACATGGAACGGTGCAAAGTTCAACGGCAACGACATCAAGCTTACACTTACAGCAATAGGCAGCGGTACAGCAAGAGTAAAGGTATACGCAAAGAACTACTCAAAGACAATTTACAAGTACATTGACGTAACAGTAGGCGACGGTGAGCTTACCGATGATGACAGCGATTCATCAATTGGCGGCGGCGACATTGTCATTATGTCCTCACTCCAGTCTGTTGAAGTCGCAGCAGGTGAAACAAAGTCATTCAATGTTTATGCTTCCGAGCTTAATTCGATCGGCGTTCTTTCATCAAACTCAACTATCGCAACAGCATCAGTTACAAACTCAGCAACAAAGTATATCCCCGTTAAGGTAACAGGTGTTGCAAACGGCTCAACAACTATCAAGATCTATGCAAAGAACAATTCCAAGAATTACATTACAATTCCTGTAACAGTATCAAATTCAAATGTTCAGTATTATAACATCGTTGATGCTTATCCTGCAAAGATCCTTTCAAATGACTCGGTCGTAGAGATCCAGACAACAACATCAAAGAAATATATGCTCGTACCATACGGCTATGACCCTGCATACGTAAACTCACTTGCAGCAGCTTATGCAAGACAGTCCCAGTATTATACGGTTTACACAGACGTTCCGAGCAGACTCAGCACATCAGATAAGATAAATACTATCATTACTTCCTTCAATGGCAGATCGGTAACAAGATATATGCTTGTACCTAATAACTATGATCAGGCTCGTATCGATACAGCTATCGCAACGTATGAGGGTCAGTATGCATACTATGTAGTATATACAGTATCACCTACAAAGCTTGTTTTCTCCGATGAAATTGTTTCATGGCAGAAGATCACAACAGAAAACGGCAAGCAGGTAAAGAATTCAAGATATATGCTCGTTCCATACGGTATGTCAGATTCTCAGAAGGTAACAGACATAAAGAACAACGATATGGGTTCAGGCAGCGCATCAAACACATACTACACAGTATACAACACAATGCCTGCAAGGATCAGCGTAAATGATATTATCTGCTCATGGCTTGATTATTCATCTGTCGGCAAGACAAACTTTATGCTCCTCCAGTCAGGCAAGGATCCGTCAGTAATTATGTCTGACAACGACAAGCTTTACGCAAACGACAAGCAGCGTTACTACTTCACACTTTACAGCACAGCACCTTCAATGGTAGACTCAAAGACAGAAGCTGTTATCGGCTTCAGCTTCCAGTATTCAGACGGTAAAACAGGTATCGGTTATATGCTTGTAGATAAGACCAACGCTTCGGCATCGAACCTCATCAACATCGGACTCCAGGGCGTTTACAACAACGCATATCCACAGAAAACACTTCCATCTACCTGATTTTCCAAACTAAGTAGATCCTAATGATCTCCGCTCCGTATATGTAATATGGAGCGGAGATTTTTTTATTTTTTGGGGGGCGGCGGTTTGAAATTTGCTGTAAGCTCGGGGATAGTGTTCCGCCGCGGTCGGTCGTTTGTCTGTGAACTTATACTAATAACCATTTGTTCTATGGATAAAGACGGTGG
>ENA-OPCY01001118-OPCY01001118.1-human-gut-metagenome-genome-assembly--contig:-NODE-1118-length-16563-cov-5.508905_pt1 | contig 16563 bp, 15 predicted proteins | sample MGYA00241568_ERZ501487 | MGnify/ENA primary metagenome ERZ501487 (study PRJEB25962, sample SAMEA2042574) | human gut metagenome | biome: human gut; feature: human-associated habitat; material: faeces... | reverse complement strand
AATGAGCGCCCTGGCCCACTTTTCAATGAGTATTTACAGCCGGATATGAGACGGTCAACTGGGGCGAGTCGAAGTTGAAAGACGGCTCTACGCTGCATGACGGCGATGCCTTCATCTATGGCGGTGCGGTCACTCTCTCGGCAGACTTCTTCCTTTCCGACAATTTCGCCTTGGGTGTCAACATCAAAGAGAGTTTTATGTTCGGCAATGACACGGGTAACTTCAAATTCCAATACGGTATTCACCTCAAATACTGCTTCTGATATGGCTATCGTGATGAACATCGAACCTCCTAAAATTCCACTTACGGACTTTATGAAAGCTCTGGGTCAGGAGCCTGTGGTGGCTGACGGCAATCTACGCATCTTCAATGCACCATACTCCACTGACCATAAACCTACAATGGTGGTCAACGTGGAGACGAACCTTTGGCGAGACACAGAATCCGGAGCTTACGGTGGCATCTACGACCTTGCCTATGAGTTGACCGGAAGTGCCAATCGCTCGGAACTGAACATGTATATCGCTACTGAAATGTCAGCTTTACAAAAGGTTACGCTTAGGCATGAGCTGAATCCATCGAAAGAAAAACCGCAATCTAAACGAGGTCGTCGCCTATGAATATTGACGATATTCGTGCAATCCCACTGGTGGATTTTCTCAAGCAACTCGGCTATCAGCCGACAGGTCGCGACAGCAATGGTCTCTGGTTCTACTCTCCGTTGCGTAATGAGCGAAAGCCCTCATTTCATGTCAATCCGCGAAAAAATCTTTGGTATGATTTCGGTGCAGGCATTGGTGGTGACATCTTTACTCTCGTCGGAAAGTTGACTGGCATTGCTGACTTCATCAAACGAGCGCAGTTCATAGCTGGAAAGATGCTGATGCCTATTGAGCATCAGTACAAGCCGATGCTGTTCAAGGAAGAGCCGACATTCTCCAATGTGGAGGTCTCCAAGCTGGAGTCACCTGTGCTTCTGAAGTATCTCGCTGATCGTGGCATACCCAAGGATATTGCACAACGATTCTGTGTGCAGGTGGATTACGAGCTTCACGGCAGACAGTATTACGCCATCGGCTTTGAGAACAATGCTCACGGATACGAACTGCGCTCGTCCTTCTTCAAAGGTTGTTTCCCTCCGAAAGAGATAACTCATATCGCCAACGGCAATCCGCGCTGCAACGTGTTTGAGGGCTTCATTGACTTTCTTTCAGCGGAAAAACTCGGCTATAATGATGCAAACGACTCGGTGGTGCTTAACTCAGTTGCCAATCTCGGCAAAGCCATTGCACCACTGTCCGACTACTCTGTGATAGCCTGTTACCTCGACAATGACGATGCCGGACGCTCGACTCTCTCCAGACTCCAAAAGGAGTTTGGAGACCGGGTAATGGACAAGTCAACCTTTTATTCCAAGCACAATGATCTCAACGCCTTTCTTGTGTCACTCACTCCTAAAAAGTCTAACAAATTAAAATTTTGACGTTTATGAAAAATATTCTCAATAGAATCGGGGCTATACGCCTCACTCCCCGCCGTTTTTTCGGCACAATGGCACTCGTTGCCGTGGCAATAGCCTCTCTCTTCATCTCCTCATGCTCCGATGACCTCGATGTGCAGCAGTCCTATCCATTCACTGTCGAAGTGATGCCCTACGGCGACAAAATCGCCAAAGGTCAGACGGTGGAACTCCGCCTTGAAATCAAGCCGGAGGGCAACTATGCCAACACCCTCTATACCATCCGCTACTTCCAGTACGAGGGCGAAGGCTCTCTCAAACTCGTTGACGGTCCAGTGCTGACCAACAACGACCGTGTTCTACTCGAAAGCAAGACCTTCCGCCTCAACTACACCGCCAAATCTGACGGACAGCACAAACTATTGATAGTGTGCGAGGACAATTTCGGTTCGACCCCTTGGGCGCAGACTTTTGAGTTCAACACCAAAGACTCGGAAGATGATGGTGGCGTGATTGTCAAACCAATCAATCCCGGAATAGTCACACCCATCGGCCAATGAGGAAAGTTCTGTATGTTTTAGTAGGACTGTTTGTTCTTATGGCAGCCACGCCAAGTTTTGCGGCAAAAAGAAACATCATGGAACTGCCGATTTTCGAAAGGCTGGTTCTGATTGTGAAGCACTACGAAACTTTACATAACGGCAATTCCACGTGGCCATACGTTGGATATGGTCATAGGAAACTGCCCGGCGAGAAATACTACAAGGGTTACAAAATGTCGGAAGCGGAAGCCGATGCACTTCTCCGTAAAGACCTGCGAAAGTTCTGCGCCATCTATGAAAAGTACGGCGATGCAAAGTATCTTCTCGGTGCATTGGCCTACAACTGTGGCCCCGGCGTAGTCAACAGAAGCAGCGTCCTCGCCAAGCTCAAACGCGGAGATCGCAACATATACAAGGCTTACACCGCCCACTGCCGCTATAAAGGTAAGTTCCACAAAGGATTGCACAAGCGAAGAATCATGGAATACGTTGCCCTGTTCGCCCACTGACAATCAACATAATTCATTCAGCCGAGGGGATGCGCTCTTATCGGAGTGTGTCCCCTTTGCCGTATATTATCAACAAAAATTTCTAATGATATGGCCTCGATAAAAGTTAAGTTCCGGCCCTCGACTGTCGCTGACCACGAGGGCACGATTTACTACCAGATTATCCACGAGAGAAAACCGCGACAACTTCTCACAGACTATCATGTGTTGCCCTCCGAGTGGGACGAGAACCGCTCAATGGTAACGACCACCCAGAAAAGTGAGCGCAAATCGTTCATCCTCTCAATCCGTGAGAGAATCCGTTGGGATGTTGAGCGATTGACAAAGATAGTCCGTAAACTGGAATCCAACGGACTATCATACACCGCTGACGATGTAATCGATGAGTTCCACCGATATGCAAGCGAATATTCGCTGTTCAACTTCATGGAGAACATGATTGCCAAACTAAAGCAGAACGGCAAGATCCGTACTTCTGAAACCTACACCGCTGCACTCAACAGCTTCAAGAAGTTCCGTAAAGATGAGGATATAATGCTCGACTGCCTCAGCTCGGAAGTTATGGAGGCGTATGAGGCATGGCATCAGAACCGAGGCAACTCGCCCAATACAATATCTTTCTACACCAGAATACTCCGGGCTGTATATCACCGCGCCGTGGAAGATGAAATCATTGAGAACCGCAATCCCTTCCGACACGTCTATACCGGCGTTGACAAGACTGTCAAGCGTGCTCTGCCGTTGCAGACTATCAAGAAGATAAAGGCTCTTGACTTGTCGTTGAATCCTATACTCGACTATGCCCGCGACATGTTCATGATGAGTTTCATGCTCCGAGGCATGAGCTTCATTGATATGGCCTACCTCCGAAAAACAGACCTCTCTAACGGCTATGTTGTTTACCGCCGCCGTAAGACGGGGCAACAGCTTACTATAGAATGGACGAAGGATATGCAACTTATCCTCGACAAGTACCCCGAAAACACCTCAGACTATCTCCTTCCTATAATTCGCACATCCGGCATCAACGAGCGAAGCGCATATCGCAACACGGGTTACAATATCAATCACAACCTGAAAGCCGTCGCCAAGTTAGTGAAAGTCTCAATCCCCTTGACCCTCTACGTTGCCCGCCATAGCTGGGCATCAGCCGCGAGAAGAAAGGGCATACCTCTGAGTGTAATCAGTGAAGGCATGGGTCACGATTCAGAAGCCACAACCCAGATATACCTCGCCAGCCTCGACACCTCGGTAGTCGATAAAGCCAACTCCTTAATCCTCAAAAGCCTCTAAATCCACGAATGCCTCAGTACCACCCGGTTCTGAGGCTATTTTGTTTAGCAACCATCCAAATCTCTAAAATAGAGAGACTACCCAAAATGCAAAGTTAGCACAAAATATTAGATTTCCCAACAATTAACAATGTTAAAAAATAAATAAATTTTCTGGGGTCATAGGTCTATATATCATTTGTTGAGCATTTTATATATATGTTCAATGATAACAGTCTGATTTAGTTTTAATTCACGAACCTCCAAAACTCTATTTTAGAGTGACTGCCAAAACTAACCGTCATTATCGCAGATGAACGACAGTAGTGCCACAAAAAGAATTTCGCCAGTCAATGGGACTGACGACCGCGAAGCGCGTTCAAAAAGTTGGTTTGCTGTGTATTGCCGACCTCGTAGCGAAAAGAAAGTTGCAGATATACTATCAAATAAAGGAGTGGAAACCTATCTTCCAATTCAGAAACAGCTACGAAAATGGAGTGACAGACTTAAAAAGGTGGATGTTGTAGTAATTCCAATGATTTTGTTTGTAAAATTCAATTCAATGTCTTTGAATGAATTACTTAAGTATCCCAACGTCATTAAAATTTTTACCACACCCGGATCAAAATATCCTGCTACTATCTCTGACAAGGAAATATCCAAACTTAAGTTCATACTGGGTCAAAGTGACATTCCTGTTGAATATGATCCATCTATTTTTAAAGTTAATGATACCGTCCGTGTGGTAAGAGGTAATTTAATGGGATTAACAGGCAAAGTGCTTGATAAGGGAGAAGACATTGCCGAACTTGTCGTGAATTTACCAATGTTGGGTGGTGCGAGATTAAAAATAGAAAAGATAAACTTAGAACTAATTCCGTAGTTTGTCAAACATGAATGCCAATTTTACAAAATACGTAAAAGAACGACTGCAAAATCCTAATGTAGAATCATCCGTTGAAAAACAATTGATTTCGGCGGTTGATAGATATGATTTGGAAGGGACAGTCAAACTCTTGTATCTATACCGTGATTCTTCGGTTCTGTATAAAGCTTATGTTAGTACAGAATCAACCCCCAAGAGGGTAACGATAGAAGAAATTGGTGAAGATTTACCACATTCAATTTCTTCATTGCTGAATGCCGATTTAAAGGCAAAGCGAGGGCGTAGTTCCCTTTTCTCTTATGATGTAGCATCGGGGAAATGGGTATATGATGAATATTTCTCAAAGTATTTGAATTTAGGGAATGTTTTAAGTGAGTTATTCACCTTGTTAAAAAATTGGGGCTTTAATAATTCTGACACAGTAATAATTTTTGAAAATTATTACAATGAACCAGTCGTGGAGTTTGCTTTGCAAACGTTGGTAAAAAAAGCCATAAATGCTATAGGGCATGATAATGACGTTTCAATTAAAGGCCGTGTTCATATAAAAAAATCTTTGTTGACACAACACATTGGAGTCAATTTTCCCATGGACTCTATCTGGGGATTAATAACGAACAAAGAAAATATCTATGTTCCTTTGCATGGATCATCGCTATCTTCAAAATTCTATCATAACCATACATGGGAAAATATATTAGGCGATTTAAGCCACATTGATGGTTATGTCGTTGATGTTGCAGGATGTCCATGTAGGTTGTTAAGGTTATCACCATATATAGATTGTTATGGTAATATATTCCTTTCAGTTTATTCTCCATTGGACAAGCGAAGCAATTATTTATTGATAGACGGGCCCGGAGTAGAATGTTTGAACCAATCTGAAAATTATTCTAAAAGTCGAAATTCAACAGTATCAGGTAACGAAGATTTGTCAAATGCTGATAATAGGCAACTCCCAGTTTTCAACGAAAAGCCTTCTATAAATTCACAAACAAGAAGCAAACGACCCAAAATCAGTTCTCAAAATGAATCAGTTTCAAGCTCATCGGAAGAATCAATATTAGCAAAAGAGAATACAGACATAAAGCAATCCGACAATTTATTTCATTCCCATAAAGAGATTATTTTTATGGAAAGAACGATAAGGATTGGTGCAATGGATTCTCAAATTCCAAAAGCCAGCATAGGCAAATTAAAAGGAATGCTTGAGACAATTGAAGCTGTTTTTAAAGAAATTGCTGGTGTGGAAAGGATAGTTACCGATACAAATCTTTGGATTACAGAGGACACATCTCATCGTGGGAAAATGTTATATGAAAATATGCTTAATTTCATGAACAAGTTCATGAAAAAGGGACATAATCTATATGAGCTACATCGGCAGGTATTTGATGAAATTGTGAAATTGGCTATCCAAAATAAAGCAGCGGCGAAACACGCAAAGACATACCTATCGGACTGTCAAGAAAGGCGGCTTTTAGAAATTGTTGATTTGGACTGGGATACAAATTGGAATCCATATGCCGATCCTATAATAGGAGAACGTGTTATAAAGCATTATAAAGAAGGAACAAGTTTCTCAATCATAACAAACGATGCAGATGCAAAGATAAGATGGGTCAATGCCCTTCAACAGTTGGAGAAAGAGATTTCTCCAGAAAATAGACGCACTTTCCCTCCGTGCATTCTGTCTCGTGATCTATACTCCATCTATCTCCTGAGAGGGAAGTTGATTGCACGTTTAAAACAACTTGAAAACAAATAAAATGGCTACGCTTTCTGAAATATTAAAAAACACAAAACTAAAGGATATAGAATCAGACTTCAATTCCCAAATAAAGGAACTGCCGCAGGGGTTCTATGATGCAAAATTGGCTGTTATGCTATCAATGATTATTGTTGGTTGCATGGAGAAATTAGAAGCAATTAATTGCAATGATTTTCCAGAAGAACTTAGACGGCAATTCAAAGACATTAAGGAATCTTATAGTGATAAAGTCGCGAACTATCAGCAACATCTATATGAGAATGCCAAAATCATACGCGTTATTGAAGACGCACAAACAACATACCCTGACCTTGAAGATAAAATATCAACTCTTCTATCACAATTCGATGATTTATTAAAGGCCAAAATTGTTGAGAGGGACGCTCTCCCTGTATCTCAACTTTAAAAACGTCTTCCTAAATCGGATGTTGAATGTACATGCCATAAATCGTCAAGGAGTTAGAACCTTGGGGCCGGGATTGCGATATGCCATATGGTTACAAGGATGTCCTTTTAACTGCAACGGATGTATAACTCCGGAGGCTCGACCAGTAAAAGCAGAGAAACTCTATTCAATTGATTCTATCGCAAAAGATATAATAAAATCAAACTGTGAAGGACTCACGATAAGCGGTGGTGAGCCATTTCTTCAAGCCAAGGGTGTAAGTCGTCTATTAAATATTATACATGATTCACGACCAGAAATTAATGTTTTAATTTTCACAGGTTTCCTTTTAGAAAATCTGCTCAGTAAAGATGCTCAGAATGTATTGAAGCATACCGATATTTTAATTGACGGACCCTTCGTTAAATCATTAAATGACGGTGTGGGGTTAAGAGGATCATCCAATCAACGAATTCACTTTTTATCTGGAAAGTTTATAGATTTACAAAAGGAGTTTGAATCTGGTAAACGCGAGATTGAAATCTCATTTAGGAATGGTGCTATAGAAGCCATCGGTATCCCATTGTTAAACAACTCAAACAAATCATTATGAGTAGATATTATAAAATTTCATCGGTGCGTCAAGCAGATGATGCGATTAATGACTTGCATAACCGACTCAATCGGACAAACCGAGATATGACAGTCCAGATTGCTAATGCTCAAGCACAAGCAGTCAGAGAAGCCGAACAGCGTACTCAATCGCTCGTAGCACAAGAACGCAGAAGAATGCAGTCTGTCCTCAATAATGAAATTAATGGTGTAAACGAAAATATTCGTGAACTTGACCGCGTTCAGCGTCAAAGATTGCTCAATACTGCAAATCGTTTGGAAAATCTGATTGACTCTGAGAATGAGAAACTTCGCAAGGAAACTCGTGCCGGTCTAAATACTTTGCGAAACGACATTGATACGCTCGCAAAAACTACTCGTCATCAAAACGAAACAACTAACGCTCGTATTGACGCAGTTAATGCACTGTCCAAGAGTAGATATGAAACAGTACAGCGTAGAGTGACAGAACTTGCAAAGGATACGATGCGTAGATTTGATGACCAGCAGAGGCAACTTGATGCGCATCAAGGGCAACTGAACTCACATGAGCAACGTTTGGGTGCTCTGACAGAAACAATCAACTGTATCCTTTCAAGACTGAGCAATGAAGATGAACGTCGTCGTGAGGCTGTAGAAATGGCAAAGGCAATCTATGAAGAAGCATTCAAACGTACACCCATTGACCGATTCAATCCAGAAGAAGCTGCCCGGATCCATGACAGGATGGAACGTCTTTTGTCTAATCCCCGAAGTACCACGGCAGCAGCGCAGGCTGTTGAGGCAATTATGAACATACAATGGGCTGAAGAAAAGGCTTTGAAATCTAAAATCATATATGATGCCATTCGTGCACAGGCCATTGAATCATTAAATTCAGTGCTTGAAGAGGTGAATTCTAACCGGGAAGTATCCGTCACGAATCCTAATGATAACTTAGATGTCATTCAAATAGAGGTTGATTTTTGGAATCGAGGAGAGTATTCACTAATAGCAAAACGTCTTGAGAGTTTAAAGGAGGAACTGGAGACACATCCGTCCACTGACAGAATCAATCAAATAATCAGTGAGATTGCGGAATGCGAAGTGTCTGCCACAGAGATGGCGGGTAAAGCTACCCAAAGGGCTATTCTTAGTGAAAATAGAGTAGAAATCACTGAGGACATAATCACAGCTCTACAATCACAGGGATGGCAGATAGAACGGTCATCCGAGGGTGTTGATGAGGTGGGATATGAAGGAGGTGACATTGACAATGATTGGAGAGAAGGAGTCTATGCCTACCTAACAAGCATGAGCGGAGAGCGCATAGTCATTCGTGTCACTCCGACTGGAGATGAAATTGACAACGATATTGCTTTTCACCGTGTTGACAATCGTTCCATAACTTCAAATGAATTTATGCGGTCATTACAGACTCTGAAGAACCAGATTGAGAAAAGTGGACATAAACTTGGAGACATCAAGGCTCCCAAGGGCGATGGCGGTGATGTGATGATAGCAGAAATAACATCTTCATCACGTCTTGGCAAAAAGGGTGCGGCTCAAAATATAAGACGTAAAATGAGAGGGCATTGATTATGGCCATCAATAGAATTGAAAATTTCAAAATAGAGGAGAAACATTTATTCTCCGGCATCTATGGCAAAGCAATGGAAGATATATTCATTGATAATGACCTGAGATGCCATGGTATTTTTGAGGCTCTGTATCATTCTTTACATAAACAGGGTTATACAGTAGTCTTTTATAGCCAAGATCCGAGAAGAAATTTCTTCAGTTTCCGCAAAAATGACCTCGCAACATTATATAATCTTACTCCAAGAAAGACTTCAAAGGACGCATCTATCACGACAAATCAACACTCTCGTTATGTGGCTAATATCAGCAGTCCTTTTGGGAACAGAAGAAGAACGATGGCGAATTCTAAGTCTTCCGAACAAACGGAACACCATGAAGAACCCGATTATGATCAAATTCAAACAGAGGACAAGAATCAACACACATTTTACCGCATAGCTGATACGGTTGACCCCTTCTTGGTTGTTACGAATTACATTGGTAGCAATCCTGAAAAAAAGATTGCATTTATCTTTGCAACGGGATTGAGTGATAGATATAGCGAGGAACAGACAAATCATATTGATTCAATGTTTGAAACGCTTCGTATCACGTTTGCAAGTAGAGGCATTAAAGCAAGAATAATAGTTCTTTACAACTGCACGACGAGCGGACAAATTTTCACTGATGGACATGACACTTATTTCACAAACAAGCATTTCCGAAATAAATTTTTAGATGCCAACAGTGGTGGAAGCGAGGAAGGTTCTGCAAATCCATCCTTCGATCTTTATGAGATTCCTGGCCCAGATGCACCTGAATTTAGGAATATGCTTAATAGACGTCGTATCAAGGAGGCATTACCCATATTTGATCTATCTTGTGGAATAGAGGGCGCTTCTATCAGATTAAGTCAGAAAGTCAGTCAATATGACACTAAGAAAAGAATGGCCAACCCCTATGTGGAACAGATGGCTTACTATATCCAACTACCAGTTAAATCTTTATATGAGATGATTGAAAAATTCAATACCGACAAAGCAATCGACAGATTACGCTCTATGAGTGGAATGGATTCAGTTATATCTCAACTGGAGAACTTTATAGAAGCATTAAGGGAAAACAGGAATAATAATTCCGGACCAAGGTTCCGTCCTCATCTCGTTTTCAGTGGTAATCCCGGGACAGGCAAAACAACCGTTGCAAGATTGCTTGCTGATATTCTGAGAGAAGAAGGATTGCTTGAGCGAGGGCATCTTATTGAAGCAACGGTTGGAGATTTGGAAGGTGAATACATCGGTCAAACCCGTATAAAGACACAGGCCCTATGCGACCGTGCAAGAGGTGGAGTCCTCTTCATTGATGAAGCGTATGGCTTGATGAGTGATTCAAACCACGGAGACCATGCTGATTATGGAAAGGAGGCTATTGAGGTCTTGATGCAGTTTATGGAAAATTCCTCTGATTCATTAGTTATTCTTGGCGGATACAAAGATGAAATGGAGAACCTTATAAAGAATGGCAATCAGGGATTTATGCGTAGATTTAATGGGAAAGAGTCATTTATTCATTTTGAAGACTACGATCCTGACGCTCTATTTTCCATCTTCTTACGCCAAATTAAAGGCTATGAGCACACTGATGAGTTTCTTGTGAATGTAAAAAATATCATAAACTATCAGTATTCGCATAGGAATGCTCGTTGGGGGAATGCAGGGGAAATGGAAAAACTCGCGTCTGCCATTTTAAGTCAGCATCGTAGAAATAAGGTCAATGGATCTTTGGATGTTGTGGATATTCCTGAGAATTTTATGAGGATTGTCTCTCCATCAGAATCAGTTGATGATATTCTAAAAGAAATAGATTGTCTCGTGGGTCTCAATGGCATCAAGCAAAATTTGAGGACGCTGATAAAATCAGCAATGGGACAAAGAAGAAGAGTTCTCCGAAATCCCAATGCTGCCATTGATAAGAAAAATCTTAATTTTGTGTTTACAGGTGCACCTGGAACTGGAAAAACGACCGTTGCCAATCTTATGGCGAAAATTCTGTACCGCGCAGGGTTGATTGATAGCAGCGACAGGGCAGTTGTTGTACAAAAAGGTGACATTATCAAAAGCGGAATAGGAGATACACCGAAAGCCATAAAGAAACTTTTCAATGATAATGCCGGAAAAGTAATTTTCATAGATGAGGCATATGGCTTAACCCAACATGGAACAGAAGCGATTGATGAGATTACGAACTGTCTTACCGATCCGCGTTTCATGGGTAATCAAGCGGTAATATTGGCGGGTTATACTCAGGAGATGAATCAAATGCTTGCGGCAAATCGTGGCCTGCGAAGTCGCTTTGAAAATCACTGGTTCTTTGAAGATTATACAAATGATGACTTATGGGCTATATTTAGGTCGCTCGCGACCCAAAAAGGATTGGATATTGCTGATGAGACAACCTGCTGTGAACTTGCAGCACAATATTTTGATGAAGAACGACGCATGCTGGGGGCAGAATTTAGTAATGCGAGAAAAGCCAATCAATTGTTCTCAATAGTTTCTAACAACTATGATATAAGAGAATTCGAGGAAGATGTAACCGATTTGACGTTGCGACCTAGAGACTTTCCCAACTATACCGGACAAAAAAGTCGGCATGATTCACACATAACTCATGAAGGATCATCTTCTAATGATGATACAGTTCGGGTAAAGGACAATTACTCATATGTTCTTGACTTGTCTTATGAGAATGAGAATAATAAGGTGACTGAAATTCCTCATTTCAACAAATCAGTGGGACTATTATCCAGCAATTCCGGAATTGGAACAGCTTTCATAATTTCAGTAGAAAATAAGTTGATAATGACAGCTTATCATGTCGTACATGGTGAAAGTAATTTTAATTTTATTTTGGAGCGTGGTAATTCAGCCACTTCTGCTAATGTTGTATGGGCCGATCCGGTAACTGATATCGCCATTCTCCAAGTATATAAGCTTCCACTTGATTCTAAATTTTTTGCCATCGATCACCATGCTACCGAACAACCAGCTCTCTTGGAACCGATAATTCATTGCGGTTTCGTTAAAGGACTAAGTGTATCTGATAATTTCCAAGTTTACGAAGGTAAAATTAGTGGTTATGACGAACAAAAACAAGTAACTGCACAAAATAGATTTGATGCTATTCTGTCAGATATAGCTGCAATCAACGGTTGTTCTGGTGGACCGGTAATGAGAAAATCAGATATGGCAGTTATCGGAATCTTACAAGGTGGTTTTGAAGGAGCCCCGACACGAATTATCGTGGACACACATCAACTTCACAAGAATAACAATCTAACCATCATACGTTAATGGCCAAAGTTACTATAAAATGTCCAGTTTGTGGTGAAACCTTGGAAAATGGTCTTTGCCCTAAATGCGGGTATCTGCGACTCATATTTCCTGAGGCTATTCCTCAATTCCTTAAGGAAGTGGAGCAAAGAAGGATATCAGCCGCTCAGACGATGCTTAACAAATTCTCCGAGATAGAAAGGAAGAATAAGACTTCTTTAAAAGAATCAACTGAGGAGATAAATGGATTGAAATCTAAAATTTCAGATTTGGAAAAAGAAATTTCTTATTCCAAAAAAGATAATTATAGGCTTGGAAACGATTGCAGTACATTACAATCCGAAAAACTGCAATTATCCAATAGAATATCTTCGCTCGAACAGGATATTGCGAAAGCAGAAAGAAAGGTTTCTGATCAGCAACTTGCTCACTATACAGAAGTAACAAAAATAAGGGAGCAATTGCAATCGTCGCAATCTGAAGTTCAAGAATTAAAACGTGGACAGTCCCAGCAATTGAAGGGAATAGTAATGATTGAAGATAAGCGGAATGATACACGTACTATGCTTCCTGTTTATGAAGGAAATAATTCATATGGGACAAATCCTGACAATGGACTGCATCATCAAATTAAATTTCAAGTGAGAGGATTTTCATTCCATCCTGTTCAATTCTATATACGAACCTCCGCTAAAGGACTTATCCTCGAATCTGCGTCCGGAGTAGAAATGACGCAAAACGGAGGAGTTGTCCGTAGCGGAGTTTATGCCCGACAGAGTGATAACTTCATGTTTGGTGATAGAATAAGGATAAACATTTCTCAAATTTAACAATCTAAAAACACAAATAAATATGTCATATGAACTTGGATGGGGTTCAAAGCACCCCGGTCTTCTTATCTATCTTGTAGACCTTTCTGGATCAATGGGATGGGATGACAAAATCAGAAGAGTCAGCAATACAATATGGAATGTGGTAGACTGCCTGTCAGCACCATGCCAGGACAATGGGGTTTACAAGAATCGTTTTCGACTTGAGGTGATTGGTTATAATCAATATACCTACAACCTATTCTCTGGAGGTATTGATGAAATCAACAATTGGCTCGATGCACATCAAGATGAACAGTTTATAAACATCGAAAAAGAGGGGAAGCCTCAGGGGTTAACACACATGGCTATGGCATTTGAAAGGGCATCAGAAATTATTAATAATTGGATTTCCACACAAAATGCCAAGGGGCAACATATTCCGGCCCCCATTGTAATTAATATCACAGATGGCTATCCGGAAGAAAAAAATCTTAATGAACAAGAGTCGAGAAGCAAGGCCCTTGAAGCAGCGAATAAGCTAAAATCAATAAATGTTCCGGATGGCAATGTCCTTCTTTTCAACATACACATTGATGGAAAACCGGGTGAGGGTGTGGAACTTCAATTTCCGACAATAAAGCCTTCTGATGCAAAGAGGTCTTTCCTTTTCGATGCTTCTTCAGAAATGACTCCTGTATTTGTAACAAGAGCACAACGAAACAATCTGCCAGCAGCAAACGGAAGCAGATTTATGGTTTCTAATATAAGCGACATGAGAACTCTTGGAAGACTCGTCGTGTTTGGTTCGTCTGTGTCAGGATTGACTAAATCTGACGGACGTGTAGAAGTTTCCATCGACTGATGAATATGCAAATTAAGACATTCCTTCTTGGTAAAGATGGAGAAGAAAATGGACGACAGGATGCCTTGAGGTTTAATCCTGAGAAAGGTCTGTATGCCGTTGCCGATGGCGTGTCTAACTCATTCCATCCGGAAATAATCGCGCGGATTCTTTGTGAAAAATTTATTTCCATGAATCCAGAAGAAATCACAGACTGGAATGAATTTTCCAATATCATATTGTCGCAGGGAATAAGGGATTTATGGCAAGCGGAGGTTAACGAATATATATCTTCCCTCAGTGGACGGCTTCTTCGACATGAACAATATAATTACGAAACATGGAAGATAGGGGCCTCAACCTTTTGTGGCATTCATTATGATGAAAATAATGAATTAATAAGGTTTGCCATTTTGGGTGACAGCACTTTATTTTTACATTTTAAAGATGGTCAAGTCAAGGAACTGAACTCATCAATAAAACACTTTGACGAAGACGGATTTGAAATCATAGACTATTCCAATTCAACCGATGCAATACTAAGTGACGGCACTTTCGTCGGAAAATGGTTGATTGGAGAATTCGCGACATCGGATATTTGTTCTATTTCCATGATGACCGATGGTATGGCGAAATGGTTCCAAAAGTGTGAAATAGAAGGTCTTTCACCGGAACAAACACTTTGGGAACTAGAGACTAATGAAATGTTCATAACATTGGCAGAAACGGCTCGAAAAAATGGGGATATGGACGATGATCTGGCTGTTATATTAATCAAACCTCAAAGTGTTAAATCTCAGAGCGAATCTAAAGTTGCCAGTTCTTCTCGTGATAATATATCTCCAGACATTGATTCTGTAGATTGTCATGACACTAATATTCAGGACATAGAATCGGAGATAAACGTGGAACAATCTATTGCAGATCCTGAATTGTCTCCTTCCACATCAGTTATTGCTATTCCTGATAATCCAATAGAAGAAGATACTGTAGAAGTTGAAGGACATTTAGAGGTAAATGTTCAGGCCACGCATCCGACAGCGGAAATGCAGTCACAAGATACACCAGACGATAATGTAGACGAAATTAATTTATGCGAAGTAACCACAAAAGAGGATGGTTTTACCGATGACGATATAACTGAAGTGGAGCGAATAATTGAAAACGATGAAAGTCCGACTGACAATAATATTAAAGATTGCAGCGAACTCAAATTAGGGACTGACACAAAGGCAAATGCTGAGTCTAAAGAATTTATTGGAACCGATGTTGCAATTGAAGCAGAGAGTACTGAGAATTTAACAGAACAGGAAGACAAATCGCATTATCGTTCACTAATGGACAAAATTAAAACAACTCTTAGAATATGGCGCAATTATCCTACGGATCCGACCAAGTAATGGAAAGTATGATGGAGTCGTCCAATATTCTTGATTCCACGGCTCGCTCATTTAAGACAATTGTAATTGGACGGGGAAGAAGACAACAATTGGTTAAATCGGAAGGCCGTTTCTGTATGGCATTCCGTCTTGAAGGACAATATAGTCAATTATGTTATAGAGTTTGGAAAGAATTAATTCCAGATGCTATAAAAAGATATAAGCTTATTGGCGACAGGCTGTCAAAAGTCAACTTGGAATATTTTTCCAATTTTAGATATGTCCCATCTGCTTTGAAAATGAAATGCGACGGGAGTGTATTGCCGGGTATAGTGATGGATTGGATTAATGGTAAAACCCTTGATTCATTTTTACACGATGATTGGGGGCAGCTTTCAGATGTTCAACGTCTGACGTTTATCCGAGACTTCTATTACATGTGTTATGAGCTACGCGAAAATGGTATTGCCCATGGTGACCTTTCCTGTTTAAATATACTCGTTACGCCTAATAGAGACATCCGTTTGGTTGATTATGATTCGCTCTTCGTTAAGGAAATGGGCCGGGATTATTATCAGACCACTGGGGGCGCACCGTCGTTTCAGCATCCAGAAAGGACTACCCCTAATACACGCCTTTATGCTTCTATAGATGACGATAATTTTTCTCAACTTGTCATAGCTTTGTCTCTATGGATAGCCTACTTCAATCCGTCAATCACACAGACCTATGATGAATCAAATTTGATTTTTATTCCAAATGATTTGAGCGGTCATACAGGAGAAGAACGTTTAAGGAAACTGACATCCTCACAAGGATGGTTGAAGGCAAAGTCATATGAAAAAGTTTTTAAGCATATAACAACGTTACTTGATGCGCTTAAATCAGTAAGTGGGACATTATCGAAAGTTCCTTCGTTGCTCAAATTTGTTTCAAAGGAAGTTATTTTATCCCCTCAGTTCTACTCCCTTTTGGATAAATCTTCGACAACAATGCCTACAATTCAAAAGGTAGCATTCTGCACGGCTTGTGGAAGTAAGTTTGCTTCCGACGAGTTTGACTATTGCACGGTATGTGGAACAAAACGACATTCGTTCAATAATTGAAAAGAAATATGGAATGCCCCAATTGCAATTATATGCACAATCTGGAGAGACCGGAGCATGCTGGGACAGCATGGGAGGCATAAAACAGTGCCGAAAT